>OGYP01000510.1_pt1 | contig 19059 bp, 9 predicted proteins | sample 1576571 | NCBI WGS metagenome assembly OGYP01 (sample SAMEA3541559, study PRJEB24748) | human gut metagenome | biome: human gut; feature: human-associated habitat; material: faeces | place: China | collected 2012
GATGGATGGAGAGGAAGAAACGTGTGGTACCTAGGGAGGTCTGTGCGGTACGCCTCGAAAGAGGTAACCATTGCATAAAGCAATGCTGAACGCACAGAAGTCAGCAGAGGTCATAGTAGCCAAACGGAACAAGATCCGTTCGAGGTGAAGGACCGAATCAATAGGAGTCTTAAGTATGACCCGGAAAGGAGGAATGGGCAGATGGATGCAGAAAACAAGGAAAGTTGCTTGCAGAGAGACAGCGCGGAACGTAAAGGGTATGTAAGAGCGCATCGCTCATTCAACCGGATATGGAAAGAAAGAGACAGTGCAGAGCCAGACATTTTAGGTAAGATACTGAGTAAGGACAATCTGAACAGAGCTTACAAAAGAGTGAAGGCAAACAAGGGAGCGCCGGGAGTAGATGGAATGACTATCGAAGAGGCGTTTCCATGGTTGAAGGAACATAGCCATGAACTGACAGAGAGGATACGGAAAGGGCACTATACCCCGTCCCCGGTCAGAAGAGTGGAAATCCCGAAGCCGGACGGCGGAGTACGAAAGCTTGGTATTCCCACCGTCACAGACCGCATTATCCAGCAGGCGATATCACAACAGCTGATACCGATTTATGAGCCGAAGTTCTCAGAAGGAAGTTTCGGATACCGACCGGGACGGAGTGCAAAAGATGCAGTTCAGAGGATAAAGGAGTATGCAGAACAGGGATATACAAGGGCGGTCGTCCTTGACCTGTCCAAGTATTTCGATACGCTGAACCATGAATTCCTTGTAAATATCCTGCGCAGAGATGTAAAGGATGAAAGAGTGATTCAGATGATAAAGAGGTATCTGAAAAGCGGAGTGATGGAAAACGGTGTAGTGGTCAAGACGGAAGAAGGTTCGCCGCAGGGAGGAAATCTCTCCCCGCTGTTAGCCAATGTCTATCTTAATGAGTTTGACCAGGAATTCAACAAAAGAGGGGTACCGTGCATCCGCTATGCAGATGATATCGTACTGTTAGCGAAGAGTGAACGGGCATCTGAGAGATTGTTGGAGAGCAGTACGAAATATCTGGAAGGGACGCTGAAACTGAAGGTGAACCGGGAGAAAAGCCGTACGGTCAGTGTGTTTGCAATACGAAATTTTAAATACTTTGGTTTTTGTTATGGGAAGAACGGAAAAGGAATCTATATCCGTGTGCATGAAAAGGCATGGAAGAAAGCCAAGGAAAACCTGCGCAGGCTCACTTCCCGGAGCAGATGCAGAAGTATAGTGAAAGCCATGAAGCGAGTAGAAATCTATATGAGGGGATGGCTGAACTACTATAGTATAGCAGACATGAAAAGAAACATCGAAGACCTGAATGGATGGCTGTACCGAAGGATACGGATGTGTATCTGGAAGCAGTGGAAACTACCCAGAACGAGAATGAGAAAACTAATCGGACTGGGAGTAGCCAGTCATTATGCGGCAACAATCGCCAATGACCGCAAAGGATACTGGTTTAATGCCGGGAACAAAGCGGTAAACTGGGCGTTGAATAAAGAAAGACTGATAAGCTGGGGCTACTATGATTTAGCGACAGCGTACCAGTCCATGCACGTCAACTATTGAAACCGCCGTGTACCGAACGGTACGCACGGTGGTGTGAGAGGACGGCGGTTAATCACCGCCTCCTACTCGATTGATGAAGATTCAGGGCCAGGAAACTGTGTCAGATTGCAAAAATCCTTTCCGAACTTTTTACATAGCAGTCACGCACTTCGGTGTGTGGCTGCTTATTTGCATCTATGCTATCAAAATCAAACAAAAATGATCTGCATAGCAGTTTGCTATGCAGAGTGTCTCATCCTTTGGGATGATTTACATTTCGAAACAGACTCGTATAATATAATTCGAGACAGGTTACGAAAGACTTATGGCAATCTCGCTCTGTATCAAAGGGAGGGAAGAAATGACCAAAAATATTATCATAAAGACCTCCGTTCAGAAACGGTTTGACAGCTTCATGATGCATGGTAGAGTCCTTTTTTTCAGTGCGCCCTGCGGCTTTGGGAAGACCGTACTGGCGGACGCACTGCTGCGCGGTCGGAACGTGCTGCGGCAAAGTGCGGCAGACCCAGACTGTGCGATTCCACCGTCAGAGCAGGATTGGGACATTCTGCTGATTGACGATCTTCAACTCATGCAGGAGGAAGCCGGGCAGCAGGCTCTTTGCGAACTGATTCGCTCAAGTCCGGAGCACCGTTTTGTGCTGCTCTCGCGCGGTGTGCCGCCCGGCTGCCTGACGGCGTTTCAGTACACGGGGCTGATGACGGTGTTGGAGGCCGACGACCTGCTTTTTGACGCGGGCGATGTGCGGCGGCTGTTTCAGCTTTCGGGAGTAAACGTAACAGATAGCGAGATCGATGGAATATTGAAAGAATCCGTGGGCTATCCGCTGGGTGTGGCCATCACGGCGCGGTGCATGTCCCCGGACAAGCCGTGGACGCCGGAGCTGGTGGCGCGGGTGTACCACGAGGTGTTCCTCTACTTTGAGACCGCCATCTACCGGCGCTTTGACCTGCCGGTGCGGCGCTTCTTGTTGGAGCTGGCCCCCTTTGAAAGTTTTGACCTGGAAATGGCGCGGATGGTCAGCGGTGATCCCCGTGCCGGCGAACGGCTGGACTGGATTTTTCGATACACTACTATGCTGCGCTACGACGACTGCCAGCGCTTCCACTTCTGGTCGGGTTTCCGGGCTTTTCTCCTTTGGGAGATGGAACGGGAGTATACCGAGGAAAAGCGCAAAGCGCTCATCAGCCGGGGCGGGCTGTACTATGAGCTGAAGGAGGACTACGCCCACGCCCTGGAATGCTACACCAGCGGCGGTGACCATTCCAAGGTTTCCGAGCTGCTGGTGCGTAATGCAGAACTTCACCCCGGCATGGGGCACTATGCCGAGATGGAAAAATACTACCGCAGCCTGCCGGAGGCGGAAATTCTCGCATCCCCCTCTCTGATGCAGGGCATGAGCATGCTCTGCGCGCTGGTCATGGATTACGAAGGCTCGGAGCGCTGGTATGGCGAACTGCAAAAGTTTGTCGAACACTGCGGCAGGCAGGACGCCGCCGGAAAGCAGGCGCGCGGCCGCCTTGCATGGCTAGACATCTCCCTGCCCCAGCGGGGCGTGAAGGGTCTGACGGAAACCATCCCCGCCGTGTTCCGGCTGCTGACGAACAAAGAGGTGACGCTGCCGTCCTTCTCCGTCACGAGTGCGTTGCCGAGCATCATGAACGGCGGCAAGGACTTTTCCGAATGGAGCAAAAAGGACGACCTGCTCTACAAAACCCTCCGTCTCCCCGTGGAGGCAGTACTGGGGCGGGACAGTGTGTGTCTTGCCGACTGCGCCATTGCCGAGAGCAAGTTTGAAAAGGGCGAGGACGTCGCCGGCCGGATGCTGTCCCTTCTCCCGCAGATGAACGAGGTCCGCAACTACGGCACGTCGGACATGGAGTTCGCCGTCAGCGGATTGCTGGCCCGCAGCCAGCTGGCAAACGGGCAGCCCACCGACGCGCGGCGCACCATCATGGTACTCCGTGAATGCTTTGCCGAGCGCGGTTTGACACGCTTTCTGCCCAATATGGACGCCATGCTCTGCCGTATTGACATGCACACCGGCGACCTTGATGCGGCGGATGCGTGGTATCGGGAAAAAGCCCCGTGCGAACCCACGCACCTGAACGTCATGCGGCGCTACCGGTATCTCACGCAGGCAATGGTGGAAATTATGCAGAACCGTCCGGACGCCGCTTTGCTGACGCTCTCACCCATGGAGCCGTACATTCAAAACTGCGCCCGCATCATCGACGGCATTCACCTGAATGTCCTGACTGCCATCGCCCTGCGCCGCAAGAAGGATGAGCGGTGGCGCGAGCGATTGACGGCGGCACTGGACGCGGCGGCGGAGTACCGATTCATCCGCACCGTCAGCGTATACGGCACGGCGGTGCTGCCGCTGCTGGAAGCGCTGGACTGGGACGGCGACAAAGCATGGCGCAAGCGGCTGATGGCAGCGGTGCGGACGCAGGCGGCGTTCTACCCGCATTTCCTCGAACCCAGCCTTGCTCCCGGCGAGGAGCTGACGCCCACGGAACTGCAAATTCTCCATCTGCTCTGTGCGGACAAGTCCAACGCCGAGATAGCGCAGATCATGGACGTGAAACTGCCCACAGTGAAGACCCACGTCAGCCACATTCTCGACAAGCTGGACGTGAAGCGCCGGGCGGAGGCCAAGACCGCCGCAAAAAAGCTGCGGCTCATTCCGGATGATCTATAAAAGCTGTGCCTGTGCTTGAACGGGCTGAATATAAACCTTATACATATAATGATCTCTCGGAATCTTGAGTGATCATGCCAGCAAAACTCTAGCATGGCATCATGTGCAGAATCCAAAAGTACTTTAGAAACAGTGTAATCAGGAAGAAAAGATTTCATCCTGAAAAAAAGCGTGCAGGAATCCATGTGAATCATGTTTTGAAGCACAGCAAAAATGAGGAAATACCGGTAAGTCACTTTGCGAATCAACAAGCATGTATAGATTATAGCCATGATAATAACAGTCATGGGAAGAATCCCAGCCGATATCACAATCAGGCTGGGAAAAGTAGAGATTCCGAGAGATTATGGTAAAAGATAGGAGTTTACATGAAAAAGAAAAACACCATGCCAGAGAAGGATTGGCAGCAGACCCATGAAAAAATCAGGTGGAGGGAGCTGCGTAAGCGCATACTTGTGATGGGCTTGACCGTTGCGATGGTTGCCAATACTGTAGACCTGTCCGCACTCTCGGTTTCTGCAAAAACCGATGAAAGTGAGACAGGTAAAACGACTATTGTTTCCTTTGAGGAGCTTTCAAAGGACATCACAGAGCAGACCTTGCCCATCGGTGCGCTTGAGAGCGACATCAAGTTTCCGACTAGCCTGACCGTTACGGTAGAAAAGACCACGCAGGCGGATGAAAAGGAAGCTGACGATGAAGAAGACGCTTCCGAGACGGGAGATACAGAGAAGGACGATGCGCAGAAGGATGACAGTAATGGAGATACTGCGTCCTCTGATGATAAGAAGGATACAGAATCATCAGATGAAAAGGATGGCGATTCCGGCAATGCGGATGCTTCCGATAAGTCTGGTACTTCTGACAATGGAAATGCAGATACAAAGGATTCGGATACATCAAAGGATTCTGGAAATTCTGACAAATCAAACAACCCAAATGGCTCTAGCAGCTCTGATACAGAGGATACACAGGCACGTGCCGACCTACCCTCTGCTTTTGGTGCGCTTATTGGACAGATGGCGGATGCCCTTCTGCCGCATAAACTCATAGTACACGCGGCAGAGAAGGACGATGCCTCTGACACAGCATCCACATCCGACGGTGCAGACAATGCAAAGAAAACCGACACAGCATCTACATCCGATAATGCAGACAGTGTAAAGACGACAGGCAGTTCTGACGCAGCAGCTTCCTCTGAGACAGAGACAACGACGGAGAAAATCCGTCTGAAAAACATCAAATGGGAACTGAATGTGGAAGAGAGCGACGCAGAAGAATTTGACAGCAGTGAAGCGTCAAACGGCTTCTGTTATGCCTATACGCCGGTACTGCCGAATGAGGATGGAGACGGCAACCAGCTCGTATTGGGTAAAGGCGTGGAGCTTCCGACCATCTATGTGCTCGTAGGCGAATATGGGATTGCACTGCTGGCTGATGGAACGATTGAAGTAACAGAAATGAAAGCTGACGGGACTGTACAGAAAAAATACAACTCGCAGGACCTTGCAACATGGATTAACGATAAGAAAAGCGCAGGACTGGAAAAAGTTTCCATTAAACTGTTGAATGATGATGCATCTATAACAAGTGCGCTTACCATTGATACAAGGTTGGCAAAAGAGATAGAGCTGGATTTGGATGGCCATACATTGACACTGGCTGCGGGTGCGCGTTTATATTTTAACAGTGTAAATATAACAATTACCTCACCTGGCTCGAATAAGGGAACAATTACAGGCAGCTATAACTGTAGCAACAAATTCAAAGGAGAAGGACTGGTAACTGCAGATTATGATTCAATGCTGACAATTAAGTGTGTCACAATCGAAAATGCTGGAACCGGTTCCACAGTTGCGATGTGGGGAGGTGTGACCTGTACCATTGACAATGCAAGTATTAGTGGAAGTAGTGGTGATCAGGTAGGTACCATTACTATTGATAAAGGTAAAGCCTGTACAATTACCAATACGGAGGTAACCGGAAATGTTGGGTCTGGCTATGGCACCATTATGTTTACGGACAGCTGCTCCGACTGTATTATTAGCGAAGGCGCAGTTATTAAAAATGAGAACAGTGGGGGTTACTGTGTCAAAGTCACGGGTAATTATAACGTTAAAATTACAGTTAAAAAAGGCGCTGCCTTAACGGCGAATGCTGGCAGCGGTACTATAATGAATACCAGTGGTAAGGTAGCCGTAGTCATTGAGGGTGGAACCTTTAATGGACGTCTTTTTCTGCCCGACAACAGCCAGATTGCAGGGGGAACCTTTACCCCTGCTTCAGGCTGTGCGATTGAAGCTAATGGTTCTAACAAAACCCTGCAGGACCTTCTGAAGGTCGGCTATACCTTACAGTATGATGGTGGTACCTATGCAGACTTAACAGCTAAGTGTACAGACAAAAAGAAAAAGGTAACGGCTGTTAAAAGTCCGCTCTATTTCGCAACGCATCCTACGATTTCAAGCGGAGCGGAAATTGTGATGGAAAACTATACCGCTTCCGAGGCGCCTGAGCTAACCGTAAAAGCGGTATCTGACAGTGATAGCAGCGACAGTATCTCCTACCAGTGGTATGCTGATGAAACAATAAATGGAACAACGACCAAAGTAGAACAAACGGGGCAGGGTGCAAAAACTGCGACCTACAGGATTCCTACGGGACTTTCGGCAGGCACCTATCAATACTACTGTGTAGCGACCTGCGGTGAATATACGGCGACCTCTAAAAAGGCGGCCTTTACGGTAGAAAAAGGTGTTGCGGAAGTTACGGTAGGTGGGAATACAACACGTTATGTAACGCTTACGAAAGCAATAGCTGCAATGAAAGATGCAGTAGATGCTGCTGATGCAGACCTTGAAATTACGTTGAAAATCCTGAAAAATATTTCTGAGACAGGAAGCGAGTGGAAAATAGATGGGGGTACAAAAAATGTCAATTTTTGTATGGACCTAAATGGCTGTACCGTTACAGGAAAGGGTCTTTATATCACTGGCGAAGGTGTGGAGGCAGTCTTTAAAGACGCAGGCACGGGACAGAATGGAACACTGAACGCTCCAGTTTTTATTCAGAACAAAGCAAAGCTTACGGTAGAGAATGGCAATTATGAGAGGAACTTGAAATTTTCCGGCGGTGCGACTGGAGAATTAAAAGGCGGTCATTACATCCAAAGTATTTATATTGGAAATGCTAATAGCGACAATACAGGCATTTCCTGTACAATTACCGGAGGTGCGTATGATGGAGGTGAGGTTCGAGTATGCGGCGGTGCGGCTCTTAGCGTATCCGGAGCTGATACAAAGATAGAGACTTTGCAGATAGACCACAGTATCAAGCTGCGTGCAGAAGTAACGCTTTCAGGTGGTGAGTATGAGATAATTACTCTGGATGCTTTTCCTGGAAGCAATGACGATTTGCTTGATGAAGAACAGCGCTATGCTATCGAGGATACACTGGCAGATGGTTATGCCTTTTATTCATCTGGTATTAAGACCGATATAAGCAGAACGGAAAAAACGCTGAACAATGTAAAGGTACTTCCCGCTGATACACCGGAGGATGTATCTTTGGCTGTTGTAAAGTTTCAGATAGAGAAAAATGACGGTAAGACAAAAACAAAGTACTTTCTGACATGGGATGCTGCTATGAGTTGTCTGGAAGCTACGGAATCGAATTTGAACAATCTGCAGGAATATACGACGTGGAAGAAGCTGGAAATTCTGCTGCTGAAGGATGCAGAAGCTACTAGGGGTTATGCGTTGGCTAATAAAGCGTATCTCCCAGCTGAGATAACGCTGCGTTCAGAGGGTAATGAGCCACATACCTTGACGGGTAGGGTAAACCACCTGTTTAAGACAGGGGAGCAGGATGTTACCATAGAAAATATAAACGTGGTTGGAAACATAAACTTTCTTGGTAATACGAAAGGTACACAGGCGCAGGATGCCGCTGTACTGCGGCTGGGCGAGGGTGTAGCTGGACTAAAGGATGTAATGGTTTCTTCTGGCAAGGCCGAGATAGTTATAGAGAAGGGAGCAAAAATACCTGATACGTTTACAGGAGATGAAAGTAATCTGAATGCCAGCATCTACTGCAATCATGACTCTGCTGGCGATATTGCCAGCAGAATAGAGCAAGGAGCCAGCGCATTTAAGGTATGGTTTCCGATAGAGCTTGGTGGTATCACTCTGCCCACAGACAAAGAAAATGACACAAATGTCACGCAGAGGGACGGTGCAACCTACGGACTGTACAGCAATGGAGGTACGACAGGTCAGAAGATTAAGGTCACGGGCGAAGTCTGCTCTTATGAGCCTTATGGTGGCAAAGCAGTAACGATAGATACGACAGACCTTTCCTTCACGATGCCGTCTTCTAAGGTAACCCTTAAGGCACATACGAAGGATGACTATGGCTATTGCGATAGCTGCCAAAAGACGGACCTTGCGGAAGCCTATAAAAATGGACACCTTCATATCGAAGGTCTGGTAGGCCGTACCTACGACAGCTATCCGCAGGTGATGACAGGAGTTACACTGGATACTGCGAATGGCAATAAGTCGCTGACTGGGCCCTCATATAAATCAGGCAGAGAATTGGCACAGGATTCCACAGACCCTGCAAATGCAGACATTTCCAAAGCAAATTATTATGTGGTCTATACCAATAATATAGACTGCTACAGGAATGAAGAAGGTGGAAGCGATTTCAAGGCTGATGAAGCACCGAAAGTTACGATCACCGGACAGGGCAGCTATTACGGCACGATTGAGCACTATTTCACGATTGGATATGGTAAAGTTGTGGGAGAAGGCTTTAGTGGCTATCAGGGAACCTATGATGGGAAAGCCCATGGAGCTGTTCAGTATGGAACCGTCAGACTTAAGGCAGACGCTGTTGATAGCCAGACAATGATTCCGGTTGCTGATGGGCTGATCGTACCCTGTACTGGAAAAACAATGGAAACGGATGGATTTGCCAGCAATTTTACCTATTATTTTGTACTTAAGTATTATGAAAATGGAGTTTCTCAAGGTTATAAACAAATAAATGATCCGGTTACAGAGAATCATATGATAACCAATGCCGGAAACTATACAATTTATGTTATTATACATGAAGCTAGAAAAAATATGTGTGCTTCTCTCCCTATTGTCGTGAAAGCGACCATTGAGCCGAGAAGTTTAACAGATTCCGTGATCCATCTGGATGATATAGGTATCACGGTATATTACACCGGTATGCCGATCATTCCTGAAAACTGGGATAGAGGAATCACAGATTCAAACCGGAAAAATGAGCCGGGAAATGACCAGGGAGTTCTGGACAAAGACAAAGATTTCACCGTAAGTGCTGAGAATAATACGGAGGTGACAAACGGTAAAAGAGATGGAAAGATTACCTTTACCGGAATTGGCAATTATAAGGGTGAGCTCGTCAGATACTTTGACATTGCCCATGCGTTTACTCTGGCACAGACCACGGTATCCAAGAATTGTTGGTACAATGAGGATTCCAACTGGTGGAAAAACGGCATACCTGCTACGTTTACGGAAAATGATGTAACATCAGACAATCCAGTATCTGACTGGAAAAATATAGTATATCGGACCGCCAAAGGAAAATATGCCATTGTAAGCGATGAAGTTGTGTTTTATGCAAGCCTGGAAGATGCGGTTGCAGGCAAAAATCCGGGTTATACCTTTAAGGAAGAAGGCACGCATACCGTAACTTTATATGGAAAAGACCCATGGAATCAATCTATTGTTCCTGTAGAGATTACGATAAACATTGATACCACCGCACCGACCTGGGCAGATGCAGATGGCAAGGAAGATGGTTATGGCATCCAGATCAAAGATAACTGGTGGAGAACACTTTTAAATAAGATCAGCTTCGGACACCTCTACAATGATACAACACTGGATATTAAGATTCATGCAAACGATGCAAAAGAGGGCGTGAATAAGGTAAGTGGGGTATCTAAGTATTACTATTATATTGACCAGATCACAGACACTGCTTCGGCAACAGGAAAGACCAAAGCAGAACTGGACACTCTGGCAGCCGATGGTAAATTTGCGCAGGTAGATGCAGGAAACTGGCTGTTGGACAGTGCAACCATTCATGGCGCATTAGGCGAGGATGGTAGCTATGTAGTCTATGCTTATGCGATGGATAACGCAGGAAATCAGAGCGATTATATCTGTACCGAAGGACTGGTACAGGATGCGAGCGCTCCTGTCGTGACAGTAACTGAGCCGAAGAAAGAAGACGGTACCCTGAAGGATACAGAGGCGATACTCAAGGTTAATTTAAGCGAGGATGCAACGCTGATGTGGTTCTTTGTATCCGAAGGAGTATTTGACGGGGTTACTGGCTACACCTACGACGACTGCAAAAGAGATATTGAAAGTTATATGAAAGGTGAGCCAAAGTACCCACAGTTCGCTGTCGAAAACGATGGAAAATGGGCGCCCCGCAATGGGTGGAATTTTAAACCGGACGAAAATCTTTATTGTGGACAATGGGAAGTTCGTACGGAGGGACTTAAGTATAGTAATGCTAACCAAAACTTTGTTGCGAGTTGGACACCTACAATCTTCAAAACGACAGGAACAAAAGGTGATAATAAAATTGAAATAGGTAATTTTGGAAAGCCGGACGTTTATTTTCCATTGTATCCAAGTAAGAAAACCGCAGTCTGGATAGCAGCCATTGACAAGGCAGGTAATATAACGGCATTAACGAAGCCTGCTATTGAATTTACCACTGCAAAGACGACTCCGTATGTAAAGACTGCACCGGTTCTTTCCGGTACTTATGGTAATACGGTATCTGCCATGTTTGAAAAGGCAGATATGACAAAGGCAAGCGTGACAGCAGGACAGAACAGTGACACGAAGATTGAGGGTACATGGACTCTGGCATCTGAGGATGCAGATAAGCTTCCGACAGTCGGTACAAGTGAGAAATATACGCTTGTCTTTACACCTACAGGAAGTGATGCAGATATTTATGATTCTGTAACCTGTGAAGTGACACCGGAGGTTTCTAAGAAGCAGATTACCATAGTGATTGCTGATAAAGAAAAATTCTATGGAGAGACAAACCCTGCACTTACATGGAGTCTTGCCACGGGTGCTGCCTACCCAGACAATGTTTTGGTAGCAGATGATACCGAAGAAGCACTTGGCATCAGCTTATCAACTACTGCGAAAGACAATTCAGATGTTGGAACCTATGCAATTACAGGAACATCAAATAGTGCCAATTATGAAGTATCTTTTATTGGAAACGGTTCAGATGGCAAGAGTGGTATTCTGACAGTAAAACAGGCAGCTAATAGCTTCACTACGGAACTTAGCTGTTCTAATTATACTTATGCGAAGGATGAGACACCAAAACCAAATGCAGCAGCAAAATTCGGTACAGTAACCTATAAGTATGCAAAAGCCGATTCAGATGGTAATGCACCTGCAGCCGATTCCGCATATACAGATGCCATACCTGTAAATGCAGGAATCTATGCCGTAAAGGCTTATATTGCAGAGACAGAGAACTATGCAGGACTTGCAAGTGATCCGGTCGTATTTGCGATAGCAAAGGCAGCGAAAGCTCCAAACATGCCGGAAAATGCAATGACACCGGCACACAGCACACAGAAGATTGGCGATATTATACTTCCGGAAGGCTGGAGCTGGCAGGAGGCAGATAAGGACACGGCACTTGCAGATGGTGTGGCAGTGACAGCGAATGCAATTTATACAGGAACTGACAAGGGCAACTACGAGACAGAAAGTGTAAGCATTACGATTACAAGAAGCGAATGTGATCACACACATACTGAAATACGGAATCAGCGGGAAGCAACCTGCAAAGAGAAGGGCTATACCGGAGATACTTACTGTAAGGATTGTGGTGAAAAACTTGCCTCCGGTACAACAATCGAGAAAAAACCGCACAAGGTCGGAACACCGGCTACCTGTGTATCAAAAGCAGTATGCAGTGTTTGTAGTGAAACCTTTGGTGAAGTGGATGCCACGAACCATGTGCATACAACCGTGAAGAACCGAAAGGAAGCAACCTGTACGCAGACCGGATACGCAGGAGATACCTATTGTACGGACTGTGATAAACTTCTGAGTACCGGAAAAGAGCTAGCAGCATTGGGACATGATTATAAAGCAACCGTGACAAAGCAGCCAACGACAACAGAGGAAGGCATCAGAACCTACACTTGCACCAGATGTAACAGCAGTTATACAGAGAGCATTGCGAAGCTGCCGGAGGAAAAGCACACTCACAACTATACGGGAAGCATTACGAAGGAAGCAACCTGTACAGAGGCAGGGGTAAGGACGTATACTTGTTCTTGTGGAGACAGCTACACGGAGAATATTCCGGCAACAGGACACAGCTATGTATCAAAAGTGACGAAGGCTGCAACGACAACAGAGGAAGGCATCATGACCTACACCTGCTCCAAGTGCGGACACAGTTACACACAGCCGATCACTAAGATCAAGTCCGATGACAGCAGCAAGGATAATGGCAGTCAAAACCAGAAACCGCAGTCCGGCACAGGCAATGATAATCAGAATCAGAAGCCACAGCCCGATAGTACTTCAATTAAGCCTTACATCAAGGACGACAGCGGTAAGGAAGGCTGGGATGTGATCAAGCCACAGCTTGAAGAAGCTAAGTCAGGCGATACGGTAACAGTTGCAATGAATGGAACGACGGTAGTACCGAAAGATGTAATTGACAGTATCAAGGGCAAAGATACAACACTTGTTCTGGATATGGGAAATGGTCTTTCCTGGAAGATTTATGGAAAGGATATTACGGATGCATCCGGAGATATTGATTTTGATGTGACAGCCGGAGCCGACGCAGGAAAATCCATTCCTGTGGATGTGATCAACAACGTGACAGGGGAACGTTCTTCCTTGAACCTGACTCTTGCTTATGACGGAGAGTTTGGATTTACAGCCACATTGACCGTCAACATGGAATCAAAGAATGCAGGACTGTATGCGAACCTGTTCTACTACAATGAACAGACCGGAGAACTGGAATTTATCAGCGCAGGACAGATTGATCCGGATGGAAATGTGGAACTTGTATTTACCCATGCATCAGATTACACGATTGTTGTTGATGCCAGGATTATGAGTGATAACGGTCAGGCAGACAACAAATCTGATGAAACCATTCCTGCACATAAGACAGATGACAGCACTTCAAAATATGCATGGAATAATACGATAATCATTATTATAGGTATCTGTATTATGCTGATTGTTATTGGAGCCGTATTCTATGTAAGGAAAAAGAGTGGTTCAGAAGAAAAATAATGATGATTTCATAGGAGTTGCACGATTTAATAGAAAGAGCAAAATCAACAAAAAACAGCTAAAAGTATGTATTTAATATTTGGTGCTCACTTTTTAACATGATATCTATAAAAAGAGCCGATGTAAAACAAAAAACTGGTTTACATAGGCTCTTTTTAGTATATAATGATTATTGAAAGGCGGTGGAAGTATGCTCATAAGATATATGTTTGACAATTTTTGTTCGTTCAAGGAAGAGTGCGAGTTTTCATTAGAAGCACCAGGCGGGAAAGTAAAAAAGCGCTTTCCGGATAACTATACTACAACAGAAACAGGATATGACCTGCTGAAAACAGCAGTTATCGTAGGTGAGAACGCAGGTGGTAAGTCCAACTTTATAAATGGATTAAAATATCTGAAATCATTGTTTGATACAAACATGAAAGTGCAGTCTGTTAATTCATATATTAACACAGATACTTTGATGGAGTGTAATAATCCCAAACAGAAATTTAATGTAGTATTCTTAGCGGGGAATCATTATATTTATGAGTATGAAACTATTGTTGATACAAAAGGAATCTATAGCGAAAAACTTATCAGAAGCAACCAGCGGAAATCAGCTGAGCATGTAGTGTTTGATATTTTACGGGATCAGGAGGACATATATACATTACGAAGAGGAACAGCCAGGGAAGTGACAGCTGCTCTTAAGAATAGCAATAATAGTAATGGATTATTTGTAGTTAAACTGGCTCTTCTCGGAAATAAGGATGCGTCAGCAACTGTTGAATGGATGTTAAATGTCCTATATCCGGGTAATATACCTTCTGACAATATAGACAGCATTGTCAGGCAGGAACGGGATCTTGAAATTATGAAAGATCCAAGATATGTAGAAATTTTTAAGATGGTAGATTACAGCATTTGCGGAATTGAAGTGGATGATGAGAAGCCTTATTCTAAAACTCTGGTAATTCGTAAGAATGCACAGGGAAAGCAGTTTAAGAGAGAATTATCACAGGATTCAACCGGTGTCAGAGAATTTTTTGCATGGGCTGTACAGATATTTCGCGTGGTATATGAAAATAAAGTGGTATTTGCAGATGAGATGGACCGGGTTCTTAATCCAATCTTGTCAGACCGTGTTATTGCGTATATTAACGGTATGGAGCACAGAGGACAGTTTGTATTTTCTACACATAATGTATTACACCTAAATTTGAAGACATACATGAAAGAACAGATTTATTTTATTACAAAAAGTAAAGATGAACTGACATCAGAATTGTATTCTTTGGCGGATTTTCCGGAAGTGAGGTATGAAAACACTAAAATATATGAGTTTTATATGAAGGGGATATTGGGAGGTACGGCATTTGAGTAGAAAAACAAGAGTCCTCCAGAAGAGGTTTGCAGTATTCTGTGAGGGAGATACAGAATATAATTATATAGACAAGATGAGAAAGAATCAGGGCGTAGAACTGGTTTTAAAACCCATCAATATGCATGGTGGAGGCTATTCAAACTTCCTTCAGAAGATAAAAACGGAGTCACAGAGTAATTATCTGGCAAAATTCATTATTATGGATGCAGATAGAATAGCTACTGTCCCGGGAGAACTGGATAGATTAAAAAAACTGTTGGAGTACTGCAGGATTCAGAATGCAAAGGGAAATACACCACATTTTATTATTATGGACAATCCGGATTTTGAGTATGTGGCATGCTTACACAGTCCTCAGTATAGAGGACAGGATCCACATAAATTTATTGAATCTGTTCTGGGAGCAAAAAGTATTGCGGCTTTTAAAGGAAATGCAGATGTTTATAACTTCCTTAATTCAGGAGAATTGTCATATCAGATAATGATGGAATCATTAAGAGGAAAAGAAAAGCTGCTGTATAATCGATATGAGATAAAAAAGAAAAATTTCGATATTATGATCAAAGATACTTTTTTTGATGTTGATTTTATTAACAAAAAAAGCAGCAATATAGAAGAGTTTTTTGATGTGATTGACTGGTAATAATGGATATTTGGCATAGAATAGGTTGCCAAAATAATTTGGTCTCTAATTCCATTCCTTTGCCAACAGGAAATCGCGGATATTGTCATACGCGCCGAACTCACGGGCAACGGTCTCATCGGATGCCAGCAGATAAGCAACCTGAACATACAGTTTTTCTCCACTCTTGTCACATACAAAGTCGATTTCCTTGTCTCCGGTTCTACCGACTGTCACTTTGTAGTTCCGGCGCAGTAGTTCCAGATACACGATGTTCTCCAAAATGAGGTTGAATTCCCAAAATCATAAGATATAACTTATAAAATCTATATTTCTGTAAATTTCGACAGTTATGAACACAAATTTCAGAAGGAGATTGCGCAATGAAATCCTCCGTTGCCCCAACGGAACAGGCAGAAACGGTGACCTTTTTATCGTTTTGTGACTTGTGCAGCATAATAAAAAGGAATTATAATCAAGAAGGAAAAAACGCTTTTTTCGAGCTATATCAGCAATCCAGTAATACTTTGTGGCATTGACTGTTGCCTTGAACGGTTCAATTCTGCCGGTCTAAAGGAAGGAAAAAATTATGGAATATTCAGCAATTCTTCATGATATGGATAAAAGATTCTGCTATGCAATCGATAAGGATTTATTCGTGATACGTGTGCAGGTAAAAAAAGATGATATAAAAGAGATCATGCTTCATTATGAGGATAAGTACATACCACTGGAATGGAAGGATACGCGAAAGACCATTCCGATGAAGAAGGTTGCCACATCACAGTTTCATGACTATTATGAAGCACAGCTTCAGATGCATTTGATATGTCTGCGCTATTATTTTGAATTTACGGATATGCAGGGAGAAAAGGTATATTACGGCAACTATGAGTTTAGCAGGGAATGTATTACAAACAGGGACAGAATGTTCGACTGTCCGCAAAACCTTCGTGAGGAAGAAATGTTTGAGGTGCCGGAGTGGGCAGCAAATAAGGTCGTGTATCAGATTTTTCCATCTCGCTTCGCAGCGTCACAGCCAATAGACAAGGAGCTTTGGTATAAAGCACCCATTACATCTAAGGATAATCTGCATGGTGATCTCAGAGGAATTATGGATCATTTGGATGATATTCAGAAGCTGGGAATAGATGTTGTGTATTTAACACCTATTTTTAAATCGGATTCCAGCCATAAATATGATACCACTGATTATTATCAGATAGATCCTTCCTTCGGAACGACAGAGGATCTTAAGGAACTGGTGCAAAAAGCGCATGCGTATGGAATGAAAGTAGTGATGGATGCGGTATTCAACCATACAGGAAGGGATTTTTTTGCATTTAAGGATATCATGGAAAAAGAAGAAAAATCCAGATATCTGGACTGGTATTTTATCGAGAGATTTCCGCTGAAGGGTGAAAAAGGAGAGGCTCCTAACTTCAAATGTTTTGGATATTATGGCGGAATGCCTAAGTTAAATCTGAAAAATCCGGAGGTGGAAAAATTCGTTACAGATGTTGCATGTTATTGGATTAAGGAATGCGATATCGATGGATGGAGAATGGATGTAGGTGACGAAATCAGTCATTTCTTCTGGAAGCGATTTAGAAAGGCTGTTAAGGCAGTAAAAAAAGATCTGCTGATCATTGGGGAAATCTGGCATTATGCAGGAGATTTTCTTGAGGGAGATGAATGGGATACGGTCATGAATTATCCGTTTTACCTGAATCTCATAGATCTGCTTGCAGATGAAAAAATCAATGTCAGCCAGTTTATACAGAATCTTGGATATTTGAAGGGGCGCTTAAACAAAAAATGCTATCCTCTCATGTGGAATCTGATCGACAGCCATGATACGGCAAGATTTTTACATCTATGTAAGGATAATAAGAAAAAGCAGCACTTGGCAGCAGCTTTTCAATTGTTATTACCGGGAATGCCTATGATTTATTACGGAGATGAATTTGCGATGCCCGGAGCAAATGATCCGGATTGCAGACGTGGCATGTACTGGGATGAAGAATACCAGGATAAAGATATGTTTGAATGGTACAAGCAGCTGCTGAAGGTGCGAAAAAACCATGCATGTATCGTAGAGGGTGAACCGTTGGAAATAGCTGCAAGGGACGGGGAAGAGACGATCGTGCTGACCAGAAAAAAAGACGAAGAGACACTTGCGTTGATCTTCAACTGCAGCAGCAGCGCAAGAGTGTTTCATGAGTATGCACAAAAATATGATTTACTTAGAGAGAAACCCTTTGATGGAAAAATAGAGGGACTTGAAGCCGCTGTAATAGTACTTTAAGCTGTAATGCAGAAGAGGCCATTCGGGCATATGCGGAAGTGATGCTTTTCATTTGCAAAAAAGATGAGGTGTGATAAGATGAGAAAGGTATAGAAACAAATTAAAATATATTGCTGGAGAAAATATTATCATGAAGAAAAAAATAAATTATGCAGGAATTCTGAAAGAGACAGGGATCCTGACTGTGGCGGTAGCCATCATCGCGGCAGCAGTCTACTTTTTCCTGGTGCCGAGTCATGCGTCGGTCAGCAGCATTTCCGGTCTGGGAATCGTATTGGCTAACTTTATACCGCTTCCGTTGTCTGTCATTACCATGATTCTGAACGTGGTATTGTTACTGATCGGATTTGTTACCTGTGGCAGAGAGTTCGGAGTCAAAACGGTGTATACCTCTGTGATGCTGCCGGTATTTTTGGGACTTTTCGAGATTCTGTTTCCGAATTTCGGTTCCCTGACAGACAGTCAGGAGCTGGATGTACTGTGCTATATTCTGGTGGTCAGCGTGGGGCTCAGCATTTTGTTCAACCGGAATGCGTCTTCGGGCGGACTGGATATTGTGGCGAAGATCATGAACAAATACCTTCATATGGAGCTGGGCAGGGCCATGTCGCTGTCCGGTATGTGTGTGGCACTGTCCGCGGCGCTGGTATATGACAAGAAAACGGTGGTGCTGAGTATCCTCGGTACTTATTTCAACGGAATTATTCTGGATCATTTTATTTTTGACAATAATATTAAGCGGCGCGTCTGCATTATTACGAAAAAAGAGGAAGAGCTGCGTCAGTTTATTACAAGGGACCTGCACAGCGGTGCTACGATCTACGAAGCCACCGGTGCCTATCATTTTGAAAAACACAACGAGATCATCACCATTGTGGACAAAAGCGAGTACCAGAAGTTAATGAAATTTATCAATGAACTGGATCCCAAGGCGTTTATTACTGTATATAATGTATCGAGTATGAAGTATCAGCCGAAGACCGGGGCCTTTTGACCCTGACTTTGATGCCTACGGATTGTTCCGTGCTACGTACGCTCACAATCCTCCCCTCTATTCGCATATCGTGGGATTATCATCCCACTTTTATGCTCATATCGGGGCGGGTC
>OGYP01000530.1_pt1 | contig 18674 bp, 24 predicted proteins | sample 1576571 | NCBI WGS metagenome assembly OGYP01 (sample SAMEA3541559, study PRJEB24748) | human gut metagenome | biome: human gut; feature: human-associated habitat; material: faeces | place: China | collected 2012
AAGCCTAAATGTGCCGAAAATACTTGCGGGTTACCCTGCTGGGAAGATAGGTTGTCGCTAGATTTTTTTTATTTTAATTCGATTTACTTGAAAAAAATAATAACTAGTAGCATAATATAATTAGAAGATTTAAGAATAAATTATTAAAATTTTATAAGCATGAAAATAAAAAAGTTTAAATAATTATGAAATATTATTTATTTTTAAATGTTCTAATTTATAGAAAGGTGTTGATAATATGAACGATAATAACAAAAATCAAAATTCAAATTTTAAATTTTTAAAAAGAAGATTAAATCAATATGAAAATTATTTTCATGTTTTAGGTTTACCATATGATGAAAGTAAAGATAGATATTATACTTCAGAAATTACAGAAGAAAAAATAGATGAACAAGTAAAAAAATTATACGATGAAAAAATAGACAATTTAGATAAAGTATTAAAAGGGGTAGAAAAAAATCCAGAACTTCAAAAAATAAAAGAAGGATTTACTGAAAAATTTGAAGATGCATATAATGCGTTAAAAGATAGAAATTCTAGAAAAAATTATATTGATTTATTAACCAAAATAAAAGATGATAATTTTCAAAATACTGATAATAAAGAAAATAAAGGAGAAGATGAAGAATGGCAAAAATAACTTGGAAACCAGGAACATTTGTATACCCAATACCAGCAGTAATGGTAAGTTGTGGAACAATGGAAAAATCAAATATTATAACAGTTGCTTGGACTGGAATAATCAATACAAACCCTGCAATGGTCTATATATCAGTAAGACCAACAAGATATTCATATAACTTAATAAAAGACCAAAAAGAATTTGTAATAAATTTAACGACAAAAAGTTTAACAAGAGCTACAGATTGGTGTGGAGTAAAAAGTGGAGCAAAAGTTGATAAATTCAAAGAAATGAAGCTACACAAAGAAAAAGCAAGCATAGTAAAATGTCCTATGATTCAAGAAAGCCCAGTTTCTATTGAATGCAAAGTAAAAGAAATAAAAGAATTAGGAAGTCATACAATGTTCATAGCTGAAGTAGTTGCAATAAATGTTGATGAAAAATATATTGATAACAAAGGAGCTTTTGATATAACAAAATGTGATTTGATGGCATATGCAAACGGAAATTACTTAGCAATGGGCAAAAAATTAGGAAAATTTGGATTTTCAGTTAAGAAAAAGAAAAAAAATAAAAAATAGACCAACTTTTTCGCATAATTCCATTGACATAAGCTAGAAAAAGTGGTAAAATATTCAAGCATATGTTGATAAATATATGCTCACATCGTTTAAAAAAAGTATGGTAATTCGGAGGTGTATTTAAATGGCAGCAAAAGGACCAAGAGAAAACATAACATTAGAATGTACAGAATGTAAAAGAAGAAATTATATGACATCAAAAAATAAAAGAAACAATACTGATAGATTAGAATTAGTTAAGTATTGCAAATTCTGTAAAAAGCGTACAACACATAAAGAAACAAAATAAACAAATAGGCTATTTTAGGGAGGATATGAAATGGCTAAAAAAGAAGTAAAAAATAATAAAGATAAAACTAGCTTTACAAAAAGTTTTAAAGCTGAGTTAAAAAAAGTAATTTGGCCAACACCAAAACAATTATTTAATAATACAGTTGCAGTATTAGCAATAGTTCTAATTACAGCAATAATAGTATTTGTATTAGATATTACTTTTGAATCTATGAACAAATATGGAATAAATAAAGTAAAAGAAATGGTAAGTAATTCTACTACAGCTAATGAAACATCAAACGAAACTACAGAAGAAAATAATGTAGAAGAAAGTGAAAATTCAGAAGCAAATGTAGAAGAAAACTCTATTGATACAAATAATGAATAGAAAAATAATAGTTTTAAGTTCCAAATATATCACAAAAAGGGAGGCTTACAATAAATGTCTCAAAAAGATTATGATATGAATCCAAGATGGTATGTTGTACATACTTATTCAGGATACGAAAATAAAGTAAAAACAGACTTAGAAAAAACAATCAAAAATAGAGAATTAGAAGAATATTTCTTTGATATAATAGTTCCAATGGAAGAACAAATAGAAATAAAAGATGGAAAAAAGAAAACAAACTTAAAAAAAGTTTTTCCAGGTTATGTTCTTGTAAAAATGATTGTAACTGAAGAAACATGGTACATAGTAAGAAATACTAGAGGTGTAACAGGTTTTGTAGGTTCAGGAACAGATCCAATTCCATTAACAGATGATGAAATAAGAAATATGGGATTCGAAGAAGCTGCAATAAATGTAGACTACGAAATAAATGAACAAGTAGAAGTAATGAATGGAGCTTTTGAAGGATTTGTAGGAACAGTTCAAGAAATAAATAAAGAAAAACATAAAGTAAAAGTTCTTGTATCAATGTTTGGTAGAGAAACACCAGTTGAATTAGAATTTTCACAAGTTAAAAAAGTTCAATAATTTTTGATAAATATTTAATAAGTTTAAAATTAATTAAAAATAAATCAGTATATGAAAAATTAGAGGAGGTGCCAATAAAATGGCAGAAAAAGAAGTTTCAAATATAATTAAATTACAAATTGAAGCTGGAAAAGCAACACCAGCTCCACCAGTAGGACCAGCTTTAGGTTCAAGTGGTGTTAATATCATGCAATTCGTAAAAGAATTTAATGATAGAACAGCAAATCAACCAGGAATGATAATACCAGTTGTTATCACAGTTTATAAAGACAAATCATTTGAATTTATAACAAAAGTTCCACCAGTAGCTGTATTAATTAAAAAATCTATAAAAATAGAAAAAGGTTCAGGAAAACCAAATAAAGATAAAGTAGCTAAAATAACTAAAGAACAAGTTAAAGCTATAGCTGAACAAAAAATGCCAGACTTAAACGCTGCATCATTAGAAACAGCAATGAGCATGGTAGAAGGTACTGCTAGATCAATGGGTGTAGTAGTTGTAGACTAATATAGTTAAATATTAAATATTTAAAATAAAATAAAAAATTGGGAGAGCGAAAGCTCGTTAAAACCAAAGGAGGAAAAAATGAAAAAATTAGCAAAAAGATACGCAGAAAGCGTAAAATTAGTTGAAAAAGACAAAGAGTATGAAATCAAAGAAGCTTTAGATTTAGTTGAAAAAATGCCAAAAGCAAAATTTGATGAAACAGTTGAATTACATGTTAAATTAGGTGTAGATTCAAAACATGCTGACCAACAAGTAAGAGGTACAGTTGTACTTCCAAATGGTACTGGTAAAACACAAAAAGTTTTAGTATTTGCTAAAGGACCAAAAGCTGAAGAAGCTGAAAAAGCTGGAGCAGACTTTGTTGGAGCAGAAGAATTAATACCAAAAATTCAAAATGAAAACTGGTTTGATTATGATGTTGTAGTTGCAACTCCTGATATGATGGGTGTTGTAGGTAGATTAGGTAAAGTATTAGGACCAAAAGGATTAATGCCAAACCCAAAATCTGGAACAGTTACAATGGATGTTACAAAAGCAATTAATGAAATCAAATCTGGTAAAGTTGAATACAGATTAGACAAAAATAATATTATTCATTTAGGATTTGGAAAAGTATCTTTTGGAGCAGAAAAATTAGCTGAAAACTATGAAACAATAATCAATGCTATAATAAAAGCAAAACCAGCAGCAGCAAAAGGTCAATATATTAAGAGTGTTGCTATAACAACAACAATGGGACCAAGTATTTTCATTAACCAAAAATAATTTAAAATAAAGCCAAAGACAGTAGGCGATATAAGTCCTACCGAGGTTAATTAATAAAGTGTAAACACTTTTTATAACCGCGGTATGGCTATAAAAAGTGTTTTTAAATTTAAATAATATATATTTTTACATTGGAGGTGAAAATTAAAAATGGCAAGTGAAAAAATCTTAAATCAAAAGAAAGAAGAAGTAACAAAATTAGCTAACAAAATCAAAGAAGCAAAATTAGTACTTTTAACAGATTACAGAGGAATTAATGTTGAAGATGTAACAAATTTAAGAGCTGAATTAAGAAAAGCTAATTCAGAATATACAGTTATCAAAAACAACATAACAAAAAGAGCTTTAGCTGAAGCTGGAATCGAAGGTTTAGAAGATAAATTAGTAGGTCCAACAGCAGTTATAATGAGTAATGAAGATTACTTAGAACCAGCAAAAGCAATTTACAACTTTACAAAAAACAATGATTTCTATAAAATCAAAGGTGGAGTTGTTGAAGGTAAAGTAATGACAGCTGAAGAAATAATAACTTTAGCAAAATTACCATCAAGAGAAACATTATTATCAATGCTTGCTGGTGCATTACTTGCAAATATCTCAAAATTTGCAGTTGCACTTGATCAAGTTAGAATTCAAAAAGAAAAGAATTCAACAGCTGAAACAACAGCAGAAGCTTAGTATAAGCAATTAAAATAAAAAAATAGAGTAGAGGTACTATAAACCATAATAATAAAAATTAGGAGGATTTAAAATGAGTAAAGAAGAAATGATTGAAGAAATCAAAAAAATGACAGTAGTAGAATTATCAGAATTAGTAAAAGCTATAGAAGAAGAATTTGGAGTATCTGCAGTAGCAGCAGCTGCACCAGCAGCTGGAGCAGTAGCTGGAGGAGAAGCTGCAGCTGAAAAAACATCATTCAATGTTGTTTTAACAGAAGCAGGAGATCAAAAAATAAAAGTAATCAAAGTAGTTAGAGATGCTACAGGATTAGGATTAAAAGAAGCTAAAGAATTAGTAGATGGAGCACCAAAAACAGTTAAAGAAAACGTTTCTAAAGAAGAAGCTGAAGACTTAAAAGCTAAATTCACAGAAGTTGGAGCTGTTATCGAATTACAATAATAATTCAAAACAAAAATCGTGTGATATTAATTACACGATTTTTATTTTTTTATATAAATATATAGAAAAATTATAAAATAAGTTATATAATAACAGCAGAAAATAAATTTATATGAAAGAAGGGAAAAAATGAAAGTAATAGGAATAATTGCAGCAATGGAAGAAGAATTTGAAGAAATTGCAAATATAATGAGCGAAGTTAAAGAAAAAGAGATAAGCAAACTAACATTTATTACAGGAAAAATAAATATAAAATCAGTTGTATTAGTTAAATCAGGAATTGGAAAAGTAAATGCAGCAAGAGTTACACAAATAATGATAGATAACTTTCATATAGAAACAATTATTAATGTTGGTTCTGCTGGAGCATTAAATCCGTTATTAAATATAGGAGATATAGTTATTGGAGAAAAATTAATACAACATGATTTTGATATAACAGCTTTTGGACATGATAAAGGCTATATAACAGGAGTTGGAGATTACATCTCAAGTGATTCACAATTAATAGAAAAAATCAAAAATTCAATTAACAACATATCAAATGAAGAATATAAAATTAAAGTTGGAATAATTGCTTCTGGTGATATTTTCTGTACAGCAGTAGAAATGAAAGATAAAATATATGCTAAATTTAATGCAGACTGTGTAGAAATGGAAGGGGCGGCAATTGCACAAGTTTGTTATCTAGATAAAATACCATTTATAATAATAAGAAGTATATCAGATTCTCCAAATGGAAAAAATGCGATAGTATTTGATGAATTTGTAAAATTAGCAGCAAAAAGATGTGCAGATATATTATTAGAATTCTTAAAATAAGTAAACATAATATAAAATGCTAAAAAACTATTGATTTAATCATAAAAAAGTGTTATAATAATATATATTTATATTAAGAGAGGTGAATAGAGGTAACTCTAAAAACTATGGAAAAAGAAAAAATAAAAGAAAAGAAAATAGACATATTAGCTTTATGGAGAAGCTTTATAACACCAGCTGTAGAAGAAGCATCAACAGAAGAGGTAATTTTAAATGATTCAAAATTATCAGAAACCAAAAAGAAAGAATTATTAAAAACATTAAATAAATGTGATACTATAATGGGGAAAATTTCTAAATCATATACTAAAGATTTAAAAGTTGACCCAAAAAATTTATTAAATGAGAGAAAAATAATTTCAAGAAGTAAAGAAGAAAATAAAGAAGAAGAAAAAAATTACGGAGAAGAAAGAGATGATAAATAATACAAGAAAATCAAATTTCTTGTATTTTTATCTTGACAAAAATATAAAGTAGATGGTATAATAATTATCGTTAACACAAATGGCGAAGTAGCTCAGCTGGCTAGAGCATCCGGTTCATACCCGGCAGGTCGAGAGTTCGAATCTCCCCTTCGCTACCAAAAATAATAAAAACGTATTTCATAATGTGGAATACGTTTTTTTATAACATAAAAAAATCCCCGCTTTAGCCGTAAGATGTGATGAATTTTTAAGGACCTGCTCCTAAAAACAGGTGGGTGCCTACCAAAATACTCATGGGCTTCTCACTACCCGAAGGTGTGAGCATGCACGCCATATTATGAGATTAGCCCCTCTTACAAACTTGTAGGTTCTAAAAATTCTGTCTACACGCACTATGCAGGGTAAATTAAAAACTTATTTAATCCTTAACTAGTCATAGTTTATCATATAAAAAAAATAAATTCAAGCAAAAATAATATAAAAAAAATTAAATAATCACTGTTTATATTATTTTATCTCATTTTAAATACATTATTCTAACTTTATTAAAATTTTAAAAATTTTTAATTTAATGGTCCATGCACTTTTAAATTTTTCAAACATATAATTTTGTATAGAAGATTTGGAGGTGCATTTATGTTAGAGGCACTTTGTAGTATAGGTTTTTTAAGTGGATTTATACAATTCCTAAAAGTAGCAGTATTTGCTGTTGGTTATATATCTGGAAGCAATCTATTTCCAGAACCATTAACAGCACAAGAAGAAAAAATATATTTAGAACAACTAAAATCAGGAGATGAAGAAGCTAGAAATATATTAATAGAAAGAAACTTAAGATTAGTTGCACATGTTGTAAAAAAGTATGCAAATACAAAAGTAGAACAAGATGACTTGATTTCAATAGGTACTATAGGATTAATAAAAGGAATAAATAGTTTTAATGTAGAAAAAGGTTCAAAGCTAAGTACATATGTATCAAGATGCATAGATAATGCAACTATCATGTGTTGGAAAGTTGTGCATCAATTAGTAAGCTGTTTGAAAAATTAAAGAACAAGCTAGATACTGAAATAATAATTCATACTAGCCCTATCTGGAAGATACCACAAATAAATGAAAATAGTACACTTGGAGAACAAATAAAATATTATCGTAGACTTGCTAATATAAAACAAACTGATTTATGCTTAAAACTTGGCTGTGATAGAGGTGTTTTAGACCATCTTGAAAATAGAGAATTAAAACTTGTTAATGTAAAATTGATTAAAGATATATCAGTTATTAAAAAATGGGAAACTGGTAAATCACAGATGACTAGAGCAAGTTATAATAAATTAAAAAAATGTATGAGTTAGTCGCTCGTACATTTTGCTTTAACATCTTTTAAAATTAAATCTAGGATTTTCTTTTTAGATGCATAATTAATATTTAATCCTTTAATTTTTTCTATCAATAGGGTTGCATGAAAGTTTGCAACTCTATTTTCAAGTTCTTCTTTATCTTCTTCTAGTTCTGGAAAATTTACAAAAACTTTCATACAACCTCCTTACTTAAAGTTTATTCAAACAATACAATAAAATGTTTAATTAACTTGTACTATTTTTAATAACTTCCAAATTCATTAGATAAAGATTTTTTTATTGCTGAATTTGCTTTTTCCATATTTTCAATTTTAGCAACAAATAATTCTTCTAGTCCTATACCACTTCTGTAGATATAGCCCTCCTAACTACTATATTTTTTAATTGTTTGTATTTATCTTGATTTTTTAGCTATTGCCATAATTCAAACGAACTAATTTAGCTTCAGCTTTATCTAGAAATACCAATTTTTCTACATCATCATTTATTTTTATAACTATGCAGAAATATGGACTTCCTTTTTTGCTAACACGTTTTTCTAAGATTGCTGGAATATTCATAATACTTTTCCTACTTTCTTGCATGATAGTAATCAATAATGCTGGAGCAATCGCAACAGAAAATCAATTACAAGTACATTTTATAATTTTTGCATATCTTCGATCTTGGACAATTTTTAGCAATAAAAAAATTTAAAACTGACCACCATTTTTTAGTCCATTAATTGACTTGTAATATTTCTAATGTTATAATTTCCGTAGAATTTAAGTGCATGTATCAATAGCAAATTGATTACGAATTTATTTTATAATTTTAGGTTCAATTACTTCTTGGACATAGTTTTGATAAAAAAATAATTAAAAAAGACAACTATTTATAGGAGGTACTATGAATAAATACACATACATTATTACTATTGATAGTAAAGATGTAATGTTAATGGAAAATTACAAGTATTAGGAAGCGATGATGAATTAAAATCAGCTACTTTTAATCCTGAACTTATACTATGTGATTTAATAAATTCAAATAAGGTATTAAAAATTGAAGATAATAAAGTTAATATTGAATATTATTAGTATGAAAAATCTTTTGGTGTAGATTTGTATGTATATGATGACTCTCAATATTGGAGATTTAGAGAATAATTAATTGATGTAATTCAAAACAAAAAGAAAATTGAAATTAAAGATTTAGATAAAATAAAAGATGTTTATAAAGGAAAAGCTAATTGCGAAATATCAAATAAAGATACTGAAATTTTTCAATTTAAAAAACTAAATGGCGAATTTTCTAAAGGCTTAACAGATGAACAAGCAGAAAGAATTAAAAATATATATGATGTTTTAAAAGATGAAATATTAGATATTATGGAAGAATATAAAAACTTTGATGAGGAAATAATCAAAGGAAAAGAAAAAAGAACTAGATAACCTTTATAATAAGTTTGATATTTCCACATTGTGAAAATTATTTTGCTACTAAAAAAAGAAATGCAAAATATTGCAGTAGAAAAAGTAAATTAAAAGGTTATGAAAATAAAGATTGTGCTACTGCAAAACGATTGGCTTTAAAAAACTAAAAAAACGTGAAAATCATGTAATATCATATTTTAAGAAAACTTGCACAGCTAATCCTAATGGAGTTAAAAAATTTAAAACAATTACATTGTGATCTAAAATATTTAAATAAAACTATAATATGCTATTATAGTTTGTAGGAGATTTTTATTATGAATATAGAAAATTATAAACTTATAAAAGTTGATAAAAAAGAAATGAATAATGTCATTAATTTTTTGAATTATTGTTTTAATATTAAGTTTCAAAATGTCGTAGGAAAATTATATAAAGATGAGGTTGATTATTCAAATAATCATTACATCATTAAAAAAGATAATAATATTATTGCTGCTATTTGTATAAATGAATCTGAATGGATTATAGCTGACAATAAAATAAAGGTTGCAGGTATAGGCTCTGTTTGTGTTCATCCTGATTATAGAAACAAGGGAATTATGCAATATATGTTAAATGAATCAAATAATATTATAAGAAATTTGAAAGCTGATATTTCAATATTGAGTGGACGTTATGATAGGTATAATCACTTTGGATATGAAACAACAACTCAATGTATCGATTATGAAATACCATTTGATAAAAAATATATAAATACCAATTATAAATTTATTTTAATTGATAGTTTAACAAATGAGCAGATAGATTATCTTGCAAAATTAAATAAAAATAAAAATCAATATATCAAAAGATTAGATAATGTATTTATAGAATCGTGCAAACAATGGGAACATACAGCCTATGGAATATTTAAAAATAATAATTTGATAGGTTATATAGTTAATAAAGAAAACGTTATAAAAGAAATAAAACTTAAAAATGATGAAGAAATGTTAAATATACTTTATAACTTTATAGATAATTTAAATGCTGAAAAAATCAATGTATTAATTCCTAGTATAGAATATATGCAAAAAGATATATTGAAAAATTTTGAACACAAATTAATAGATAAAAAGAGCCAGTTGTGTCAAATTATTAATTATGAAAAAGTTATTAAAATATTATTAATGTATAAAAATAAACATGAAAAATTAAAAAAAGGTACTTTAACAATAAAAATAAAAAATTATGGTGGAATAAAAATAAATGTAGATGATGATATTGTAATATCTAAATATAATTCTAACAATTATGATTTAACATTGAGTAATATGGATGCATTGAAATTATTTCTTAATGACAATGAAAAATTAAATTTAGAATCGGATATAAGAAACATTTGTGATTCATGGTTCCCGCTTGATATTTATTTATATGTGGCAGATTTGATATAGGAGGCTTTATAGAACAAAATAATAGAAAATTCATAGCAATTATTGCTTTTTTAAGAAAATTTATTTTTATATTCTTTTCATTATTTTTTAATATATATATTAAAAATTGTAAACAGAATTACTTCCAATAGTTTTATTTTTGAGATTAGGAACAGAATTTAGTTTAGGAACTTATAATTCTTTATTTATAGTTTTTAATACAAGTTTTATTGCCTTAATAGTTTATTATACTTTAATGTATTCTTTTGAAAGTATAATAGAATCAGAATCTTGTAGTTATGTATATTCTGCTATATTAGTATTTTATATTATACAATTATTTTTATAATGTAAATATATTATCTATTGTAATTTCTATATTAATGTTCTTTTTAATCGTTGCCACAATTTATTAAAAAAAAACACAAGAGTATATGCAAAAAATAATTGTCAAATAGAATAAAATTATTTTTAAGAATTAAGACTAAATTAATGGTCTTTTTTTTATATCTATTGCATTTTTATATTTGATATGTGATATATTATTTATAATATCACATATTAAGAAAGGAAAATAAAATATGAAAAGTACAAAACAAGATAATAGAAAAATAGCGATATATTCTCGTAAATCAAAATTTACAGGTAAAGGCGAAAGTACCCATAATCAAATTGAGGCTTGTAAAAGAAAAATTGAATTAACTTTTGAAAATGTAGATTTAGAAAATGATATTTTAATTTATGAAGATGAAGGATTTACAGGCTATAATACAAACCGCCCTGCTTTTCAAAAGATGCTTAAAGATATTAGAGATAAAAAAATAAAAGCTATTGCTTTTTATAAATTAGATAGAATTAGTCGTAATGTATCAGACTTTAGTAGTTTATTAATTGAACTTGATAATTATGATGTATCGTTTTTATCTGCAACAGAAAGTATTGAAAACGTAACTCCTAGTGGTCGTGCGATGATGTTTATGATTTCTGTATTTGCACAACTTGAACGTGATACAATCGCAGAACGTATTAGAGATAATATGCTTGAACTTGCAAAAACTGGTAGATGGCTTGGTGGAATGACCCCAACAGGTTATAAATCAGAGCAAATAGAAAATATAACTGTTGATGGTAAAAAAAGAAAATTATATAAACTATCTACTATAGATAATGAAGTAAGAATTGTAAAAATTCTTTTTGATAAAATGAGAGAATTAAAATCACAAACAAAACTTGAAACTTATACAATCCAACATGATATAAAAACTAAAAATGATAAAGCTTATACTAGATGGGGATTAAAAAATATTTTAATAAATCCTGTATATGCTATTGCAGACCAAGACACACTAGACTACTTTAGAAATTTAGGTGTAGAAATTTATGCAGATGAAAAAGAATTTGATGGAATACATGGATTAATGGTTTATAACAAAACAGAGAAAAAGAAAAATCAAGTAGTTAGAAAGGATGTAAATGATTGGATTGTAGCTGTTGGAAAACATAAAGGTATTATATTAGGTAAAGAATGGGTTGAAGTACAAAATCTATTAGACCAAAATAGTGATATGAAATATCGTAAACCTAGCACAAGTAATGCTTTACTATCAGGAATTTTAAGATGCTCACATTGTGGCTCATTTATGAGAGCAAAACTAAAAAATAAAATGGTAAGTGCTGATGGTCGTAGAGTTTTTGATTATATGTGTGAACTTAAAGATAAAAGCAGAAAACAAAAATGCCAATGTAAGAATATAAACGGACTTGAAGCAGATGATTTAGTTTTAGAAGAAATTAAAAAACTTGCTACCCCTACATCAAAATTTTATAAAGCCCTTAAAGGTCTATCTTCAAACATATTTAATAAAGAAGATAAAAACAATGAAGAAGTAAAAACATTAAAATCATTAATCTATAAAAATGAAAATGATATTAACGCTTTACTAGACAAAATCAAATATGTAGATGTTTCTTTATTAGATGATATTTCAAACGAGATAAAGAAATTAAAAGAAATTAATATTGAACTAGAAAAACAAATAAAATCATTAACTAATACTAATTATGAAGAAATAAGCGATAAAGAAACAGCAGACTTATTGCTTAATATATTAGATACTTACTTTACCTCTTTTGATACTTTAGACTTAAACACAAAAAGAAATATGATTAAGCTATTAGTAAGTTCTGTAACAACAGATGGCGAAGATATAACTATTAATTTTTTAGGTACTAGAAATATGAAAGATGAAAACTTTCCAACAGGTGCTAACTGCAAATGAAATTTTAATGTACTTGCGTTCAACAAAAAAATTAAATGCAGAGGTCTATTTAAATGAACCAATTGGAAAAGATAAAGATGATAATGTAGTTACACTACAAGAAGTCTTAGAAAACAATGACAGAAACATAGAAGAAGAAGTGGATTTAAAAATGAAAATAAAAAAATTATATAAAAAGATGGGAGAGGTATTAAAAGATAGAGAAAGGACAATAATAGAATTAAGATTTGGATTAGATGGTCGTAAACCAAAAACACAACACGAAATTGCAGACATGATGGGAATATCTCGTTCATATGTATCAAGAATAGAAACTAAGGCAATTGGAAAACTAGGAAAAGAATTTCAAGAATAACTATTGAAATTGTTTAAATGTTGTGATATAAGTAGTATAGAGGTGAAAAAATGGAAGATACAAATGAAACAAAAAAAATAAATAATGCAAAAAGTTTAGAAGAAAAATTTGCCAAAAAATCAAAAGAAATAAATTATTCAACAACTATATTTGAAAATCAACCACAAATAAACTTTTATAAAGTTGAAGAAGAAAGGCAAGATGGAACAATTGAAAATACAGGGGTATTTATTTTAAAGTATGAAATAAATGGGATACAACAAGAAGCTATTATTGGAAAATTAAAAAATACAAATAGAGGTTTTGAAAAGGCGAAAGACATAAAAGAATTAATAGAAAATCAATTAAGAGAAAATTCAAAATCCTCTAACAATTTAAACAACTTTAATCAATTAAAAAAATTTGTTACATTAAATAATTTACCATTTGAATTGACAATGGAAGGTTCTGATATAATTACTTACACAGGAAGAGAAAATATTAGTGTAAGAAGGACATATTATGAAAAAACAAGCGAAGATAAAAATAGTAAAATAAAATGCTTATATTCACCTGAAGAAATGCTTGAATTTGCAAGGGAAAGAAAAATAAACAATAAAGAATTATTATGCCAGATTGAAAATAATAAAAAATGGAATAAAAATAGAGTTGTAATATTAAAAATATTAACAAACAAAGAAAATCAAAAAGAGTTTTTAAAAGGAGAAAAAATTGCTAACTTAGTAGAAACAACAGATGAAAAACTAATATTGCAAAATTATAAGGAGCTAATAGTTGAATATTTAAAAGAGAGTTATGAAAAGGATGGAAATTCCGAAAATGAATTAGAAAGAAATGATGCAACAAATAGCTTTTCTGATTATTTGGCAATAAAAGAAAAAGGAATAGCAATATCTGCAAAAGAAATATTGGAAAAAATCCAAGAAAAAACAGAGAATGATATACTTGAAAAAAGCAAAAAAGGCTTTACAGAAAGAGAAGAAATAGACAATAATCGAACATTAAATACTTTAAAAAATTATAGTAGATTTTTTGATTTAATAAAAACATCAAGAAATGTTAATGCAAGAATTGCAGCAAAAAAACTATATAGGATTGATTTTTCAGTTATGAAAAAACTTTTTGAAAGAGTAACAAATGATAAAGAATTAATAAAATATATAGAGTTAAAAGGAAAATCAATTAATGATATAGAAGAACAAGACAATAAAAAAAGTCAAATAAATGAAGATAAAGAATCAATTTTATTTCAAAGAGATATGAAGTTTGATTATTATCAAAATAATGAAAGTGTTAGAGATCTATATAACTTTTTAGCAAAATCATCATCAAGAGAGCATACAATTGCAGATGAAGAAAAAAAGGTATTAGATACTTTTGACTCAATTAAAGTTGAATTAATAAAATCTAATATTAAAGCTATAAAAAGCTATAATCGTTATGCGGAAAAAAGCGGAATGTATATATGCCCATTACCAGAAGGAAATGAAACAATGAGAGAGCATAAAGATACAGAAAAAATTGTACCAGTATTACAAAATTTAATTGAAGTTTCTGATGAAGAATTAAAAAATAAATTAGAAGGAAATAATAAAACAGTAATAGATGACAATGAACAAAGATAAAAGATGGAAACATCTTTTTTCTTTTTGTTTTTAATTAAGTTGAAAAAAATGCTATAAAATGGTAAAATATACAAGGAAAGTAGGTGGTAATATGACAATAATGGAAGCAATAAAAAAAGGAATGATAGAATTAAAAAATGCAGATATAGAAACACCAAAATTAAAAGCAAGATTATTAATGCAATTTACTTTAAATAAACCAAGACAATATATAATAGTAAATGATTTAAATAAATTAACAGCAAAAGAAGAAAATCAATATTTTTCTGCTATAAAGAAAATGAGACAAGGAGTTCCATTAGAGCATATTACTCATCAGAGAGAATTTATGAAATTAAATTTTTTTGTTAACGAAAATGTATTAATACCTAGACAAGACACTGAAATATTGGTAGAAGAAGTCATAAATATAGCTAAAAAGACAAATGCTAAAACAATATTAGATTTATGTACTGGAAGCGGGGCAATAGCTGTTTCATTAGCTAAGTATCTTCCTAATACTGAAATTACAGCAGTAGATATTAGTCAAGAGGCATTAAAAGTAGCAAAGAAAAATGCAATAAGTAATGAAGTAGAAAATCAAATAACATTTATTTCATCAGATTTATTTACAAATTTAGAAAATCAAAAATTTGATATAATTGTATCAAACCCACCTTATATTAAAGAAGGGGTTATGAAAGAACTAGACAAAGAAGTAAAGATGGAGCCAGAATTGGCACTAAATGGTGGAAAAGATGGATTATATTTCTATAGAAAGATAGTTAGTAATGCATATCAATATTTAAAGTATAAAGGCTATTTATGCTTAGAAATAGGATTTGATCAAAAAATAGATGTTATAGAACTAATAGAAAATGAAGAAAAATTTGAAAATACATACTCAAAAAAAGACTTATATAATAATGATAGAATAATTGTAACAAGATTAATATAAAAGAGGTGAATATATGTCATTTTCACTAGATGTAAAAGAAGAATTAAGCAAAATAAATAATTTAGCAAAAAAAGATGAAGTAAAATACGAATTGATACGGGTATTTGATTTCAAAAAATGCTAGTGTACTTGATAGTAATAATATTAGATTTGCAACAGAAAGTGATTACAATATAAATAGATTTTCAAAGTTATTAAAAAATTTAAATATTGACCACAATATAGAATTTGATGGTAAATCCTTTGTTATTACAATAAAAAAGAAAAATTTAGAAGAACTAAAAGATAGTATAAAAATAGAAAATAAAAATATAGAAGTAATAGAAAAAAACGAAAATAAAATTACTATTAGAGGGGCATTTTTAGGAGCAGGATCAATAAACAATCCGGAAAATAATTATCATTTAGAAATAAATTTATCAAATAATACAAATTTAATATACATAGAAAAAATGTTAAAAGCATTAGATATAAATTGTAAAAAATTAGAGCAAGAAAATAAATATTCAATTTACCTAAAAGATGCAGAAGAAATATCAAAATTATTAGCTCTATTAGGAGCAAATAAATCAGTACTGAAGTTCGAAGATATACGTGTGCAAAAGGAAATGAGAGGAAAGGTAAATAGAATTGTTAATTGCCAGACTGCAAATTTAAATAAAACTTTAAATGCTTCAGTAGAGCAAATAGAGGCAATTAGAAAATTAAAAAGTAAAAATAAATTTAATCTGCTAGATGAAAATTTAAAAGAAATCGCTAATTTAAGATTAGAAAATCCAGATATGCCATTAGTAGAGCTTGGAAAATTATTAAAAAAGCCAGTGGGAAAATCAGGAGTAAATTATAGATTGAAAAAAATAATAGAGATAGCGAATGAATTATAAAAATTAATATAGGTGAAATAATGGAAATTGGAATTTATGTTCATATACCATTTTGCATAAAAAAATGTTATTATTGTGATTTTGTATCATATGCAAATAGCTTTGAAATGCAAGATGATTATATAAAAAAATTAAAACAAGAAATTGAAGAAAATAAAGAGTATCTAAAAAATAATGAAATAACAACAATCTATATTGGTGGTGGTACTCCATCATCAATAAAAGAGGAACATATAAGAGAAATATTAGAAAAAATATTTGAAGTTGCAAATATAAAAAATAAAGAAAAACTAGAAATTACTATAGAAGTAAATCCAGGAACAGTAACAAAAGAAAAACTACAGATGTTTAAAAATTGTGGAATAAATAGACTAAGTATTGGTTTACAAAGTACAAATGATGAATTACTAAAACAATTAGGAAGAATTCACAATTATAATCAATTCTTAGATACATATAATTGGGCAAAAGAAGTTGGATTTGAAAATATTAATGTAGATTTAATGTTAGGAATACCAAATCAAAAAATAGAGGATTTAAAAGATAGTTTAGAAAAAATAGTAAATTTAAAACCAAAACATATATCTGTATATTCATTAATTGTCGAAGAAGCAACTCCAATAGAAAAAATGATAAATTTAGGAGAATTAAAATTACCAGAAGAAGAGGAAGAAAGAAACGAGTACCACTACACTAAAAATTATTTAGAATTAAATGGGTACAAGCATTATGAAATATCAAATTTTGCAATAGATAGTTATGAATCAAAACACAATACAAACTGTTGGAAGCAAAAGTCATATATAGGATTTGGTATTGCTGCTCATTCATATATGAATGGAGTTAGATATTCAAATACAACAGATTTAAAACAATATCTTATAAAATCAAGTAAAGAAATAAAAACAATACATGAAAAGCAAAATAAAGAAGATATGCAAAAAGAATATATGATGCTAGGTTTAAGAATGTTAGATGGAGTTAAAATTTCAGAGTTTAAAGCAAAATTTGGAGAAAATCCTATATTCTTATTTAGAAAAGAATTAGAAAAATTAGTAAATGAAGAATTAATTGAGATAGATTTAGACAATATAAAGCTAACAAATAAAGGATTAGACTTAGCAAATTTAGTATGGGAAGAATTTGTATAAACCGAAAGGAGAAAAAATGAAAAATATCAAAGATTATGATTTAGAAGATTTAAAAAAAGAATTAATAAGTATTGGTGAAAAGCCTTTTAGAGCTGAGCAAATCTTTAAATGGCTATATCAAGAAAAAGTAAAAGATTTTGATGAAATGACAAACCTATCTTTAGATTTAAGAAAAAAACTAAAGGAAAATTATACAATATGTAATTATGAAATATTAAGAAAACAAGAATCAAAAGATGGAACAATTAAATATTTATTTGATGTACTTGATGGAAATGCTATAGAAACAGTATTAATGAGCTATCATCATGGGTATAGTATATGTGTATCTTCTCAAATAGGTTGCAAAATGGGCTGTAAATTCTGTGCTTCTACAGGAATAAATTTTGTAAGAAGTCTTACTTCGGGAGAAATTGTAGAACAAATTTTAGCAGTTGAACAAGATACAGGTGTAAGAATTTCTAATGTAGTATTTATGGGAATTGGAGAGCCATTAAACAATTATAATAATGTTGTAAATGCTATTAGAATTATAAACAATCCAAAAGGATTAAATATTGGAGCTAGACATATAAGTGTATCTACAAGTGGATTAGTTCCTGCAATATATAGACTAGCAGATGAAAACATACAATGCACATTATCTATCTCATTACATGCTACAAACAATGAAAAAAGAAGTAGTATGATGCCTGTAAATAATGCATTTCCAATAGAAGAATTATTACAAGCTTGTAAAGACTATATAGCAAAAACAAATAGAAGAATATCTTTTGAATATGCATTAGCAAAAGATAATAATGATAATTTAGATGATGCAAAAGAATTGGTAAAATTACTACATGGAATGTTATGCCATGTTAATCTAATTCCTATTAACAAAATTGAAAATGGAGCATATACAAAATCATCTAATGAAAATATTATGAAATTTAGAGATTATTTAAACGACCATGGAATTGTTGCTACTATTAGAAGAGAATTGGGGTCTGATATAGATGCAGCTTGTGGTCAATTAAGAAGAAAAAATTTGAAAGAAAATTAAAGTCGACCAATGGGGACGTTGTTAAAATTGGTTGAAAACATAGAAAATTTTTCTAATAGTTTTCAACCAATTTTAACATCAAACGCTTCTCGGCATTTCTTCT
>OGYP01000532.1_pt1 | contig 18626 bp, 15 predicted proteins | sample 1576571 | NCBI WGS metagenome assembly OGYP01 (sample SAMEA3541559, study PRJEB24748) | human gut metagenome | biome: human gut; feature: human-associated habitat; material: faeces | place: China | collected 2012
ATTCTTAGTATTTCTACTAGTGCCATTAAACACATGGCAACATCAATATATAGATATATATACATAGACATCTCCTCCTCTTACAAAAAAATTGAAGGATCTGCCGAGAACTCAAGCATATATCATTTTTCATTCAGAGGGTTCACCGTTACTACATCTAGTAGCCATTTTCCATTATAAAGGTCCAATGCGAAAACATTGTGAATTCCAATACGTTTGTAACGATTGTTCCTATTTGATCTAAAATAACCTATTTTCATTGAATTAGATGCTCTAAATTTCTAAATTCATATAGAAAAAGAGAACGTCGAGTAAGCGTTCTCTTGAAGAAGTTCTAAAATAATAATTGCAATCCCATCACAATGACCCAGTCTTAGAAATCATCAGTAAAACTACTGTTCTAATTTGTTTTAACACAAACACTCTTTCCAGAAAACGCAATTCCAAATTTCAATATTTTTTTCACTCCTTCACTCTTCATTTCAGAATCATATTCCATACTATGAATCTGACAAAGAGCTTCATCTGCCAAAAGTGTTAATTCATCATCATCAAGATTTTTTTTCCACTTTAGTTCCATAATCATTCCAGGATACTTATCATCTCTAGGTATTAAACCAATGTCAAATCTTCCTTTACCAGACTCTCTATTCGATTTTATTTTGTACTGATTATCCATCATCGAAATCAATCCTAAAATCATGCCATGATAGAAAGATTCACTGGCTGTATCATAGAAGCTAATTGTTTTATCCATATATTCCGAAATAGCTTTTTCTAGTTTAACATAATCATTTAAGAACAAACTTTCCGCAATCTTATCTGCAGTCGTTCTTGAAACTGCACCAATCTTCATCAAATGTGCCAAAATCTCACTTTTATAAACAGAAGCTATCTCTTTATTTGGAATCGATACTTGGCACAAATAAGATCCATCCGCCTGCAATTCTTTAATCGTTGTTTTCAAATATCCAGCTACCAATAATAAACTATAAATATTAGTTGGATCCTCTGTAAGTGAACGATAAACAACATTTTGATCTATTCTTGCCAAAACTTTACCCCCACGAATTAAAGAATAAAGCTTTTCTGTAATATCCTCATCCGCCACTTTTAAAACATCTTCGAGAATCTCATTCTTTCCAGTATTTACCCAATATGCCTGTGGAACACATCCCTTCGAAATATAATTAATGACTGACCACGGATTATAAATTTCTTCATTCCCAAATAAATATCCATCATACCATTCTTGAAGTTCACTCTCTTTTTCAGTAGCTCCATAATAATCTAACATTTCACTTACTTCTTCATTTGTGAATCCAAAATAACGATCATATGCTTCATCCATCACTGAATTCACAGTTAAATTATTTAATCCACTAAAAATACTTTCTTGAGCAATTCTCAAAATTCCAGTTAAAAAGCCGTAAGAAAGATTTTTATTATCCTTAAAAGCACCAGAAAAGAAATTTCTCATAAAGCCAATGATTTCATCATAGAAATCCTTAGAATACCCTTCCTGGATTGGAGTATCATATTCATCAATAATAATAATTGGAGCTTTATCATAATGAGATGCAAGCATCTTCGACAACTTTTCAAGCGAAAAAGACAATTCTACTTCATTTTCTGTTGCACTTAATACTTTATTAAAATATTCCTTCTCATAATCCGATATTTTTAAACTGCTCAACAATTCCTGATGCCTTCCATATTCTTCTTGAAGTAACGATTTAATTTTCTCTATAGTGGCCTGCCAAGAATCAAACTTTACATCTTTAAAAGTAAGGAAAATCACAGGATATTTACCTTGATGCAAACGATAGTCTTTCCCACACTTCCAAATATTCTTATCTTCAAAATATTTAGATGTATCCTCATCCGTCATTTCAAAATACACTCTAAGCATATCCATATTCAATGTTTTTCCAAATCTTCTTGGTCTTGTGAATAATGAAACCAATGGCTTTTGATCTAAAAACTCCTTAATTAACATCGTTTTATCCACATAGTAATAATCCGATTGAGCACGCACATAGTCTGAAATACCAATAGGCAAAGGCTTTCTATCTGTAGTCATCCCTTTTTTACAATATTCACCAGATGAAATTCTTCCATCTACCGGTTTTGTTGCTTCGTCTGGAATTTCCCAACTTTTTCCATTCTTAACAGCACCAGGAATTCTTCCTGATTTACACAAACTCGTAACTGCGCGAACACTAATATTCCAAATTAAAGCCATTTCTTTACAAGTTTTCATGTGAACACCACCAATCCTACTACCAATAGTATACCTATCATTCAGAAATATGTCGATTTTTTCGGTAATTTATTTAGAAGAATATAATTTCATAACGATATTCTTCTTTTAGAAAATTAAAAAGGTGCTATAAGCACCAGTTTTGTGAATTAAAATAATAATTGTAATCCCATCACAATGACCCACATATAAGCACAAGTCTTAGGAATCATCAACAATCCAATCATTGGCTTTGTCTTAGACCACAAAGTAACTGGAATATAGCAACCAAACGAAATAATAATAGCTGCAACCATACGGTTTAAGTGTAAATCATACATATTCCCTGAAATCGCATAAAGAAGAATTACACCAATTCCAGTTACGGCAAATACAGCATTACGAATTACAGAAAGCTTCATATTCCCTTCTTCACTCGTCCAATTGTTTTGTGGTAAGAAACATACTACGATACGAATAATGGCTGAAATCCAAATCATAGCTTCAATCCAAAGTGGAGCTGTAAGCGTTGGGAAAGTTAATTTCCAGATAAACAATAAGATAATATAGAACACTGTCATTGTGATTGAAGATACCTGCAATCCAATACCAAGTTGTCTTTTGATTTTGTCATTTGTTCCATATACAGCTCTTTTAATACGAGGAACCAAATGGAATGCATCTCCACCACACAACGTTAGTGTTAATACACCATATAAAATAAACAATGGATTTCCTTTTGAATATACAAAGAATAAGATTCCAGCAATTAAGTCAAAGATCAAATAACAAGCATCAAAAATAGCTTCCATTAAATCCGGCATTTTAATTTTATAATTATTTTTACTCATTTGAAATCATCCTTGCTGCATTGTCATACACCTTTTGAAAAACATTCATAAACATCTTGATTTCTTCTTCCGTTAGACCATCAAACATGTCTTGCACAAACTCTTTTTGCGCCCACTTACCATCTTCAATCACTTCATTGGCCAATTGAAGCAAATGAATTGTGACACGCTTTTTGTTTGCAGGATCCACTCTTCTTTCAATCAAGCCACGATTTTCTAATACTTTAAGTGAAGTTGAAACATGAGACTTTGTAGACTTACGAATACGAACAATATCCGCCGCCGTATTGTATTTTGGATTATTGTAAAGAAACATCAATATGTCATATTCCATCTGACGTAAGTCATACTTTTCACAAACCCCCGCCATCTTCATCTCATAATATCTCGTAATCGTTTTATGTTCATCCCAAAAGTGCATATGCATTCTCCTTATCGTTCTATTTAGAACATTAATATTCTATAGCTCATGAATAGGTTTGTCAACAAAATCATTGACACCATTCTTAAAAAAAGGGATACTCTGATTAGGGAAGAAGGGGTTAAGAATGCGTACACAAAAATATAACCTACAAGGAATAAAAGTATTCTTCTATATCTTAATGATTGCCATTTTAGGATGGTTTTGTTTCATGCAACTCTTTGGAGCCAACGAACAAGAGCATGATGTTCAATCTCATTCCATTGTCTATACACAAACGTTTTATTGGGAAAAAGAAGATGGTTCCAAACAAAAAATTAATATCCCAGGAAAATATGAAGTAAAACCTGGCCATACAATGATTATTAGTACAACTCTTCCTAAAGATTATAATGAAACTTCCTTTGCGATTCGCTCCTCCTTACAAGATGTTAAATTCTATGTAGATAATACATTACGTAAAGAATATTCTACAAAAGATACGCGCCTTGCCGGTAAAAATTCGGCGAGTCGATATATATTTTGCCCCACGACCTATAAGGATGCAGGAAAAACATTACGCATTGAACTTACAACCTATACTTCTAACTATTCTGGTGTAGTCAACGAAATTTATTGTGGAAGTGAAATCGATATTTGGCAACATATATATAGCGATTATAAAATGTCCACATTCATTGCCTTCTTCATTTTATTTGCCGGTATTACATCCGTTCTATTTGGTTCAGCCCTAAAATTTACTTATCACACCAATTTCAGCACGGAATATTTAGGCTGGTGTATGATCATGGGAGCCATCTGGATGCTTGGAGAATCCAAAATCCGCCAAATCTTAGTACCAAACGCATCTTCTCTAGCCTCATTATGCTTTGTGATGATCATGCTTAGTCCTTTACCAATACTTTTCTATGCCGATAGCATCCAAAATGGAAAACATCGAAAGCTCTATAAATATATTGGCTACATTGCCCTTTTAAACTTTGTAGTTTCATCCATCCTATATTTGACAAAAGTTAAGGACTACATTGAAACATTGCCCGTTGCCCAATGCATTCTGATCTGCGTATTTATTATGGTATTTATTCATTTATATCAATATATACATTCAACAAGTAAATCCCGCTCAGACTACTTCTTACTTTTCGGACTCTTTTTAGTTTTAATCTGCGTAGCCATTGAAGGTATATCCGTTTATTTTGTATCTATGGTTTCTGGCCTCTTTACGGGTATTGGCATGATCATATTACTACTCGCAAACATTGTTCGTACCATCCATAAAATTCATGTTGTGGAACAAACACGTCATCAAAAGGAATTGGAAATTGAAAAGAAAGAAAACAAAAAAATAACACTTCAAATGATGCAATCTCTTTCGACAACGATTGAGGCAAAAGACGAATATACACGTGGTCATTCAAGGCGTGTTGCTCAATATGCTGCTTTGATTGCGAAAAATCTTGGTTGGACAGATCAGGAAATCGAAAACATTAAAAGCTGTGCTTATCTACATGACATTGGAAAGATTGGTATTCCTGATCAAATTTTAAATAAACCAGGTCAATTAACGGAAGATGAATTTAATTTAATCAAACAACATCCGATTATTGGACAAGACATCCTAAAAGATATCACAATCATACCTCACCTAGGTGAAGTCACAAGAAGTCATCATGAACATTATGATGGTACTGGCTATCCCGATGGATTAAAAGGTAATGAAATTCCTATTCAAGCACGCATCATTACGCTTGCCGATAGTTATGATGCTATGAATTCAAAAAGAATCTATCGTAATGCGCTTAGTATTGAACAAATTAAAGAAGAAATCAAAAAGAATGCAGGCACTCAATTTGATCCTAAAATCACAAATGTTTTCCTAAAGCTTATGGACGATGGATCTTTGTTTAACTTAGAACACGAAATTATTCCGGTTCAAGAAAATACAATTGATAAATTTATATCCGATGTTGTATCGACTATTAAAAATCAGGAAGAAACAAAGAACTATGACTATCTTACAGGCCTTCCTGTACGTAGTGTAGGCCAAAAGTATATAGCGATTGCGATGCAAAAAACAACGGGATGCCTTATCTTTTTAGATATGGATAATCTTAAGAAAATCAATGATGTCTATGGACATAAAGCAGGAGATCGAGCTTTAAAAAGCTTAGGAAAACTATTATTAGACATTCCATTAGATAAAATCACATGCAGAATGGGCGGAGACGAATTCCTTCTATTCTTACCAAAAGTAAGTATTGAAGAAACCGAAACTATCATGTCCGATTTAATCGAACAATTCAAAGGTATTGTAGAAAACGATCATGAAATTCATTTTGCGACACTCTCTGCAGGTATGCTCATGACCACAAAAAATGATAATTTTGAAGATGCTTGTTCAAAAGCTGACAAAGCCTTATATTATGTAAAACAAAATGGTAAAAACAACTATTCTTTCTACAATCAGATTCAACATAAAAACACATCCAATAATACGGCAGACCTAAAACAAATTGCCAAATCCCTACATACAAGTGGAAGCTATACAGGCGCTTTAAGTCTAGATTTTAGAGAATTTACTCGACACTATGAATACATACACCAATTAATGGTTCGAAATCATTCTTGTTGTTATTTGGTGATGGTAACGATGGAAACTGTAGAAGACACACTTCCATATATTGAAAAAATTGAAGAAGCCTTAACAAATATGGGTGAAGCCATCCACAAAAACATTCGAAAAGTCGATGTTTGTACACGCTACAGTGCCATGCAATATTTGATCATTCTATCCCAACCAACAGAAGCAGAAATTCCAAATATTATGACACGCATTTTTAGTACTATAAGCTTCAAGACAGCCAAAACTTCACACCAACCTATGAATATATCGCAATGAAGGATTAAAGGAGATCGACTCACATGTCAATCTCCTTTTCTAATCTAACAACCACTTCCAAATTGGAACCACATCTATCTTTATTCCATCACAATTCAATTTTGTTTCCTCACTATTTGTAATAAGAAGACACTTTGTATCCGGGATAAATTGATTCAATTTCACAAATGCCCTAGTTTCACGTTCTAAAGTATCTACATCATCTAATACTTGCATACTCACTTGTATTGCCAAATTTTCACTTGGAATATAAAAATCTACTTCGATATTATTTTCAAAGAAATACACATTTTCAAATCCATATCTTCGAATCAGCTCAACCGCAACCAAATTTTCCAATTGAGTTGTTTTGCAATCCAACAACATCAATCCTAGTAGTCCAGTATCCATGAAATAATACTTAGGTGATGTTTCTTTTTCCACAAGCTTTGCTGCATAATTTTGTAGTGAAAATATCAAATATGAATCTAACATATGTCCTACATAATTGATTACCGTTTGTTTTCCAATCGAAATCCCAGCACTTTTCACTATATTCGTTAACCGATTAAAAGACAAAGCTTTCGTTACAGACTCTGCAATCTTCTTTAAAATTAATCGCACCGCAAAATCATTTGTAATTTTGTTTCTTGTAATAATATCCTGTAAATAAACAGTTTGATAAATATTATTTAAAAATGGTCTTTTATTTTTAATATCCACCAATTCAGGAAAAGCTCCATAAGTCACATACTGTTCATATTGACTTACAATATCTGCACGCTTTTTTGTACCTATTTGAGCAAGCATTATATTCTCAATATGATTTGCACTCAAATATTCCTTAAAAGAATATGGAAATACATTCACAATCATGAACCTTCCACCTAAAGTAGAAGCTATTTCTTTGCTTAACATCTTACTATTACTTCCTGTGATATTGATTCGATACTTCATATCCGCAACTCTACGAACAAATTTTTCCCAACCATCAACATTCTGAATCTCATCTAAAAATAAGTATGGTTTCCCTTTCGAGCCAGAAAATTCAATACCAATCTCTAATATAGTATTTAAATCATCCACACCAATCTCCAATAGACGCTCATCCTCGAAGTTAACATATATAATTTGTGACGATGAAATTCCATCATTCGTTAAATTGTGAATCTGTTGATACATCATATATGATTTTCCTGTTCTTCGAATACCGACAAAACAATAGTTTACATTTTCTTCTAAATCATAATCCCTAGAAATCAATGGATTATCAAGATACATCTCCTTTTGATCTATTATTATTTGTTTCAAAACATCTCGATTCATATACATCAACCTTCTTCACCTTATCATATCTAGATATTGTCTTACATACAAGACAATATTAACACTTTTTCGTCTTGCTCACAAGACAATATTCGTATACAATTGTCTTATCCACAAGACAAAAGCCTTCCGAATAAATTTGTATACTCGTAAGTATACTACTCATGAGTATGCAAATATTCAATAAGTCTTTCACTGTATTTTTCTTTATTCTCCCAGTTCATCCAACATATCATCTACACCATCACGATAATTTTCATCGTTATCGTAACGATTCTCATCATAATCACCAGAATATGCATCCTCACTTCCTTCATCATAAGATGAAGACGAAGAAGATGATGAGTTTGAACTTTGTCCCTCTTTCTTCTTACGTTTTTCTTCCCTTGCCCTAAATTCATTTTGTTCAGATTTCCGCCTACTCTCAATACGATACTGCTCCTGTGCCATATTCCATTCTGCCTCTTCCTTTTTCAAAGAAATATATCCATATCCAAACAGAAGTCCAATAATGATCAAGAAAATAATTCCACCCTTGCCATTTGATGTTTCCTTCTGTTTAATAGCTACTGAAGCCCTGCTTTGATTTGTCTTTCTAGAAGGTTGACTCACATGCTCACTGCGAATCTTTGGGGATCTCGTCACACTTTTATTAGATGAGGTGCCACCTTGATTTACCTTTCGAATTTTTGGGGATTGTACTTTAGGTGGAGTTGCCTTCACCATTTTAGGTGGTTCAACCACCACTTTCTTATGTATATCAAGCAATCTTCTAAATATAAAATGAGCTAGCCAATTAATAAAGACATTCTCAAAATCAAAACTCATACATGTTAATACGCTAAGAAACGCAAGTAAATCATCATCAAAATATTCATCCTCGCACCAAGGCTCCTCATAAAGCATTTCTTGAACTTCATCCTCTGATTTACCATCATACTTACGAACAAGCTCATCATCACTCATATCCAAGATTTTTTTAACACCATCACCAACGATTTTCTTACGTGTTTCTATACCTAATTTCTTAGACTTCTTTCTCTCTGCTTTTGTAGGTATATTAGGTAGTTTCGTTTCTTTTTTAGTAACAGGTACATCCACACCATACTGCTGCATCACCCGTATTAACTCTTTTGAAAGCAATCCCTTTTCATTTGCTTGGATATAAATTTCTTCATAGATTGGACAAAAACTACAGGCCTCACTAAACTTATCCTCTTCAATTAAAGAATTTAGTAACTCCATAAACCCATACGAACTATATTCCTTTATACACTCTTCGCAAATAGAAGCATAGAAATGTCTTAAACAAACAGAAACATAGAACTCGTTTTCTTTACATTGTTTAGAAACATCCTCAATATGTTTCTTTGTTTTACTTGAATCCAAAATCATACGATAAAGAGTACTCGCCAAAGGATTGCACAATATGCCAAAGTTCACATTCTGACAAGACTCAAACATCTTCTCTTTCACAAGTTCAATTTCTACATTAATCTGACTTGTACTTCCCTGCATCATTAATATACGAATCTTTTCAAGACTATCTATATCACGATTCAAATTATTCGTATTCATATTTGAAAAAGAAAGTTCAATATCTTTATATTTACCACAAATCAGTTTATTCTCTACATCATTTACTAAACTTGAATACTTTTCTTTACACTCATTATAATATTCATACCAATCTAGAAACTCTTTTGAAATTATTATATTCTCCATTCAATATACCCCTGCATTCTAGCCGCCTCATACAAAGGATACATATGCGCTTCTAACTTATGCTTAAACTCATATTCCGTATTTTCTTTGACATACAATTCTTCAATAGCCCACAAAGACTGAAGATTCTTGGCATAGCACTTCTCAAATAGCTTATGTATTGAATCATATTCTACAACACTCTTATATAAGTCATACTCCATGTTTGCCATCTTATGAAAGTACAAATCCCACTCTGGTAAATGATTACTCTTTGAACGATTTGCGCTTGCATTGCTCGGTATTAAATTCCACATTTCATCATGTGCTACATAAGACCACGGAATGAAGTGATCCACATCAAACGTAGATTCTAATTTTTTACCTGTATATATATCCACAATTTCTTTATTTGACACTTCAATATGCGCATTCCACAAATCACGAACTCTTTCTAAATGCCTTACATTATTCCTTTCATCATCCAGTTTATTAATAATTCCAGGCACGCCCGGATTGATCATTTGAAGAAATTGAATCTTATTATACTGAATCCAATTTTTAATAATCAAATAATTATCCATTAAGAAAGGAATCCATTCCTCTTGTAAAACAACATACTTACCAATCCCCACTCCATTCTCAATAATATAAGGCAGATGAATTTCTTGATTCAATATTTGAATATATTCAATGCGATACGCATCCCCCTTATCTTTTGTTAGTTCAGATGAAAAACTACTCAATAATTTATAGGGAACATTCTTTGCCAACTTTCGCTTATATTCCAAAACTAAATAATTCTGTTCTTTTAATACACTACGAATTTCATCTGGTTTAGAATTCTCATTTAAAGACGTATTTTCAACCAATACATCAATAGCACGATTGATCGCATCTCTTCTTTCTCCTTCAATCATTGGCCCCAAAAACAAATGATATTGTGTAACTGTATACCAAGCTGATACAATCATCTCATCAAAGATTTCATCAAAAGAAAACCGATGTTTTTTTAGCATCAAATTCATAATAGCTTCTAACCAATAGAATTTGTAGCACTGCGTAGGATGATCCAACATACTCCCAAAAGCTCGATAATCCAGTTCTCCAGAATACACATTGTTCTTTATAAATTCCATATTCATACCCATGTTCTTTCTACTAATTATTATAACCTTTTCGATCTATGATTTCATTTTAATGCTGGTATAATGTTAGGTATGAACTATCAAAATATACAAAGCGGATTATCCACCGCATTCCTAGATAAAAATATATCTTCCAACGTATTATATCGACCTCAATTTATTTCAAACGATTATAAGAATGGAAGAAAAGTATTAAGCACCATTGAAGATGAACTATTACACTGCGACTCCTTTTTAATCAGTGTAGCCTTCATTACAATGGGAGGCATTACCCCCTTGCTTCAAACGCTTCGTACTTTAGAAGATAAAGGCATTAAAGGTAAAATACTAACAACGGACTATTTGGCATTTAGTGATCCAAAAGCATTAGATAAACTCGCTACATTTTCAAATATTGAACTTAAAATGTACCTAGTACCCGACTCAAAGAATGGCTTTCATACCAAGGGATATATCTTTCAATCAAATGAAATCTATAAGATCCTTATAGGTTCTAGTAATATGACAAATACAGCACTTACTACAAATCGTGAATGGAATACAAAAATTGTGTCCACAAAATCCGGAGAATTCGTTTCCGAAATGTTAGATGAATTTGAAGAATTATGGAATCATCCAAATACATATTCCTACAATGCATTTATTGGTGCTTATAGAGTGCATTATGAAAAATACAGAAAGGTGAAACAAAAAGAAGAAATTAAATTACCTTCTAAACAGCTGATTCCAAATTCTATGCAACAGGCTTTTATTTCAAGTCTTAGAAACATTCGCAATTCAAATGAATCAAAAGCACTTTTAATCTCAGCTACCGGAACCGGAAAAACCTATGCCTCTGCCTTTGCACTTCAAGACCAAAATCCAAAGAAAGCCCTATTTTTAGTGCATAGAGAGCAGATTGCCAAACAAGCTCTTCAAAGCTACAAAAATGTATTTAAAGATACAAAGACATTTGGACTTTTATCTGGAAACAGCAAGGATATAAATGTAGATTATTTATTCGCAACGATGCAAACGATGTCTAAAAAAGAAGTGTATTCAAGTTTTGATCCAAATACATTTGATACGATCATCATTGATGAAGCACATCGTATTGGAGCTAAAAGCTATCAAGAAATCATGGAATACTTTAAACCAAAATTCTGGTTAGGAATGAGCGCAAGCCCAGAAAGAACGGATGACTTTGATGTATATGCAGCCTTCGACCATAATATCGCCTATGAAATACGTCTTCAACAAGCTCTAGAAGAAAACTTATTATGTCCATTCCACTATTTTGGCATTACCGACTTTTTAACAGACGGAAATGAAACGGATTTTACTGATTTTAACTATTTAACATCCAATCAAAGAGTTGATTACATTATCAAACAAACTAATTATTATGGCTATAGCGGAGAAAGAGTCAAAGGACTCATGTTTTGCAGCTCCAAAAAAGAAGTGGCTGCCCTTAGTGAAAGATTAAATTTAAGAGGCTATAGAACCCTAGCTCTAAGTGGAGAGGATTCTCAAGAAAAAAGAGAAGATGCGATTGATCGTTTAGTATCCAATACAAGAAGTGACTATCTACAATACATATTAACTGTAGACATTTTTAATGAAGGTGTCGACATTCCTGAAATCAATCAAGTCGTCCTTTTAAGACCCACACAATCGCCTATCGTTTTTGTGCAACAATTAGGTCGAGGATTAAGAAAATCACAAGACAAAGAATATGTTGTCATTCTAGACTTCATCGGAAACTACAAAAACAACTTTATGATTCCAATCGCCCTATCTGGAGATCGTTCTTACAATAAAGACAATATAAGACGCTATGTATTAGAAGGTGAAAGAATCATTCCAGGATCAAGTACGATTCACTTTGATGAAATCAGCAAAAAACAAATCTTTGCGTCGATTGATACAGCCAACTTTGCGGATATCAAACTCATTAAGGACAGTTATAAAAATCTAAAGAATAAACTTGGAAGAATACCTACTCTTATGGATTTTGAAACTTATGGAGAAATTGACGTACAAAGAATTTTCGACAACAAATCACTAGGATCTTACTATGCCTTTTTAAAGAAATATGAAAAGGATTATAAAGTAAGATTAAATGAACTTGAAGAAAACTTTATTAAGTTTATTTGTACAAAACTAGCCAATGGAAAAAGAAAGATTGAACTCGAAATATTAAACGATTTAATCGATGATAAAGATTATATATTCCCAAATGACATATCTCAAACAAATGTATTCAATATTTTCACCAACGAATTTCCAACGGGATCTGGAAAGAATACTTTTAAAGATTGTATTTTTATTGAAGATACGAAAATTTCAAAACCATTTAAGACATGTCTAGAAAATGACGAATTCAAATCCATGGTAAAAGAAATCATTGAATATGCATTGGATCAATATAATAAACATTTTAAGAATACATACAAAGATACAAACTTTGTACTCTACCAAAAATATACATATGAAGATGCATGTCGCTTATTAAATTGGCAACACAATGAAGTTCCATTAAATATTGGCGGATACAAATATGATCAAACAACCAAAACATTCCCCGTCTTTATCAATTATGATAAGGCAAATGATATTCAAGATACAATCAAATATGAAGATCATTTTATCAATGAAAGTCAATTGATTGCGATATCCAAATCCGGAAGAACGACAAGTAGTGATGACGTACAAAACTTTCTATACGCCAAAGAAAGAGGGATTGAAGTTCATTTGTTTGTGCGAAAAAACAAAGATGATAAGACAAGCAAAGAATTCTATTATTTAGGTAACATGCAAGCAGAAATTGATAAGACAAAACAGTTTATGATGCCAAACACACAAAAAACAGCCGTTGAAATCTTATGGCAATTAGATACACCCGTAAGAGAAGACATTTATCGATATATTGTAGAGGAGTGATTTTTTGAAAACAATACACGTAGTGGCCGCTATTATTAAAGATGGTAATAAAATATTCGCCACCCAAAGAGGCTATGGCGAATTTAAAGACGGATGGGAATTTCCAGGAGGAAAAGTAGAACCCAATGAAACAAGTAGACAAGCGATTGTTCGTGAAATCAAAGAAGAATTAGATACAACCATTCAAGTTGAAGAATACTTTGATACCGTCGAATATGACTATCCAAACTTCCACCTATCCATGGAATGTTTCATTTGTACAATTCTTGAAGGAAAGCTAACACTATTAGAACATGAATCCGCAAAATGGCTTACAAAAGACACATTAGACTTAGTAGATTGGCTACCTGCAGATTTAGGATTAATCAAGAAATTAAAAGACATATTATAATCCCATACAACATTTTAAAATACCTAAAAACGAGCATTTCATCTTTATATAAAGAATAAATGCTCGTTTTTCTTTTATCCAACTGTCAAACAATCAACAAATTTATAGGAATTCATAATGTTTTCACATTGAAGTTTTATAATTGAAATTGGCTACTGGATGTGGTTGGTGGTTACCTCTTGTTAAGGAGATTTGAAGCCTTGAATCTTGAGTTCCAGGTAAGTAGATCTTTCTATTTTTTACAGGAGGAAAGCTTATGTATATATATCTACATATTGATGTTGCTTTTGTGTTATTTGCCATAGTAGAAATACTAAAAGTAACATTGATTATTATAGAAAAATGCAAAAAGCACTAATCACCACTGACAATGGAAAAAGATTAGTGCTTCAGCATTAATTTTATTTCAGAGTAACCACTGCTTTTCCAGTAGTCGTTCTCTATATGTATTATACAAAGAAACCGAATGTATTTCCACAATAAAAATCAAAATCCCATACAACATTTTATCAATATCAAAAGCATCTATTATTACTTTATTTAAAGGCAATATTGAGATTTTCATGTGATTCAACTGTCAAATAAATTTCAAATCGATTAAAATTCCATACAACATTTGATTAGTTTTAAAAACATCTATTTTCACTTTATATAAAACATACATCAAGACTTTCACTTAATTTAACTGTCAAAAAAAAGAATAATTCAAACGAACTATCCTTTCTTTGGTTGAATCCAATATACACTTTCTGCAACACGAACTTTCAAACCATCCATTATCATTTCTTTTTGTTGAAAGTTTGCCAAAACATTCAAGCGATTCCAGAAAGTTCTTTCGCAAGTGGATTTCCCATCAATAAAACATTCCATTTTGCGTCTCCCTCGACGTCTATCATAGAATATTCTGAATCCGCTTACAAGTCTTGACTTTTTTAATTTTTATGATTCTTTATTTCACAGAAATGACTGTATATCCTGCATTTGTCACGGCATCACTCAACATCTGATCTGTGACATTCTCTGTACAATTTAATGTAGCTGTTTTTTCATCTAAACTAACCACTACATCACTTACACCTTCCACTTTACTTAATGCATCCTTTACGTGTGCCACACAATGCATGCACATCATACCATCAACTGTTACTATTTTTTTCATTTTCTTTTCCTCCTTATATTCAACGGGAATATAACCCGCATCTTTAACTGCTTGTTTTAAAGCCACCATATTTACTTGTTGCACATAATCAATATCGGCCTTACCCAAATTATAATCCACACGAACCTCTTTTACATTGGGAACTTTCTTTAAAGCATCCTCAACCAACCATGCACAATGCCCACAAGACATACCATCAATATGCATTGTGAATGTTTTGACTTCTTCCATTTCAATTCTAGGTTTAAAATAACGAAGTCGTAAAGCGTTTGTGACAACACAAACACTACTCAAAGACATACATGCCGAACCAATCATTGGTGATAATCGAAGTCCAAATGCTGGATACAATAAACCTGCCGCAACTGGGATTCCTAAAATGTTATAGAAGAAAGCCCAAAATAAATTCATCTTAATATTTTTAATAACATCACTTGATAAATCAATTGCCGTCACTACATCTAATAATGAACTCTTCATCAAAATCACATCCGCACTATCTAAGGCAATATCGGTTCCAGCACCAATCGCAACTCCAATATCAGCACGCATTAAAGCAGGCGCATCATTAATTCCATCACCAACCATCATAACCTTCTTACCTTGTTCTTGAAGCTTACGAATCACACTCTCTTTATCTTGTGGTAACACATCACTGATGACTTCATCCACACTTAAAGATTTACCTATTGCTTCAGCCGTCTTTTTGTTGTCGCCCGTCAACATAACCACATGCATATTTTTTTGTTTAAACTGTTCTAATGCAACCTTACTTGTGCTACGCACCGTATCCGCCACACTAATTAAGCCAATCACATTTTGATCTTCCACAAAAATCAATGGGGTTTGACCTAAACTTGCATAAGCATCTAAGTCTGATAAAACATTTTGATTTATTCGAATATGTTTCTCTTCTAGTAGCCTTTTATTTCCAGCCAAATACACATGTTCATTTAGCTTAGCCTGAATACCACGACCCGATATATTTGTGAAATCTTCTGGTTGTTGAAGATGCATATTTTTATCTTTCGCATATTCCACAATGGCCTGTCCTAAAGGATGTAAAGAACCACTCTCTAAGCTTGCCGCCACTGAAATAAAGTCATTCGCACTTATACTTGTATATAACTTTATATCCTGAACACTCGGCTTTCCTGAAGTAATCGTACCCGTCTTATCCAATACAATTGTATCAATCGAATGTAGCTGTTCTAATATGGCAGCCGACTTAATTAAGATACCATTTTCCGCAGCCTTACCTGTACCTACCATGATCGCAACTGGAGTTGCTAAACCTAAGGCACAAGGACAAGAAATAACCAATACACTAATCGCATTGGAAAGCGCAAATTGAATCGTTTGACCACTTATTAACCATACGACAAATGTAATCAATGCGATCAAAATCACAACTGGAACAAATACACCACTTACTTGATCTGCCAAACGAGCAATAGGTGCCTTTGAATTTCCTGCATCATCAACTAGCTGAATGATCTGAGCTAACGTTGTATCTTGTCCTACCTTTTCAGCCTCAAACTGAAAAGTGCCATTCTCATTCATAGTAGCTGAAATAACAGAATCCCCAACATTTTTTTCGATTGGAAGACTCTCACCCGTAATCGCCGACTGATCTACATAACCTGTACCAGAAACAACTTTACCATCTACAGGAATTCTTTGTCCTGGACGAATCACAACTATATCATGAATTCGAATACTCTCACTTGAAACAACGACTTCTTGACCATTTCTTAAGATTGTCGCATTTTTCGGCGCCAAATCCACCAATTTATCTAGCGCATCACTCGTTTTTGCCTTGGATCTAGACTCTAAATACTTTCCGACGCTGACCAAAGTCACAATTGTTGCAGCCGACTCAAAATACAAAGAGTGCATAGCCATATGCGCCATTTCCATATTCTGTACACCAAAATAATAAGCCATTTGATAAATGCCGACTAAGCCATACACAAAGCTTGCACCTGAACCCATCGCAACTAAAGAATCCATATTGGCCGACTTTTTCATTAAAGCCTTAAAGCCCGTAATAAAGAAATGTCTTTGAATAAATAATATAAATAGACATAGAATCAACTGTGTTAAAGCTGAAACCATCATCCATTCCATACCCTCTAGAATCGGAAGACCTACCATAGGTCCCATCGCAATCACAAGTAATGGAATCAATAAAACTAAACTTAAAATCAATCTTTGTTTAGCACTTCTTTGATCCGATTCAACACGGTTCTGACGATTCTGCCATTCCTTTTTAACTTCATCCTTTTCACCATGCACACTTGCACCATAGCCAATTTGTTTTACAGCTTCACAAATCACTTGTTCATTCACCTTATCTTGATCAAATTCAACCTTCATTGAATTCGATAATAAAGAAACATCACAATGACTCACACCATCTAATTTACTCACAACACGAGTTACATTAGCCTGACAAGCTGCACAAGTCATGCCTGTCACATCAAATTTTTCTTCCATTAAAACCACCTACTTTAACTTCTTTACTAAATCTATAACCTCACTCATAATTTCTGTATTTCCATTTTGCACATCCTCAACGACACACGTATTTAAATGTTCCTGCAAAACAATATATCCAAACGCCTGCAAAGCATTCTCTACAGCCGCTACCTGCACCAAGATATCGCCACAATACCGATTCTCCTTCAACATATTTTCAATTCCATTTAATTGTCCTACCATACGATGAAGACGATTCGTCAATTGTTTGATTTCTTTCTCATCTCTAGGCTGATGCTTTTTATGACAACAATCTCCCATATATTTCACCCCGATACAATGATATACCCCCTACAGGTATATTTCAAGTAATATGATTATGGCATAATAAAAGAAAGGAAACAAATCTATGAAATATAATTATTACGTGTATCTGCCAAGAATTGGAACCATTCTTGTCATGTTTTTAACGTGCAGTGCACTCTTCTTTAAAGAAATCTTTTTTAATCTCATATACCTCGTTTTTGTTGTGCTCTTTAGTCAAATTCTATTTATATATGAAAAAAGACTATTAAAAAACAATGAACCACAATACGAAAAAATTAGTTTTCGCGATTCATTGTTGATGTATCCCATTCTATTAAAAATTGAAATCTTCCTATTTACGATTGTCAGCCTATTTAGTATATTGATCCTTCTATGCATCAATAAAACCATTATGGCACTCATCACAATTGGAGTTATCACAATTATTATTTCACTCTATCTAAACATGCGAAGACACTAGCAAACGTCATTAAAGATGATTTCAGAACCTGAATAGTATTGTAATATTTTTAACAAAATGATCAAAAATGCTTATAATCCTCTAAAGTTACATTAAATCTATGCATTTTAGAGAATTATAAGCATTATTTTATCTATAATGCTCTAAAATAATAGCGAACCCTACCATTATTATGATAGTGATTCGTTTGTTTGACCTGCTTTCTCTGTCTGATTCAACATACGATATCCAACACCTACATGCGTCTGAATATATTTTGGAGGCCCCGGCCAAAGAAAAACTTTTAGCTCTTTACGGAGCTCTTAATGCCACCAGA
>OGYP01000542.1_pt1 | contig 18476 bp, 18 predicted proteins | sample 1576571 | NCBI WGS metagenome assembly OGYP01 (sample SAMEA3541559, study PRJEB24748) | human gut metagenome | biome: human gut; feature: human-associated habitat; material: faeces | place: China | collected 2012
GTTAAGACACGGCCCTTTCACGGCTGTAACATGGGTTCGATTCCCGTACGGGTCACCAAACTAAGCTTCTGATTTTCTTCGATGATGCGTTGAAAATTAGGAGCTTTTTTATTACCCTTTTTGCAAGTACCACAATCGTACCACACTTTTAAAATAAACGCAAGCCCTGTAACATGGGAACAGGATTGCCGCGGAGTAAATTATAGCCGTGGCAATCCTGTTTTTTGTTGTTCCTTTAAAAATTATAAAAGCGTGGATTGGAAAATTGTAAAGGAGCTTTTGCGGCATATCCTCGCTTTTTAAAATTATGGCTGCGGTATTCCACAGTCACCTTGACAACTATCCAACCTCACTTTTGTCCGCTAATCGCGGAACAACCCGCAACCCCTTATCCCGGTGGGATAACACGGGCAAAGATTGGGAAAACGAAAGTGAGGACACGAAAATGAAAGAGACTGTTAAGACTTCCCGGACGGCTGGTTACTTGGAGAAAATTTTCCGCGCGTTGAATGTAAAGTATTTCAACGGTGAGTTGGAGGAGCCTATCATCACGATACAGAGCACGCCCAGAGCCTACGGACACGTCACCGTAGCCAAGGCATGGCAGAGAGGAGACACAACCCGCCATGAGCTTAACATCGGCGCTGGGACGCTTGCACGGCCCATAGAAAACGTGGTGGCGACCACCCTCCACGAGTGTGTACACTTGTGGAACCTTCAAAACGGCATACAGGATTGCAGCAGGGGCGGCGCATACCACAACAAAAAATTTAAGGAGGCCGCCGAGGCCCGCGATTTGAAAATCAGTTACGACTCGCGCGTTGGATGGAGCATCACCGAGCCGACCGACGCGCTGTGTGAGTTCATTTTGGAACAAGACTGGCAGGACATCAGCATGAACCGCATTGAAGATTTCTACGCCCCGCGTGGCAAGGGCGCAGGGGACGCCACGGGCAAGCCGACAGGAAGTAACCCCAACAGCCACAGCATCAAGTATGTTTGCCCCTGCTGTCACAACAGCGTGCGAGGGACAAAGGTTGTGCGCATAAAATGTGCCGACTGCGACATGATGATGACCGCACAATAAAGAGAACCGGGAGTGAAAGCTCCCGGCTTTTTGCTGCAAAATTCGGGCCGCAAGCGGCCTTACTCCATTTTGATGTCTACTATTCAAAACGAGTCAACTTTATTCGTGGTGGGGTAACAAGCTGTTACCTCACCGGTTCTTTTCTACGTTTCTACGAGCGAATGCTTTTACAAAAAGAGGACGGTGCAGGTCGTTAAAACGACTGCGCCGTCCCCGTTTTTGAGGTTTTGATGTCAACTTCTCAATTTAGGAACCGTCCCCATTTTTCTTCTCACCGCTCGGCTGCGCAGGCTCCGGTGCAGGTGGAGCGCAAAAGAGGACGGTGCAGCTCATACGACTGCGCCGTCCCCATTTTGCCAATGTAGATTGATGTTAACTTTTCAAACTATTTTTTGGGAACCGTCCCCTATTTCTCTTCACGTTTCGATATGTGAGATTAGCACCAACCGACCTCGTGCTCTTCGGGAGGACAGCCATTATCAGTAGGACTGGAAATCACAGGACCACCCCAATCCCAGCTACCATCGCCATTGCCACCGGAATTGGACCCACTATTGTCCCCACCACTCGGCTGAGACGGCTCAGGATTGCTCGGCTGCGCAGGTGCCGGGTCAGGCTGTGCAGGAGCCGGAGCAGCAGGCTCCGGATTGCTGGGCTGTACCGGCGTAGCGGGAGCAGACGGCGTAACTGGCGCGGTCGGTGTAACAGGTGCCGGGTTGGAAGGCATCACAGCAGCGCTGTTGCTGGAACTGCTCTTGGTATAGGTCTTGTTGCTGGTTGCAGCCTTCTTCGGCTGTTCGACAGTCACTTCGTAGTTGGCACTCTCCTCACCGGCAGTCGCCGTGATGGTTGCATTTCCGGAGGAAACGGCAGTTACCTTCCCATTGGAATCAACGGTAGCAACCTTCTCGTTGCTGGACGACCACTCGATGGTGGTTTTGGCAGCGACCTCTTCGGGGGCAACAGTTGCCTTAATGGTGTGAGAGTTACCGACCGTCAGTTTACCTTCGTTGGAATCGAGCGTGATGCTTTCAACCTCATAGAACGCTTTCACATGAGTCGTCTTCTCGGTGACTTTTTCGCCATCCTGCATGAGGGTCGTGGTGATGTCGCACTCACCGGCTTTAAGGACCTTCACCTTGCCGTCCTTATCGACGGTGGCGACTTCCTCATCGCTGGAAGCAAAATCAAACGAAATGTTGGACGCATCTTTCGGCTCGCATTTCGCTTCGATTGCGGTTTCGTCCGTATCGTTGAGTTTGACATCCAGAGTGTCGGGAACCTTTAATTCTTTTGCGGACACTTTAACAGTGATGACGCAGACATCCTGCATCTCGGTATCCTTGACCGTGGCGGTAATTTCAGCCTCACCGGCTGCGACTGCTGTAACGGTGCCGGTCTCATCGACAGTAGCAACACTCTCATCGGAGGAAGTCCACGCGAGCGTCAGCTTCTCAGCCGCCTTGGCAATCTTTTCATCCTGCGTAGCAGTTTCTGCCGTAGCAGACTCACCGGTTACGATGACAGGCGTCTCTGCAGGCACATCCTCCGTGCCGAAATTCACCGGCAGCGTGATGCTCTCACCCTTTTCGATGGTTGCAGCATCCGGAACCGAGATGTTCGTGACCTTAACGCCGCATCCTACCAGGCTAAGCGCCATAGCCGCAGTCGCAATAACTGCCAATACGATATTCTTTTTCATAAAAACACTCCTTCTCGGCATCTAGCGCCGAGGCTACTTTTTAATTTTGCCGCCGCCACTCTATTGATAAGTGGCGGCTTTGGATTCTTTTAAATCGGGGACGGGGGAGATCGCTGCGCGACTCACCGTCCCCGATACATCACGCAGTTTCCAGATACTCCCGCAAGGAATCTGCAACTCCTTCCTGTATGGAATTGTCCCAGACTGCGTATTTGTTTTCCGGGTATCCGCCTACAAATATTGAAGCATCCGATAGTTGCCATTTTGACACGGGCTTGCCATCTTCCACCTTGATGATGGTCGGTGCACCGATACGCTTCTCCCCGACATCAATTTCATTTTTCTCCGGGTCGGAGACGGTGTACTCGGCCAGGTAGTCATCCAGCCAGGTTAGCAGTTCGGTGTAGCCTTCCCCCGCTGGTCTGGTTTGCACTGGTGCGGCAGTATCCGAGTTGTAGGTGTATATATCCCGATATAGGTCTACCTGGCAGTAGTCCATCGTGACCCCTTCACTTGTAGCAACAGCGGCAAGCACAGGGAGCAGGTTGCGACAGTAGGGACAGCGCGGATAGGCAAACAAGATATAACCGTCTTTTTTCGCGCGTGCTTCCACCGCGGTCACAGGTGATAGCGGCACCGAGAAGGACAGATTAACATCCCGGTACGTATATTCTGTGTAGCCGGGAACAGCGCGCCCATTATACGCCCGGTAACTGCGGGCAACTATTGCTCCCGGCGAGCTGCCAAGGAGTAGCAGCACAGCCATCCCAGCAGTTGCCACAGCATAGGCTATGTACGGTGCGGTGTGGGATAGTTTTTGCATCCATTTATCACCTTCCTTTTATATTATAGCACATCAGCACGTAAGAGCAAGATTCAAATCGTCTCCAGATAGACGATTTTTCCCTTAGCAAATCGGTACAATAAATATACTTTATTGTACACGGTGGTGAGGGCAAATGCTACTACAGGAGGCAATTAAGCTGCGCATTTTGGAGCTTGCAGACGAGCGCGGCTACAGTGTCAACAAGCTGGCTGAGCGTTCCGGCATTGCACCATCTGTCCTTAAAAAGACTGTCAAGCCTTATGCTACCACTAAAAATACTTCAACTGAAATAGTTGCACGGATATGTGTGGGGTTAGGAATCCCATTTAAAACTTTTTGGGACAGCCCTTTATTTGACAATATTGAGACTAGACAACAAAAAGAGGACGAGAGCCAATAAAGGCTGTCGTCCTTTTGATGTTTACTTTTCAAACGAGGCAGGGTTAGAAAGGCATAGCGTCCGGTTCCTCAAAATCCTCCGCAGAAATTCCTTCAGGGATTTCCCCATAATCATTATCTTCTTGGGGCGTGCAGTACAACGGTTTTTTTAAGCTGCCGTTATATTGCCAGTGGGTCTTTCCGGCAATGGCAGATTTGGATTCTGCCAGCTCCCCGTAACGATATACTTCATAATGTAAAACTACTTCATCGTCCATAAGGGCGACCTTGTTTTCCTCCCACGCGAAAGTAAGTTTTACTTTAGGAAAAAGAATTGAGAGCGTATGAATAGCCTCACTTGCAGGTGCGCTATGGGTGAGAAATGCAATGCTATTTTCATTACATTCTTCAAAAGATATCACGTTTTCGTCTGTACCCCAGTGTTCCGTGCACCAGCCGGTATAAGTAGGATAGCCGTATTCCTTCCGGTTCAGCACAGCCATTTTTCCCAAAAGGAACCGGCGCTGATCTGCACGGCTAAGAACAGCAAGAAAATTTTCTTCTTCCTCTTCTGTAGGGTAAGGAACTAAATCAAGATAATGGCGGTAAAGCTTTTCGCCGCAAGAAACTTCATCATCGGGGCCAATGTTCAGGTGTACCGGCACAGCACAGATTTTATTCAAATCAATGCTCCCAATGTCATAGATGTCATCGCAGATGTACTTCATTACTTCATTGACCTGTTCCTTCGAACCGCCAATCGTGAGAGTGCTGTAAATAAAGCTTTCTTTCTTCATGGGATTTCTCCTTTGAGAGTTGTATCACCGCTCACAGCAGACGGCGGCGGATGTCTCCGCGTGCCATCCCTGTAAGCCGTGAGAGTTGTGTAATGCTGACGCCCTCTTGTGTTACCAGACGGCGCAGCAGCGGGGTTGCGGTGGATTCGGGGTAAAGCTGGATTTCGTGGCATTCCATGCCTGCCGTTGCACGTACAAAGTCACAAAGCTCAGCATCCGTAAAGGCAGGCAGCGGAGAATCCTCCAGAATGCCGCGGGCATTTAATTCTGGCTGCTGGTGGTAGTGCCGCAGCCAATCTAAATCATGCAGTGCAAGCGCGTAGCTTGTGTCTACATGACATAACGGCTTTTTTCGACTAGCAAAGTAGTCAATGTAGCTGCTCCACGGGTAGTCCTGCATATCCTGCACCATTCCGGCAGCGACCGGGTTGCGGTGGATATAGCGCAGTACCCGCAGGAAGTAGCCTTTGGTTGTGACAGGCTGGGATTTGTAACGGCCCTGGAAGAGCGGGCCTGTCCGCTGGTAGCGGCGGTTGTAGTAGGCAACGTACCGTACCCCGATGGCCTTCATCATGTGTTGCAAGGAATCGTTACAATCCTTCGCGAGCAGATGCAGATGGTTGCCCATCAGGCAGTATGCCATGATGATAAAATTTTCATCTGCGCAAAAATCGAGAATATGTAAAAAGTTCAGATTGTCGGCATCATCATTAAAGATGGTCATGCGGTTAATTCCACGGATCATGATGTGATACACGCCGCAGGACGAAAGTTTACGGGCTTTTCTTGGCATCGTCCTGCACCTCCGAGGGTGTCGTTTGGGGCGTCCATTCTTCCGGCTTGTAGGTCAGCAGTTGTATCGCCCGCGAGGCATCCCCTCGTGTCATTTTATGGGTGTCAATTTTGTAATCCGGGGCCAGCTTGTGGATAAGGGCAATTTGCTCATTGGTGATGGGTTGTCTATCCCACTTATAGCGCTGTTTTTTGTCCCAGATATGTTGATATTTAGCATGCTTCTGTTTCAAGTCCTGATACACATAGTCTAATGCAAATTGTAATGGCACCGCACTCTTGGAGCACGCTTTATTTTTCCGCAGGTACACCATGCCGTTAGTCAGCGGTTTGCTGATGCGGTAGGTTACGGTCGGGATAGGCAGTATATAGCCGCCATCCTTGAGTGTAATCCATGCGACATCATGGGTGGTAACACCTTCGCCAAGTGCCATAACGTCTACCTCCTTCTGATTTTGTATCCAGGTATCGGGAATGTCCGCACCTGTAAGTACCTTTATCGGTTCGGTTTCCTCCGGCAACTTTTCCACCTGCTCCTTTTTAGGTTTGGGAGCTAGCGGTTCCTCGCCGATTAGCGTTGCTGCCGTGCATATCGGCATCCTGGAAATGCCCACGCAATCAATAATCTTGCAGGCACTTTTTCCCGGATGCAACCGCAGGCCGCGACCTACCATCTGCGCATACAGGCCGACATTGGTTGTGGCAACCGGGCGGGCCAGCAGAACGGTTTCTGTCATCGGCAGGTCAACACCTTCCGTCAGGACAGCATAGCAGACAAGTACTTTAATTAGGCCCAAACGGTAGGCCTCCAACAGACGTCCTCTATTTTGAGTAGTGCCATCGATAAAGGCCGCGGTACTGGCACCATGCTGGGAATTGAGCAGTGCTGTCACATTTTTGCCCTCTTCAATGGATGGTGCGAAAATGATGGTCTGCCCACGTGCGTTTGAGGTGTAGGCCTCCGCGATACCCGCTGCTGTGCCAGACATAACGCGTGCTATATCTGCGGCATCATAATCGCCAGTATCCTCACGGTACTGCACTGTCCCCAAGTCATACTTGAGATTAACCTGACAAGCTTCTATAGGACTAAGATACCCGTGCTCAATGCCGTATAGGGTGTTATACTCGCACAAAATGTCGTCAAAAGCCACATCCAGGCCGACACCATCACCGCGGATTGCGGTTGCAGTGAAGCCAAAACGAACGGCATTTTTGAAGTACTCAAAAATTTTGCGGTAGGTCGGTGCAGCACTGTGGTGGGCCTCGTCGATGATGATGGTATCGATACTGTAGGGGTTGTACTTGTCGAGCCGCCCCACAAGGCTTTGCACCGAAGCGCTGATGATGGGTTCCCCGTGTGCATGTGTGGTTCCCTGCTCGATGCCGCAGGGAAGGCCTTTGAGGTATTCCAACGGCTGTATCACGAGTTCTTCCCGGTGAGATAAAATCAGTATGTGGTGGTCATTTTCCAGTACATCACAGCGGATGTACTCAGCAAAAATTCGTGTCTTGCCAAGGCCGGTTGCGATAACGCACAGGGCGGCATTTCCCTCGTAGGATTTCATACGCTGAAGGGTGTCAGCCTGATAAGGACGCAACGGTGGTGCCCGCGGGCCGTCATGGCCCTGTTGTAGAGGTGGATTTTTCATAGTCGACTCCTTGGTCACTGGTGATAGTAGTAAGCCTGAATAATTTCGTCCGACCCACTGCCATTGCGGATGATGAAGCGTCCGGGAATAGCAGGGAGCTTTGCGGCACTGCCGTCATCCAAGATAACAATGGAACTCTGTGCATCGGCAGTGTGGCCGCAAATACGACCGTCAAGCTGTGCTTTAAGACTACCCGGAACAGACCCTACGTCGGGGCGCTGAGTTGCCACAAGCAGATGAATACCGAGCGCACGGCCCAGACGGCCAATGGCGAGGAGCTTGTTCGTAATCGAGGCAACTACTGCCTTGCCATCTTTATCACGTCCAGTTGTATCGAGAATCATCGAGGTTTCATCCAGGATAACGACGATTCGATGCAGTTCTTCTCCGGTCGTCTGGACATATTCCTCAAGATTTGCACAGCCAGCGATAGAAAACTCTGTACGGCGATGGTTAAGCTCATGTACAACACTGTCAAGCATCTGCTCAAGGGCAGCATCATCATCTGCATAATGCCCCGTCTTACGATATTCGGGGCCGAAGTCCACACCTTTATAATCGGCGAGGTAGATGTCGTAGCCTTTTTGCGACAGCTGGTAGAGAATCAACAGTGCCAACTGCGTCTTACCCATGCCGGTGGCAGCAGCCAAAAGCCAATGAGGCAGCTGGCTAAAATCAATGCTAACGGGAATGCCTGCCGCATTGATGCCCAAGACGATTTTTGTGTCGCTATCGTCCATATATGTATCTGCCCACGGGATTAGCCGCCCCATAAGGTTGCACCCGGCAACAACACGAAGGTCAAAGAGCTGGTTGTTGCTGCCCTGAGTGATAGAGAGGACGGTCACATTAAGTGCGGATTCGATTGTTGTCCGATTGTCTTCCCAGTATTCGAGCGGGCAGCCTTTAAGGCTGAAAGTAAGCTGTTGAATATTACCATCCCTGTTGGCCTTAACTAGCAGTGGTGCTTCATGCGCCTGGTTGCAGATACCAGCACGCGAAAAATCGTCGTAATATGACCAACTGTGGGGGATATAACCAAAGAGGTAAATGACGCCAAGGCACTCTGCCAGCCATGCAATTACCCGAATAAAATTAACGAACGGTCTAAATACTACCGAAATCACGTCCTCGCCAGAGCCGCCCGAAACCATAATCAGGGCGGCAACTGCGAGTGCGAGGCACAGCAGCACATATTGCTGTGCGGTCTTTGAATCGGTTTGAATACGTCTAAGCCCATTGTGGAACGTATTCATGATATAATTTTTTTCCGTCTGCCATTGCAGGCGATCAGAATCATTACGCATGATTAAATCTCCTTTCAAAATAAATGCCCGTATAGCCTGATAGCACAGCTTTCATCCGCTAGAACGGACAATCATCAATCTCTATTTGCTCAAATGTCGGTGTGGTGCAAGGGTGAAAATACTCGTGAACCGTATAGTCCTTGTGACTGCCGTCGAGGTCAAAAACCCGAACGCAGTTGATGCGCCGCAAGAGCGCGTCCCAAGCCTCCGGCTTTTCGTGCTGCTCGGAAACATACTGCTTCTCCAACGGCAAGTTGGAAATGATGTATGCTTCCGTGTAGCAAGCCTGCTTGTTAGCATACCTACAGGGTAATTCCAAAGGATAGCCATCCAGGTATTGCAGCATGCTATTAAGGGGCAAGCTGCTGTGGAACTCATCGAAGAGCATCACTTTCTGCCCCCGGTAGCCATCAAAAGGATGGTGATAGTCAGACACCGCGTAGCAGTTTGAGTATCCGCATCCTTCTTTTACCGACCTAGTTTTTCCTGTGCCAGTAGGGCCAAAGATATAGGTGACTGTCATCTGGCGAAATACATTGCGGTATTTCTCCTCCAGGATGGTCTGCCTTGTCCGGTCAATGTGGGAGATATCTCGCAGGTATTCCGGGTGCTCACCCAGGATTTGCGCATTGTCTGCCCCGGATGCAATCAGTGCATACAGAGTCCGTAAGTCGTTACGGTCGCCCTGCTTGCTGTCAGGGGGTAAACTGCCACTTTCTTCAAACGTGTCAGAGTAGTTTATCCCTTCATGTACTTTTCCCTTGGAGTCGGTATACTTGTAGTGACCGTTTGCATCCTTGTTATACTTAGCACCCTCTTTACGGATGTAAGCATAGTTTTCGGAATTTTTTCCCCATTGAGGCACTTCGATGTGCGCAGTAGGAAACTTGTTCTTTAGGGTTGTGAACATTACAGGATTTTCATATACTAAAAATAAGTGTATGTGATAGGTTTCCTCTTGCCCCACTTCATCAGCCATGCACCAATAAAGGAGCTTGGCTCCTTTTTCAAGAGCAGCCTTGATAACATTATGATCATAGCCATGCTCTTGTGGATTGTTGATTGTCAGCTGGTAACGGCGTGTCGCGTAACCTTTTGCCATATAGTGTACCCAGTACACTACGGACACAAAGCCGCTGTGTACGCTTTAAAGCTTATAGTTATAGGCTTTATGGACTGTACACACAGGTATGGAGGTAATACTAGCTCCATACCTGTGTGGCGGCTTTAAGTCCATAGCGTACGCTTGTCGTTATAAAATTTTCAAGGTGCTGTATGGGTGTTGATTGGTTTACCTCAAAAATGAGACAAGCCCCATTTTTGAGGTGAGGCCGCTAACGCGTCCTACAGTGTGCTTGGAAACCTTAGTCGAGCACCACAATGTTCTCAGGCTTACGGTACTCGTTGTAGAAAATCTTCACTTCGCGTCCCATCAGGTCATGAAGGTTGATTTTAAGTTCGGCCATCTTAGCGTCAGAGAGATACATATCCCTGACGAAGACGCCCTCCCCGTTCTGGGAGGCAATCTCCGTTGCGAGGTAGATGCGGCAGCCGGTGACGGGACGGCCTTCTTTCGTGACAAAGTCACTGCGTCTATAACCAATGATTTTCATGGTTATTTCCTCCTTGGCATTATCGTTATGTTGTTTCCGAAGTACTGTCCTCGCCATTGGTAACTAAGGAATGGTGCCGGATAGATGCAACCAAAAGCAAGTGTGTCGAGCACTGCTGTTGATAGAACCAAACGACATTTCTGTCACCTCCCTTTTCTGATGGAGGAAACGTAAAGCAATATGACAACCGAGAGGATGTATCTTGCTTGTTCGCTCCCTGTGCTTATAATTCTACTCAGTTCGCAAGGGTGGACAATAAAGAAAAGACGAACTTCATTACAAATTTCTTGAATGAAGCTCGTCTTTATAAAGTGCTTTTTTATTTGGTTTGGCCGTTAGATAAGAGCATCCGCTTTGCTCTACCTAATGAAAGTCTTTTATCAAGCAAGCTGTCAAGCAGAGCAGGAACGCCGTCCATGTCTCCATCCATCGGGTGCATATAGACACCATTAACACCAGGATGTGTATGACCAACTAACTCCTCGTAAACCCAGTTGCTAAAGTGATTTTTGTAGATTGAGCTAAAGGTATGTCGCAGCTCATACGGCGTAATATAAGGGATACCGTTATACCTGCAATAGATCCCCCAGCGTTTACGGTAGCATAGTTGACCAGTGCTTCCAAAGACCCTCTCATGAGGGTCTAACGGAGTGACTCGATAGACTTGTTGACTTTCTAAAAGCATACGTGTATATCGAGTCTGCGGGAAGTCGCGTGCGGCAAATTCGTTCTTCCCATTTGTAGTGATGCCTTTAGCATTGATGGCACGGCGTATATGTATATAATCATTGTCAATATCGCCCCACTCAAGGCCCATCAATTCACCAGGACGTAACCCTGTAACGACTTGGAATCGATATGCATAGATTAAGCTGTCTTGACAAATCGTACCATTATAAGGCACCTGAGATTCGGTGAATAAGATGTTAAGCGAAGAAACGTCAAGTGCTTGCTTTTGACCTTTTTTGGCGTTTGAGGGAATTTTAATGTTTGATGTACGCAAATCGTTCCGGATATCGGCACAGTCCAAATAATTACAGAATCCAGATAAATCGCCGCGTATATTTTTAAGACTTTTTTGACTAAGATTGTGCTTTCTGTATGCGGTATAGATAACTCGCTTTAAATCCTGCTTAGTTAGTAGCATAACCGGGACTTTGCCAATTATAGGTTTAATGTGGTTGTTATACCTGTTGCGGATGGTGTAGATGTTTGTGGTTTCGAGTGCCTTATCTTGGAGGTAGCGCTCAAACACGGTATCAACCGTTGTACGTTCGCTGACGCTAAATGGGCAAGCTCCAGACAACCACGAGGTTGCATTTTGGGCGCAGATCTTTCGGCCTTTGTCACCCGGGACGCTTGAATAAAAAGACTTTCGGACACCGTTCTTTTGGAGGTTGATTTTCCAAACGTGCTTTTTCTCAACCCAGATTGCGCGAGAAATCATTTTACTTTGTGTGGTATACATGCGGACTCCTTAGAGCCGGCCATTTTATGTGACTGGCTCGATGAAAATAGTGTAGTAATCATCCTTATTGATATTCAACAACCTTCCGATGCGTGCGATTTCCTCTGCCGAAAAGAGCGAATATCCGTTCATCTTCTGCGACAATGCTTGCGGGGAAATGCCGATGGCCTCCGCGACATTGTAGCAGGTAAAGCCTGCGCGAATGATTTCGGACCGCAAATTCAAATATTTGCCTTTCATGATAATAATCTCCTTTGAGTAATTTTCAGTAGGTGGCTTTATTATCATGATATTCAGTTCGCACGTACTGGCAAGAGGGGTATCACCAACTTTTTTATTTATTCTTGCAAGCAGGTGCTGTACCACACTTTTTATATGAAGAGTACCACACTTTGTACCACACAGATATAAAAATACCCTTTAATGAAATCCATACCAGTGATAAAATTATCGTTAGTACGTATTGCATTAAAGGATATTTGTAGAATGATAGAAGTTCGATTCCCGTACGGGTCACCAAAAAGCCTTAGCGTTAGCTAAGGCTTTTTTCTTTTGTATTTTAGCCCTCATACCACACATTATACCACATCTTTGGCGGTTATAAAGTAAAGGCAACACCGCACAATTCCCGCCTAACGGCTTAAGCACCGCTCCGGCGGCTGCGGCACTTAGAATTATGCGGTATTGCCCTTGATTTTGTTTGTAGGGGCAGATGCTTGTCATCAGCCCGCAGCAACCTTGCGGAATTGGCAGGTATAGTTTGGTGAGCGGCAACAGCCCGATGCAAGCATCGGATCCTACAAATCATTTGCAGTGCTTGCCACAGTCGATAAAGGTTTCTCCACGGCGGGATGAGGGCATCCCGCCCTACAGATTGCTTGCATTGCTTGCTGCCTATTATAAAAAGCTCTGTAGGGAACGGCTTATTCCGGTTCAAGAGCCGAATCAGCGGTCTGGTTGGCCTCTGAAGTTCGACTGCGGGCGCAGTGACCTACCGTACATTTTCCGAATAACGCTGCCAGCCAAAAATCTCTCTCCATTTTATCCCATTCGCCCTGAAAAATATGTTGACAAACCGCGTTTCATCTGGTATATTATACAAGCAATCTTTTGCGGTCATGGCCCGTTGGTCAAGCGGTTAAGACAGCGGCCTCTCACGCCGTTAACGTGGGTTCGATTCCCGCACGGGTCACCAAAAAGCACTCCAGCTTATGCTGGAGTGTTTTTTCGTGTATCCCGTGCGAGGAATCGAACAGGGCAGTGCGCCGCAGCGCACAAAAAACAGTCCAGTGGACTGTTTTTTAGCCCGCGGGAGATTCCCGCGTGTGTCATCAGAAACACTCCAGCTTGTGCTGGAGTGTTTTTTCGTGTATCCGTGCGAGGAATCGAACCAGACGGTGTGCAGGTGCTTTTGTGCGCGATAATGGAACGCTGTGTTTTTGGTTGTATCCTTGACATGAAAATACCCCCAGAGCTTTCAGAGTTTTTTCTTTGTCTACTCTAGGGGTAGCATATCAAAGAAGCACCGGGCTTCATATTTTTTATTTTGCCTGCCTGTTGGCGGCGTGGCGCTTGGGCAGGGGGATGGAGCATACGATGGCAATGCCAAGGGCCAGGGCAACGGCAACTTTTAAGGTTTCAATGCCTTTGCTGGTGCACAGGGCGCGGTCGTTGCGCAAAAAATAGTAAGCCGTGTAATAAATGCCCGCGCCGGGCACCAGGGGAAAAATGCCGGTCAGCAGAAATACCGTGATGGGGGCCTTGTGCCGGATGGCAAAAAAGCGGGAAAGCGCGGCCAGCGGCAGTGTGGCAATCAGTGTGGCCATGGGGGCGGTCATACCGCCAAGGGTAGTGCAGGCAATGTAGATCGTCCAGCCAACGGCCCCCACAAAACCGCAGGTCCAGTAATGGCGGCGGCCCACCTGAAAGGTGATGCCGAACGAGATGGTTGCAATCATGGCAACCACAAACTGAACCAGCATGGTAAACCAGACAGGAGCAGCACTCACCATACCACCCCCGTTACTGTGCTTAATAAGGTATACCCCAGAGTGACGCCGACAGCCAGGCATCCCGCAACCAGCAGGGCATCCACAAGCCGGATGGTGCCGGAAAGATAATCGCTGTTGATGATATCACGGATGCCCATAGTTAAGGCAACGCCGGGGGTCAGCACCATCAGCGCGCCGATGATGGCAAAGTTGACCTGCAGGGCCGGGTAGACCAGCTGGGCAATCAAAGCGGTCAGCGTGCAGGCAATGGCGGAAAGCATATCGCGGAAAATGCGGCTGATATGGTGCTTGCTGAGCGCGCAGGAACTGGCGGAGGCCAGCAGCCCGCCCAGCGCACCCACCAGCATTTCCGGCAGGCCGCCGCCAAACAGCATGGCAAAGCAGCCGGCCCCCATGGTGGCTGCTGCACAGTTGTACAGTGGGGAGAGGGTGGGCATCCGCTTCATCCGCTCAAATTCCAGCTGGGCGCTGTTCAGGTCCAGTTCGCCATCCGCCACACGGCGGGAAATGGCGTTGATGGCCTCCACATGGCCCAGGTTGGAGGAAACCGCCGGAACATGCCGCACAGCGCTGACCGTTCCGTTTTGGGCGGAAGCAAAAATGCCGTTGGTCAGCACATAAACATGGAAATCCACAATGCCGAAGCTGCGGGCCATGATCTCCATGGTGTCCTGCGCGCGGAACACCTCGCCGCCATTGGCCAGCATAGCTTGGCCGCAGTCCATGATCAGATTGAACGCCAGGTCAGTCACGAATGTTCTCCTGCACAGCGGCAAACTCCGGGTAATGGGCATACAGGTGCTGGGCAATGGCTTCCATCAACAGGTAGTCGTGCTCCGAGTCGATATCAATAATGCCGGTATCCATCATCACGCTGATGCCGATCTTGCCGCGCCACAGCATGCCGTCCGTGTTGGTGGCGAGGAAATCCCGCTTGAAGACATAGATGGAAGCGTTTACATCATACACATCCGGAGCCTGCTGGCGGCCGGTGAACTCACTCTTGCAGACCTGTTCAACATGGTCGTCCACAGTTTTGACCATATTGAACCAGGGATTGCGGCGGGCTTCGCACACGCTGAACACCAGATCCAGATCATCGCGGCTCTGTTTTTTGGCGAAGGCGTTTTCGATGTCCGATTCGGTGCGCAGGGGGCTGGTGATGTCCAGGTCCATGTACCAGTCATACGGCTGGCCGGTGCGTTCCTCCATGCGGTGCAGACTGTCCTGATAGACAGCCATCTTAGGCACGCGGTCGCCGCCCAGTTCTTCGCCGCGCGGCAGGAAGATGACTTCCGGGTACTTGGCAGCAACCAATTCGGCCAGCTCCGGGCTGTCGGTGTTTAGGGCAATGTCAATGTGCAGTTCGGGATGCTTTTTGATAAACAGCTCGGCAGCGCTGAGCGAATAATACACCAGCGGGTGGCCGCAGAAGGTTTTGAGGTTTTTGTTCTTAAAACCCTTGCTGCCTGCACGGCCGCAGATGGTGATCAACAGACGGTTCATTGTTGTTCCCCCAATGTCAGTTTTAATACTTGCAGTGCCGTGGCGGGCGGGTTCAGGCTCTCGGTTTCCTCCCCGGCGGCATAGTCAAGGAAATAATTCATCTCGCGCAGGTAGCGCTCGTTGACGTCCTCCTCATAGTGTTCCACCGCACCGTTGGGCAGGGTCAGCGTTCCGGCGCCAAAATCCGCCACGCAGCTGCCATCCTTGCAGAACAGCTCAATGGAGCGGCGGTAGGTGCGGCCAAAGTAATCCAGGTGCACTTCCGCCAGCAGGGTGGGATATTGGGCAATATAGATGGAAAGGTCGTCAGAGTCGATTTCCAAATCGGAATATTTTCCGCGTATATTACAAATTGTTTCCGGCACGCCGAAGAGATCGACCAGGTAATCCCATTCATGGATCAGGTCGATGGTCACGCCGCCGCCCAGGGCCTTGTGGGCACTGTACACCGTGCGGTAATCCACCCCCGGCCGCCAGTCCGGCAGGTAGGAGGAACAGATCACCCGCGCACTGTAGGGGCGCAGGCCGGGCAGGTGATTTTTCAGCGCCAGCATGGTGCCGCACCAGCGCATGGGTGCAGCCACATAGGCTTTCTGCCCGGCGGGCAGCAGGGTGGCAAGGTCTACATCCGTCTGCTCGGCGGAAACAATGGGCTTTTCGATAAACAGCGCGTCTGCCAGGCCGCGAATTTCCTCCAATGCCTGCGCGTGCAGGCTGGTGGGGTTGGTGATAAACGCCAAATCGTAGTGCGGCAAGGCGGCGGAATCCTGCAAGGTGGTGAACTGGCCGTGCAGCAGTTCTGCCGCGCCGGGGCGCAACGGGCGGGCTAAATCACTGCGCAGCGCATCCGCCCGCAGCGCCAGCCCGCGCTGTGCGCAGATCGCCGTCAGATTTTTCAAATGCCGGGTCCCGATGGACCCCAGACCGATAAACAGGGCAGTAAGCATGGTGACCCCCTTTTAAGTTAGGAGGTAGGAGTGAGGAGTTATTGGTGTGCGCATCCGCGCATATTTTGAATATCAGGTTTTGCCTTATTTCAAAATCGCGGCGCAAGCCGCACATTCAACTCCTAACTTCTACCTCCTACCGCCTAACTGATTTTCAGGTTTTATCCATAATGCGGATGGCGGCCAAATCTTGTTCAAAGCTCCAGCGGGACGTTTCTTCGCCGCGCAGGCAGGCAAAAAAGTTGGTCAGCTCATCCACATAGGCGTTCTCTACAATGTTGTCGCTGTAGCGGTTGTCATGCTCAAAGCTGGTGTAGGTGTCCACAAACTGTTTGTCACCGTTCTTGAACTCATACAGCGCTTTGGGGTTGCCCTCCCAGAACAGGTGCAGACCATCGCCAAAGCATTCAAAGTTGCGCACCGCCTTGGGGCTTACCACATCTGCTGCCAGCACACCCTGCGCGCCGGAAGCATGGCGCAGCAGCAGGGTAACGCAATCAGGATAGGGCAGCCCAAGGTCGCTGATGCTGTCCTCCTGCACGGTCACATGGGTCACATCGCCAAAGGCATCCAGCAGCCAAGGCAGGTCAATGCCAAAAATCTCGCGCACGCCGCCGGTGCGGGCGTTGCCCACAAAAAAGTTTTTGTAGTTTTCCCACGGGTGCCAATCCGGCAGGTACTGGCCAATATGGTAAATATAATGCACCGGCTTGCCGAATGCAGCCACCTGCTGCTTGATGTACTGAGTTTCGCGCCGGTAAAGCATGGTGGAAGAAAGAAACAGCAGTACGCCTTTTTCTTTCGCTTTTGCCATGTTTTCCTCATAGCCGTCAGCAACCAGATTCAGCTCGGTAAATACCGGCAGGCTGTTGTCCAGCAGCTCACTGATGATGGCCGCGTGGGTCAGGGGAGCGGTGCAAACAAGGGCGGCGTCCGGGGCTTCGGCGGCAACGGCTTCAGCGATGCTGGGGTAAGCGGCGTCGATCAGGCCAAGGTCGGTGGCTTCCACCCGGCGGGATTCCGCCGTATCGACACCCGCAATGCGGATGCTGGAATCAATGCCTTTGGTCAGGCGGGCACGGCGCTTGCCCATGCTGCCCAGACCAACGATCAGAATTTTCATAGGGAGATGCTCCTTTTGGGGTTAAATTCCGGCACGGGGCCGTCATAAAACGTTTTGGGTTTGGCAAAGTCAAATTGGGCCAGAACCCGGCAGATCTTGCCGCTGGTATCGCCGCCGTTATAGGGGCTTTGTGCGGCGTGTGCCACGGCGGAAAATTCCGGGGTCAGGGCACGGCGCAGGGCGGCCTCGATTGCGGGGGCAGCGGCAGCACAGCACAGCACGTTCTGGCAGATGATGCGCCCGGCCTGGCGGCTGCCGATGTTGACGGTCGGCACACCGAACGTGGGCGTTTCCACCACGCCGGAACTGGAATTGCCCACCACCAGCGCAGCGCACTGCATGGCGGAAAGATACCGCTTGAGCCCCAGGCTGTTGATGAACCCGGCACGCTGCGGGTGGGCGGCGGCAAACGCCTGCATTTTGGCGGTGCACACAGCGCCGCCGGCATCCGCGTTGGAACCGGTGATTAGCCAGAACACGCCGGGAACCGCTTCCATTGCGGCGCACAGGGCATCCGCCTGCGCGGCAGGATCGCCCGCCGCGGCGGAAGTTTCGGGGTGGTAGGTCACGATGGCAAAAGGCTGCATCAGGTCAAAGCCGGTGGAAGCGCACAATTCCTGCCGCGTCATTTTGGGCAGGGTGCGGATGTTTTCATCGCCCAGGCCGCCCACGCAGAACACGGTTTCGGGGGCTTCGCCCATGCGCACCAGCCGGACCGCGCTTTCGGCACAGCTGGGGAAGTGCAGCGCCGCCATTTTGGTGATGCAGTGGCGGTAGTATTCATCCGCCGCGCCAAGGGTTACATCCCCGCCGGAAATATGCGCAATGGGGATATGCCGTGCCGCAGCCGCTGTAGCCACCGCAAAAATTTCAAAGCGGTCGCCCAGAAGCAGCACCGCATCCGGGCGGTGGGCGGCAAAATAGCCGTCAAATACCGTGATGGTGCGTGCAATGGTAAGGGCCACCGGTTCGTTGGGGTTCTCTTCTTCAAAAATCGGCAGGCGGGCCGCAATGGGCAGGCCGTCAGCCTCAATTTCCTGCACCGTATTGCCAAACCGGGCACAGAGATGTGCCCCGGTAACAACCAGCTGTAATTGCAGGTCCTGTGCCGCCGCAACCTTTTGGATAACCGGCCGCAGCAGCCCATATTCCGCACGGGTGGAGGTGATGATGGTGATGTTTTTCATAATAGTTAGAAGTTAGGAGGGAGGAGTTAAGGCAATACCGCATAATTCTAAGTGCCGATACGGCGAGCGAGGTGCGGCA
>OGYP01000560.1_pt1 | contig 18331 bp, 16 predicted proteins | sample 1576571 | NCBI WGS metagenome assembly OGYP01 (sample SAMEA3541559, study PRJEB24748) | human gut metagenome | biome: human gut; feature: human-associated habitat; material: faeces | place: China | collected 2012
CGGGTCGTAAATGGCGGTAGCTGCTGGAGCAGGTGCCGGAGCCGGAGCTGCTGCCGGTGCTGGAGCTGCTGCCGGTGCTGGAGCTGCCGCCGGTGCCGCTGCTGCGGGGGCTGCTGCTGCGCCGCTGTCTTTAACTACTACATCGTAATCCTGGCCGTTAACTGTTACGGTAAATTTTCTCATTGTTCTTCCTCCTAATTTTGTACTTTCAACTTTCAATTAGAACTGCTGGTTTCCGGAAACACCTGCAATGCGGGCGCCTGTGGTCCAGCCAGGTCTTGCTGCCGGGCGGATAGAAACGATTTCTCCGCCGCCCATAGCAACGATTGCTGCCGCAATAGCCGCTACAACAGCACCATTATCAGCGGCTCTCGAAGCTGCTGCCGGCGCCGCTTTTTTAGCCGCTGCCGCCGGTGCTGCGGACTGATTGAGAGATGAACGTACTTGGCAGATCATAATCAGGGCAATGACTGCCAGAACGGCAGCTGCTACCGCGATATACATAACTGTATCGTTATTCATCCAAACCCATCCTTTCAAATATTATCAATGTGTAAACGTGTATTACAGCGGAATGTTTCCGTGTTTCTTAGCCGGATGTACTTCATGTTTGGAAGCAAGCATCTTCAGAGCATTGATAACTACCGGACGAGAGTTTCTCGGATCAATAACTGCGTCTACATAGCCGCGTTCTGCAGCTTTGTAAGGAGTTGCAAACTCATCAACATACTCCTGTGTACGCTGTTCTTTCTGCGGATCCTTCTTGAAAATGATATTTGCTGCGCCGGCAGGTCCCATAACGGCGATTTCTGCGGTCGGCCATGCAAATACCTGGTCAGCCCCCTGTTCACGGGAGCACATGGCGATGTAAGAACCACCGTATGCTTTACGGAGAATCAGGGTAATCTTCGGTACGGTTGCTTCGCAGTATGCGAACAGCATCTTAGCACCGTGACGGATTACACCTGCATATTCCTGCTGCTTGCCGGGCAGGAAGCCGGGAACGTCGACAATGTTCAGAACCGGAATATTGAAGCAGTCGCAGAAACGAATGAAACGGGCTCCTTTATCGGAAGCATTATAGTCAAGGCAGCCTGCCATGAAGTTTGGCTGGTTGGCAATAATGCCGACAGTCTGTCCATCCATACGGCAGAAGCAGGTAATGATGTTCTTAGCCCATTCCTTAGCTACGTCGTAGTACTCGCCGTTATCAACGATGGATTTGATGACATCGTACATATCGTACGGTGCATTGGAGTTTTCCGGCATAATGGTATCCAGACTTGCATCTGTACGGGTTGGATCATCTCCGGTTTCAACAATCGGCGCGTCTTCCATGTTGTTGCTCGGCAGGAAGGAAAGCAGGTAACGAATCTGTTTAATGCAGTCTTCGTCATTTTCAGCTGCAAACTGGGCCACACCGGATGTACGGTTATGGGTCATAGCGCCGCCGAGAGCTTCAGCGGTAATCTTTTCGCCGGTTACGGATTCAACTACTGCCGGTCCTGTCAGGAACATCTGAGAGGTGCCTTTTACCATGTAGATGAAGTCGGTCAGTGCCGGAGAATATACGGCGCCGCCTGCAGACGGTCCCATAATTGCGGAAATCTGAGGAATAACGCCAGATGCAATGGTATTGCACCAGAAAATCTTGCCATAGCCGGAAAGAGCATCTACTGCTTCCTGGATACGGGCTCCGCCGGAATCATTCAGGCCTACGCAAGGAGCACCGACTTTAAGAGCCAGTTCGTTTACGTGAACAATTTTCGCAGCGTGCATTTCACCAAGGGAGCCGCCTTCTACCGTGAAGTCCTGGGCAAATGCGAATACGAGTCTTCCGTCTACAGTACCATAACCGGTAACGACACCTTCGCCGGGGAGATCTTTCTTCTCCTGGCCGAAGTTGTAGCAGCGGGACTTAACAAGCGCATTGACTTCTACAAAAGAGCCTTCATCAAACAGAAGAGCAAGTCTTTCGCGGGCTGTCAGTTTGCCTTTTGCATGCTGTTTTTCAACTTTCTTTTCCCCACCCATAGCCTCTACGTGTGCGAGGTTATTGTGAAGAAGTTCAATTCTTTCTGCAACAGTTGCCATTCTTACACCTCCAAAAATATTGGTCCCTTACCGGGACGTCCCTATTATAGCATAGGGACCGATCCTTATGCTATTAGAAAGACGGGCCGCCGGGGCGTTCGGTCAGTTCCAGCAGAAGGCCGGTAGCTTTCGGGTGCATAAATGCGATGTGGCAGCCGCCAGCACCAACTCTCCAATGCTTGTCAAGCTTTGCGTCTTCCGGAAGTGCAGCAAGCGCTTCGACAATGTTGTCTACGCGGAGAGCTACATGCTGGAAACCGTTCTTGCCGCCGTTCTTAGCGATATAGCGGGCAATCGGGCCGTCCGGAGTTGTGGAACCCAGGAATTCCAGTTCGCATGCTTCGCTCTGTGCGGACGGTTTGAAGAAGCTTGTCGTTACATGCTGTTCTTCTACCGTTTCATCCGGAAGGGACGGTTCAAGGTTCAGCAGATCTTTCATCTGCTTCTTGATCAGCGCCAGATCATTAACAGCTACGCCGACATGGTCTACACATAATACTTTGAATGCCATAATAATTCCTCCTTTGAATTATTTAAATATATTTCCCACGATAGAATCAACGACTGTGAAAGGATCATTTTCTCTTTCATAGACTTGTTCTACGTAGTCAGCAAATTTACCCGTCTGTACGATATCTTCCATAACATGACGGGAAATGCGGTCGTGAATCATCTCTACCATCTCAGTGCGGGCGCGTTCACGTCTGCGTTCTTCCAGCAAGCCGGATTCTTCAAGATATTTACGATGGGAATTAAGAGATTTGACAACGTCCGCGACGCCTTCGTCCTTGTTTGCAATCGTCCTTTCAATAGGAGGACGCCAGTTTTGGGCTTCACCCAAATCAAGCATCATTTCGATTTCAACATTCAGACGGTCCGCGCCGTCACGATCACATTTATTAATGCAGAATACATCCCCGATTTCAAGGATGCCTGCCTTAATAGCCTGAATATCGTCACCCAGTCCGGGTACGAGCACAACGAGTGTTGTATCCGCATTCTTGACGATATCTACTTCTGACTGCCCTACGCCTACTGTTTCGATGAAAATGACATCGAGACCGAAAGCATCCATCAGTTTTACCGCATCGGTAGTCTTTCTGGACAAACCGCCAAGACTGCCGCGGGTACCCATACTGCGGATATATACACCTTCGTCCAGTGTGAGGTCATTCATTCTGATACGGTCGCCAAGGATAGCACCGCCGGAGAATGGAGAAGTCGGATCGATAGCCACAATGCCGACTTTCTTGCCCTGTTTTCTGTACTGTTTAATCAGCGCGTCTGAAAGTGTGCTCTTACCCGCACCAGGTGCACCAGTGATACCGATGACCTGTGCACGACCGGTATGGTGGTAGATTTCTTTCATGATATCTTCCCAGCCATCACGTTCGTCTTCAACGATGGTTATTGCTCTCGCTAAGGCACGTCTGGAACCGTCCCAAAAATTTTTCATTGAGAATTCCATAGATACACCGCCTTTTTAAGAGTAAATAATAGCGGCATGGGGCCACAGCAAATGCAGCCCCGTGCAACTATCGAGCTTCTATTGGATAGAAGAGAATGTCAATTATACGTTAGCTTTGATAAAGTCGATAATTTCCTTGGTCGGTGTGCCAGGTGTAAAGATAGCTTTTACGCCGGCCTTTTTCAAACCAGGGATGTCACCGGCAGGGATTACGCCGCCGCCGATAACGAGAACATCTTCCATTCCTTTAGCTTTCAGTGCTTCTACTACTTCCGGGAACAGGGTGTTGTGAGCGCCGGACAAAAGGCTCAGTGCTACAACATTAACGTCTTCCGCATCTGCCGCTTCAACGATCTGAGCGACAGTCTGGCGAAGACCTGTGTAAATAACTTCCATACCTGCATCGCGAAGTGCGCGGGCAACTACTTTTGCACCGCGATCATGTCCATCAAGACCCGGTTTAGCAACGAGTACTCTAATACGTTTTTCTGCCATAGTTATATACCTCCAGAATTTTAGTTAGGATTAAAGTGTGTTATGTGCTTTGTATTCGCCGAATACTTTGCGGAGAACGCCGCAAATTTCGCCGAGAGAGCAGTAAGCACGTACGCAGTCAAGGATGACAGGCATCAAGTTGACGGATTCGTCAGCAGCTGCAACTTCCAGCTTGGCCAGTTCTTCCTTAACCTTTTCGTTATCACGTTCTGCCTTAACTTTAGCCAGTTTGTTCTTCTGGAATTCGCCGGCGGATGCGTCAACCTTCAGGAGGCCTTCAACCGGAGCTTCTTCCATAGTGAACTTGTTGACGCCGACAATTGTTCTTTCGCCGGATTCAACAGCCATCTGCCAAGCATAAGCAGAATCCTGGATTTCTTTCTGGATATAACCTTTATCGATAGCTTCAACAGCGCCGCCCATTTCATCAATCTTGCGGATGTATTCTTTAGCTTCCGCTTCGATGGCGTTGGTCATAGCTTCTACATAATAGGAGCCGCCCAGCGGATCGACTACGTCAGCCAGACCGGATTCATAAGCAACGATCTGCTGTGTACGCAGAGCGATGGTTACGGATTCAGTGGTCGGCAGAGCAAGAGCTTCATCGCGGGAGTTGGTATGCAGGGACTGTGTTCCGCCCATAACTGCCGCTGCTGTCTGGAGAGCAACACGAACGATGTTGTTGTTCGGCTGCTGAGCTGTCAGCATGGAGCCGGCTGTCTGGGTATGGAAACGCAGTTTCATGGACTTCGGGTTCTGAGCATGGAAACGTTCTTTCAGAATCGTAGCCCAGAGACGACGGGATGCACGGAATTTAGCAACTTCTTCAAGTACGTTGTTGTGAGCGTTCCAGAAGAAGGACAGACGGCCTGCAAAGTCGTCGATCTTCATGCCTGCTTTCAGAGCTGCTTCGATGTAAGCAATACCATCAGCAATGGTGAAAGCGATTTCCTGAGCAGCGGTGGAACCTGCTTCACGGATATGGTAGCCGGAGATAGAAATGGTGTTCCACTTCGGTACATTCTTGGAGCAGTATTCAAAAATGTTAGTAATCAAACGCATAGACGGTTTAACCGGGAAAATATAGGTTCCGCGGGCTGCGTATTCTTTCAGAATATCATTCTGGATGGTGCCGCGGAGCTGATCAGCCGGTACGCCCTGCTTTTCAGCGACTGCGATGTACATAGCCAGCAGTACGGATGCCGGTGCGTTGATGGTCATGGATGTAGAAACCTTGCCCAAATCAATATGGTCGAAAAGGATTTCCATATCTTTCAGGGTATCAATGGCTACACCTACCTTGCCGATTTCGCCGATAGCCATTTTGTCATCAGAGTCATAGCCGATCTGGGTCGGAAGGTCAAATGCGCAGGACAGGCCGGAACCGCCGTTTTCAATCAGGTAACGATAACGCTTGTTGGATTCTTCAGCGGTAGCGAAGCCTGCATACATACGCATGGTCCAGAGACGGCCGCGGTACATGGTCGGCTGTACGCCGCGGGTGTACGGATATTCGCCCGGGATGCCAAGGTCTCTTTCATAGTCAAAACCTTCGATGTCAAGAGGTGTATACACCTTATTGTGTTTTAAACCAACTCTTTCCGGAGTCTTTGCGTAAGATTTAGCGCAAGCAGCTTCGTATGCTTCGAGTTTGGCTTTCAGGGATTCGTTTGCCATAAGTTCATCTTCCTCCTAAAAAATAAGTAAAATTGGGAAAGGTCTCATCCTTGGCAGAAATGTCAGATTGCGGCTTTTAGGCTCTTCTCATCTGTATTTCGCAGACAATCGCTTTCATTGGTATGGATCCGCAAAGCCTCTTGCTGTGATGCCGCATTATGTCTTGTCACCACAGCGGAGGAACTCTTGCGAGATCCATGTATGATTCTGCTCTCAGCAGTTATCACCATAGACAATTATATAACAATCATGCTTTTTGTAAAGAATATATTATGGGAAAATTATTTTTTAAAAAGCATGGAGCCTGTTTCAGCAAGGCTGGTATGGAACTTGAATGCTTCAGAGAGAATATGCGGGGTCTGGCTGTTGCCGTTGAGCGCACATGCTCTTTCAAAGTAATCCATCAGCTGGTCGCGGAAAGTCGGGTGAGCGACATTGTTAATGATAACCTTCGCTCTTTCTTTCGGGGAAAGACCGCGGACATCTGCCACACCCTGTTCGGAGATGAATACATGGGTGTCATGTTCGGTGTGATCGACATGGGAGCACATCGGAACAACGGCAGAGATAGCGCCTCCCTTAGCCACACTGTGGCAGAAGAAGCAGGACAGAGCACCGTTGCGGGCAAAGTCGCCGGAACCGCCGATGCCGTTCATCAGTTTGGTACCGGTTACGTGAGTGGAATTTACGTGACCATAAATATCCATTTCTAAAGCGGTATTCATAGCTACTACGCCGATGCGGCGAGCCACTTCGCCGTTATTGGAAATTTCCTGCGGACGGAGGATGATCTTCTTGCTGTATTTTTCAATATTGGCATGGAAGCGTTTCAGTCCATCCGGTGACGGGGACAGGGATGTCCCGGAAATCATATCAATCTTGCCTTCATCAATCAGGTCGAACATGCCGTCCTGGATAACTTCCGTATATACGGACAGATTCTTGAAATCGGAATGAACAAGGCCGTTGATTACCGCGTTTGCCACATTGCCTACGCCGGACTGGAGAGGAAGCAGATTTTCCGGAAGTCTTCCCTGTTTTACTTCATTCTTCAGGAAATCAACCAGATTGTTGCCCATTTTTTCAGCGTCGTCATCAAGCGGAGCCAGGGCGCGGGTAACATCGGGCAGATCACAGGGAACAATAGCAACAATCTTTGCCGGATCTACCGGAATGTAGGTCTTGCCGATACGGTCACCGGCTTTAACGATCGGAATCGGCACACGATGCGGCGGATTCGCCACTTCATAAATATCAGCCATGCCGTCCAGCGCTACCGGCTGGGTGGTATTGACTTCAATGATGACTTTTTTCCCCTGGGATACGAATACAGGAGAATTGCCGATGGCGGTCGTGGGTACGATACCGATTTCACCGTCTCTGTTAACGATCTTGCAGGCTTCAATGACCGCAAAATCCGGACCGGTTACATGTTCTCCCTTAACATTGGTGAAGAAACCTTCACGGATCTGCTGTGCCACATGGCTGAGATGCAGGTCGAAATAGTTGATCTGGCCGGCATTGATTGCTTTTCTCAGATTGGCGTTTGTCTGATAGGGCATACGGTTTCTGATACCGTTTACTGCCACCAGTTCGGTATCGATCTGGGAACCTGTGGAAGCACCCGTCCAGACATCTACCTGGAACGGCGTTTGCTTCATACGTTCAGCCAGTTCATGCATCGTGATTTTCGGATAGCCGCACGGTGTAAATCCGCTGATCCCCAGGATATCCCCCGGCTGGATCATGGCTGCTGCCGTTTTGCCGTCGCATACTTTGTCCAGCAGTTCTTTAGGCTCGATACGGCTAAGGAATTCACTGTCATTGATGTCGATCATTACTATCATCCTCCCAAAATAAATAAAATATAAAAGCCCGCGGTGACGATTCGTTATTTTTCTCAGTCCGCAGAACCTTTAGCCCGGTAGTCCCCCTCCAAACTTCATCAAAACAGTTCGGAATGAAGGCGCTGTAAAACAACCCTCCGTGGCTCATTACCTTGTTTATTATAGCATACTTTTACGGATAAAGTCCCATAAAGAATGCTTATCCTTTCTCAAAATTCCCTAACAGGGATTATAAATTTTTCCTATTGGACAAATACATTTTTATATGTACTTGGATCCTCATAATTGATTTACCCTGCCGCGCCCCGTCTTTCTTCTGAAACACAAAGCGCAGACAACGCCCAGAAGCAGCAGGAAACCGGGCAGCTGAAAAGCGCATAATCTCCGATCCCGTCTATGGCTGCCGACAAGACAAGAAGCATGCCTGACAACCCGAAAAGTTTCATAGTCCCTTTCCCTCTGCGCCAAATCCGCCATGACATCACCCCTTGCCCGAAGAAGAAAAGGAAGTACAAAATGCCGCCGGGAATGCCCACTTCCGCAGGGATATGGATGTACATATCATGGGCGTGGAAAATAACGACATCCGCGTCCTCTATAAAAAAGTTGTACTCCGGATAAGCCAGCCAGTAATTCCCCCAGCCGACCCCAAGCAGAGGATGTTCCTCAATCATGGCTATCGTACTTTCCCACAAAGCCAGGCGAAGTGAAAGCGATGTATCCTCGCCGGAAAAAAGAGAAATAAAGCGCTCCGCCACCTGTCCATGGTAAAAAAATAAAATAAGAGGCACCGCCAGAAACACCAGACCGAACCGCTTATCATAAAAGACCGCAAGGCCTAGAACTATCCCTGCCAGACTGATCCATGCCCCCCGGGAATAGGTCAGCGCCAGGCATACGGAAAGAATAAAAAGAAATCCGGCAAGCAGTATTTTTCTCTTATTATTTCTTTCCCCCAGAGCAAAAGGCGCAAACACACTGATAAGCATCAAAAGGTAAGCGCCGAAAAGATTCGGATTCCCCAAAGTGGAAAACATGCGCCGCCGCAGAAGAGGAAACCTCTCGGGATCCACCCATCCTTCGGCATTCAGGTCTCTCGCCATGCATCCCGCATCGGCATACTGTATAAATCCCCAGATGACAACGCAGACGGCACCCGCCAAAAAGACATAAAGCGCTTTCCTCTTTTCTTCCTCTCCCGCAAAGTATGTAGAGATAAGCACATAAAGAAACGCATACGCCAAGGGCAGAAAGCACCAGTTAAAAATAGAAAAAAAGAAGTCTGCCGCACCGGAAACAGATAAAAACGAGCAGACTAAAAAGCCCCCGCCAAACCATCCCCACTTGCCGCCATAATTGACCTTCCGCTTCGTGAGGAATATATCCCCCATAGAAAGCAATGCCGCCGGAACAAGGGCAAAGTAAAAAAGCCAAGAGCTTAAAGGAAGGAGGAATATAGTCAGATAAAGACAGATAAGAATATTCCGTTCACTGCAAATCCGTCTCCACATCACCATGAGCCTCCTCTTATTTCACCGTTTATAGAAATTATGAAAATACTCTTACCGGCTGTCAGGTGATCAAAAACGATCTGCCGGCTTTCATTCCCGCGATCCGCTTCCGCTGCCGTGCGTCCTTGCGGGATGATAGAGTCTCCACCCGAAAAGGATCGCGCAGATGCGGAGAAGAAGAACCGCGCCAAATCCGCCCCATGACGCATATACAATCCCCGTGAGCGGATACAGGACGCAGATAACAATACCCCCGAGCACCGAAGCCATGGCATACACATCTTCATACAATACCACAGGAACTTTCTGCGCCAGCACGTCACGAAGAATACCGCCCCCCACCGCCGTAATGAGCCCGAGCAGAACGGGAATCACATACCGGTAGCCGGGATAACTGTCAATCGCCGCCATCGCACCGGTCACCGTGAACGCAGCAAGACCTGCCGTATCGGAAACGCGATAAGCAAAAAGGACAAGTTTCCGTCCCCGACGGGGTCCCCGGAAATACCGGAAACCGATACACACCGCTGCCGCCGTCACGAGCGCGAGTACAATCCCATCCGGTCCGCGCAGGGCAAAAGGTGGAAATATGCCCGCCAGCACATCGCGGAGGATACCGCCTCCCACCGCGGTCACCACAGACAAGAGCGCAATGCCGAAAACATCCATGCCCCTTGCCAGTCCTACAGTCGCCCCGGAAAATGCAAACGCCACAGTCCCCAGTATTTCAAAAACCGTCCACGTTAAAGACATAACATACCTTTCTGCATTACATCTGCAGCACAGAAGCAATCAGGCGGATCGTCGTCCCCGTGTAAAACTGCGCCAGCGGATTAATAATCCGTCCTATCATGCCGCTAAAAACCAGGAGCATTAAAAGAAGAAAACTGTAACGGTAACTGAAATTGTGGAATGCAAAAGCCAATTTGCCGGGAAGCACCATTTCCAAAATTTTGGAGCCGTCCAGCGGCGGCACGGGAATCAAATTAAAAAACGCGAACCACACATTGTACAGCATAATCCAATAAAGAAATAAATGCCCCGGCTGCCCCGCCGTTAAAAGCCCGAGCTTCATCATCAGCAGCATAATGCACTCCGCCAGAAAACAAATAAGCAGATTCATCCCCGGCCCGGCAAAAGAAACCTTCATCACGCCGCTTCTGAAATTCTTATAATAATTCGGATTGATCTCAACCGGTTTTGCCCAGCCGAAACCGCAGATCACAAGAAGCATAAGCCCCACCATATCCAAGTGAACCAGAGGATTCGCCGTAAGCCGCCCCTGCATGGACGGCGTGGGATCCCCCAGACTGTCCGATACATACGCATGGGCATATTCATGAAGCGCCATGGCAATCAAAAGCGCCGGCGCACGGTAAATCAAAGTACTCCAATCAAGAAAATCAGACATAAGACTCCTTTATGAAACCAATTTCAACAAACTGCTGTTTTAAATATCTGCCGCGGTCTTATTTCAAAACGGCCCTTCGGCCGACTGAAATTCAATGTGATTATTATAACCTGATTTCAAAATAGTATACAAGGCGGACTGACCGCTTCATTTTCCACCTTGCTGCACAAAAATGGCAGCAGACACAAAAAAAGAGACCCGCACAGGCCTCTTCTGTCTTCCTATCTGCCTCCAAAAACTCTCTGAAACAGTGTAAGGCGGCGGCGTTTAGATTTCTCTGCCCATTCAGCAGAATCTAATTCCGCCTGTTCCATCCGATACTCGCGATATGCGCGGTACACATCCATATCCAAAAGCACCACGCCCACCTGGCAGTAGGGATAAGCACGCTGAAGAGCGCATTCATCAGAAGCCGCCGGAAACTCGATTCCCTTTTCTTCCAGTTCCATAAGAGCCATACCGAGAGCTTCCCGCGCTTTCCGCGCAGCCTCCGCCATAGATTCCGCTTTCACGGCACACCCTGTCAAATCAGGAAACACCGCGCGGAATTCATTCTTTTTTCTATCCAAGGTAAAAATGGTCGGATAAAAATACTTCATCAGATTCCTCTTTTCACCCACCTGCACCATTGCGTAAACATTTTCTTATTATTTTGTTTTATTGTAATACATTTTATTGCCTGCTGCCAATAGCAAATCTTAAAAAAATTGATTATTTTCTCCAAATTTTACTAAAAATCTAAAATATTTTATCAAAAATCTGAAAAACTTTGTGTGCAAAACAGGAATTTCTCTTCTATTCCTTATAAAAAAAGCCGCATGTAAAAACGCGCCCGCCGAAGCATGACGCGTTTCGTGTAAAAATCAAATCAGAATTTGTAACGGGCCCCAACCATCCATGCACGTCCCGGCTGTGGAGCAGCCCCCAAACCGTTATATGCAGAATAGGCATTTTCATAAGACTCATTCGTCAGATTCGTTACAGACAAGTACAAGTTTATATTTTTTCTTAATTCATAGTTCATATTCCAATCCAGTACAAGGAATTGATTATCAGTGTAAGCAGTTGTATCCATTCCCGTATACCAATTGACCAATAATCCGGAATAGAATTTATTGTTCTCATAAGACAAATTCATCGTAAAATGATTCGCCGGACGGAGCTTGTTGATTTGCGTATTTACATTACTCAGTGCATCAAGTCCTACATCTGTGTACTGAATACCATCCTTCGCACGGTAAGTATCTTTAAAATGCGTGTAAGCAAGCCCTAAATTCCAATGGTCATTAAACTTGTGATCCACGGTAATATTAAAAGACTGTTTATCTTCTTTTGCATTTACATAACGTGTCAGTCTATGCCCCGGAATGGAAGGATCATCAACAGAATACTGGGTAATCGCATTAGACATCTTTGTCCAGTCATAATGAACTGTGACCTCGGTATTCTTGCCAATTCCCTTTCTCAAACCAATGGTCCAGACATCGCCTTTTTCATCTTTCAAAGATCCGCCGCCATAAGCATCGGTAGCATAGTCTCTTCCTTTGATTGGGCGATAAATCTTCGTCCATCCTGCATAAGCACTGAAATCATCAGAAAACATATATTCCGTATTGATTGCAGGAGTAAATGTGCTGACATCTCCACGATGTTTAGAATCAACATAAACGACATTGCCGGAACCATCTTTTACGATTTTCCCTGAAGAATCACGCTTAGCCTGACGTGTCCCGCTAAATGAATTATAGTGGGAATAGCGCAGTGCAGGAGTAACATCCCACTTATCATTGACGTGGATCTTATCCTGCACATACCCCGTCAAAGTATTTCTTCTATACTCTGTATTTTCTACAGGACCGTAGTCATTCATCAATTTCATGACAGACTTGTCATAAGTAACAGACCCTAAAATATCATGTTTACCAAAGGATTTGCCTAACTGCAGCTGGACACCATGATTTTTCTCCGCTTCTTCATCTGTCAGATTATCCCATCCGGCAGGATGATAATTTTTGATAAAGTCTGACCATGCGGCGCTGCCGGGAAACGGCACATAAGATCCATCATCCAAAATCCAGGACGGATAACGATCAATGCCCCAATAATTATGGTGCTGGCTATATACACGGATAAAGCTGTCCATGCCATTATCTTTTTTAAAAGTATAAACTACATCAATATCATTACTCTTATACGCATTGTAGGACCCGGAAAGTGCATCTAATGAAAACAGATTTCTATATCCCGGATTATCAGTATTACCATATCCCCCCGGTCTCGTCGTCCTTTCAATAATACGGTTCCAATCAGCTTCATTCCAATATCTCCAGTCACGGGCTGTAATCGGATAGCCGTCTTTTCCATTTTTGTGGTTATACCAGATCTTCAGATTTTTATCTCCGCCCAGCTCTTTATCCAAACGGACATTGACGCTGTCTTCTTTATACGAAGTACCGTTGTATGTATGATTTTCACCGGTAATACCATCACGATACTTGCTGTCACCTGACATATTTCTGCTGGCAGAAATAAAATACCGCATTGGTTCTTTCTGATCAGTCGCGCCGGATACATTCACACTATAAACATGATGTCCCCAAGATCCTGTAGATAAATCCAATGCCCCTGCCACATGATCGGTTCCTTTTCTTGTAATGATATTGATAACTCCACCTGTAGCATCAGCGCCGTAGACAGATGCCCCCGGTCCTTTGATAACCTCAATTTTATCTACGTCTTCCATTCCTATCAATTGATTAAGATCGACCATAGTCCTGCCGCCAGCTGCATTACTAGCACCAAATCTATAGCTGGCTGCATTATCCACACGGCGGCCATCTATGAGAACAATAACTCTTGAATCCCCATTGATAGCCATACTGTTATTGTAAGAATTATAACCATACTGACCGCCACGATAACCGGCATTTGTAAATGTCACACCGGGAACGCGTTTAATTGCCTCTGTTACATCTGTATAATGACGTTTTTCAATTTCTTCACGGGTGATAACCTTCACATCTCCGCCGGTACGGTAATAAGACTGTTCCGTAACCGTGTCCCCGAATTTATTCTTTGTCTTATCCGCTTCAACCACAACCGCATCTAATGTATACACATTTAAATTTTCGTCAAATGCGGCATATGCGGAAATTCCCCCAAAACAGGCCGTCAACGCCAGAGTGGCGGCAAAAGCTGATTTCATACCTTTTTTCATGAATACTCTCTCCTCTGAGCTTTACCATCTTGAACCATTAATATAACTGAATGAATAATTTTCTTTCGTGGTCCAGTCTTTCCATTCCCCGGAAAAGGGCCCGAAATTAAACGTGACCTTTTTGCTTCCGTTGGCCGGCAATTTCAACATGGGCAGTCTTTTCGGATGCCCGATGAACTGAAATGTTTTCCCATCAGTTCCCGTAAAAGTAATCTGGACAATCATGTCATCAAGTTTTGTAACCGTCAAGTCACTTCGTCTGTTATAAAATGTTCCCCGCACGCAAAGCTCTCCATGCTCCATCCAGACCTTTTCCGTACGCCAATCCAAGATCATCGTATCTGCCGAATGTTCCGCAGCAAAAGCCATATGAGACAAGCATAAAGACAAAATCAGAGCAGCGAAAGCCAAAAGCCATTTTCTCATAACTTCCTCCTTTCTTTAATCACTAACCATCTGTGAAAATCTTATATTCCATTTTCCTGCCGGCCTGACCTTGTTTCGACCGCAGGAAAATAAGGAATCTTCTTAAAAAACAGAATGCGTACCCCGCACAACAGGTATCCCCGCTTTCTTAAAAATAGCAGTGATCATCTCCACCTCTTTACAAAGAGTCTTACTTTCCCCGTCGCTGCAGCAGCAGATTCCCAAATGAACTGCGTCCGGATGTATTTCCAGAATCCTCTCGATTTTTTCATCAAGTCCTTTATCCTGCCGGGGAAAATGCCCGCACCCGCTGCACTTCATAAAAGCAGACACCTGCAATTCTTCATCTCCATATTCACGAAAACGATGGGTTCTCCCATTCAATGCAGAAAAACATCCCGCCCCGGTGCAAACGGTCTCCGCATGGGGACAGGTCAGCATAACAATCTTCTTCATAGGCGCATTCCTTCATATTCCCACTTTAAAAACAATATCAGCTTAAAAATTCATTTATTCCTGTCATCCGTAAACTCAATAATTCTTAAAATTATATCACATATTACTCATCATATGAATACTTTAAAGTAATCTTTTAGCAATAATTCATTCGCTTTTATCTCAGGCTCCTCTTTTCATGAAGTGAAGTTCCCGTTTCTTTTGTCCCTATTGCATAGCGCCGTCCCCTTTGCTATAATTTGGAAAGCATGGGGGTATAGCTCAGCTGGGAGAGCGTTTGAATGGCATTCAAAAGGTCAGCGGTTCGATCCCGCTTATCTCCACCACGTATTTAATCCACCACATCTGTCCGATGTGGTTCTTTTTATTCATTCCCCTCACCGCAGTAAGTGATTCACTCGATTTCATGCGTCACTTTGTTCCTTTGAAATCGGTTCCCTACTTAACCGGTTCGATCCCGCTTATCTCCACCACGCATTTAATCCACCACATCTGTTCGATGTGGTTCTTTTTATTCACTCTCCTCACCGCAATAAGTGACTCACTCGATTCCATGCGTCATTTCATTCCTTTGGAATCGGTTCCCTACTTAACCGGTTCGATCTCAATCATCTATATCACAATAAAAAAGGTCACGTTACTTGCGATGCGTTCTTTTTTGTATAGACGCTAAAAAGGAACAATACCTCATCTATACGATGGTATCGTTCCTTTTTGTTTTACCCGGTATCGTCCAGAAAAATTATTTCAGAAATGCATCGTCGCGGACAGGATGTATGTCCGGCCGGGGTTCAGCATGACCATGCCGTCCGCCCACACGGTCGTAGCCGTCGACCAGTATTTTCTGTCAAACAGGTTATACGCATTGAAGGAGAAGGTGGTGGGTATCTTTGCCAACTCGGTATCGTATGTGGCGCCCAGATCAAATCTTGTCCATGAGGATACGTTCACTTTATTTCCCGTATCCGCATAGGATTTGCCGAAATGGACAACACGTCCATTAATAGAGAGTCCTTTTACCGGGGTGTCCCAATCGAGCGCCAAGGTGGCATTCAGTTTGGGCGTACCGTGGACACGGTGGCCGTCATTGGCACCATTCTGGGTTCTTTTGTATTTCGCATCGAGGAGCATGAGGCCGCCGGTAAGGGTTAAGTTTGAAGAAACTTTGCCGCTGATATTCCATTCCACGCCGCGGTTTCTTGTTTCACCATCCAATACATAGTAGTTGTCAGTGTTTGTAATGCCGGTAGGCTGTTTGATATGGAAGAAGGACAGCGTCGTCACCCAATCTTTAAAGTCTTTCTTCAGACCGAATTCATATTGCTTTGTCTGCACCGGAGGAAGTACTTCTTTTTCATTCTTTGTACCGCTTGGTATGGACAAGGTGGTGAGTCCTTCCGAATAGTTGCCATACACCGATAAGGTCGGTGTCAGTTTGTATAATACACCGACAGCAGGGGATGTCTTCGTCTTGTCGTATTTCTTTGTCAAAGCACCTGATGTATTGAAAGACTTCGTCTGGATATTCTGGCGGCGGGCCCCCAGGATGACTCGGAGGTTCCCATCCAGGGCGGAAATAGTATCTGTCAGGATAAGGCTCCGGTTCATTTTGCGGCTGCTGATGTACCACGGTCCGCTGCTGGGCATCGGGGCACCGTCATTAACTTTCCAGATGCCTGTATAAATATTTCCTTCGGGCTTCGAACGTTTGGCAGAGGCGTTCATATAGTACCAGCCATTGGAAAGCATTTCAAAGCCAAGATTGATTTTGTGGCTGACCGATGGTGTATCTATGTTAAACAGGAAGCCCGTAGTGAGGGAGCGGCGTGACCATTTGCTGTCCTGGGCACTCCCAAATCCCCATTTGCCGAAGTTGTAATCGCCGGCATCATTCAGAAGTACCGGTTTCTGATCGTAGTAGCCCGGCCAGCTCAGTTTTTCATAGCCCCCTTTCAGATAGAAAGTGACATGTCCATTCAGCTGCTGTTCATGAGAAAGCGTGTACACGTGGCGCTGGTGGGAAAGATCTGACCATGTCGGCATAAAGTTTTCAACCACTTTGGACGGATCCGGCAGTTTTGTCACGGTGCCGCCCCAGTTGTTAATCACGTTCAAAACTTCCGGCATACCATGGTTAATGACATGGTCATGTCCATACATGACGGACGTATTGCTTGATTTTGTTCTCTGGTCAAAATGAATGTAAAGATCGTTTCCATGAAGCGTCTCATTCGAGAAACTGGTGGTTCCGCTGTATCTTTCCGCATTGATCCGAATACCGTAACGATGATCATCGCCGAAACGCTGTCCCCAGTCGATGGCATGATTGAACAGTCTGTGGCTGGAATATGTTTCTGAAATAGCAAGAATCGGTTTATCTTTTGCGATTTTAGGAACGAAATTGATATACCCGGAAACACTCTGATTGATGCCGGTGCCGCTGAGAACGATGTTCGGTCCTGTGACCACGTCAATTTTTTCCACCCAGTTCATGGGAATGATCCCCATGGCCATCATGCCGGGAAGTCCATCCATTGTCATATCGTGGGTATTGAAAGCACTGCCGCGGATTTGAAGTTCCACATTATTATTGGTAGAAGCACCGCCGACCATGATGGACGGATTATTGGTCACCGTATTCATGAACGTACGGGCAGGAATATAGTTCTGCTTAATCGTCTTTTCTGTATAAGAAGCAATATTGGCCGGAACGTCCATGAGATCCATATTCCCATACAGGCCGAAGTGGATACGGCGGTCCGTCTTGCCCCCGGGCATAATGGTATCATCGGTATACTTATCCCCATTCACGATGATTTCATCCAATTGATAAACAGCAGCATCAGCGGTAATCCCGCATAAAGCCGCACCGGCAGCCGCAGCAACGGCCATAGCCAACAGTTTCTTTTTCATCTTACCATCTCTCCTCTTTTTACCGACAAATAACTGTACGATGAAATAAATCCCCCGCAACACCTGCCTTTCCTGCACGTCTTACTTAATCGTGGGGGTGAAAATCGTATTCTTTAGGGAAATCAAACTGCCCCGGGTACATCAGCCCCGCCATATATCCTGCCGAATCGATGACCCTTGTCATCGGGCCGTAAGCGTACTTCAAGGGCATTTCATAAATCCGGCCGCTGCGGACAAAATTCAGATGACTGAAAGCTTTTTTATTTCTGAGACGCGCCAGGCGTGTTTCCGCATCATCATAAGTAATAACAAAAACAATGTCCGGATTTTCTTTTATAATCAATTCATCGCTGACAGCGGCAGTTGTATTCGGGACAATGCCCCCAAGTTTTGACGCAATGTCTCCGGCGATTTTATTTCTTCCATAGGAAATCGTTGAGGAAAGCAAGTCCAGAATCATGACTTTCGGCGATTTTTGCCCTTTTACTTTTTGCCGGACTTCTTCAAACCGCTCCATCGTTGCCGTTATAATCTTTTCCGCCTGCTCTTCTTTATGGTAAACCGCCCCCAAATCACGGATGTATTTTATTTCTTTCTCCACGGTTTCCGGCTGATTTGTTTTGGCTGGTCCGGTTGTATTCAGAGACACCAAAGTATGAATACCTTTTGCGTTCCAGTACTCTGTGCTTCCCAAACGATTTTTTGAAAACCACGATTCTTCTGAAATGATCAAATCCGGCGCGAGATCCAATACACGTTCCATCGCTCCTGCCTCTAACGGGCTTACATATACCACTTACCAATTCAATTACAATC
>OGYP01000570.1_pt1 | contig 18177 bp, 9 predicted proteins | sample 1576571 | NCBI WGS metagenome assembly OGYP01 (sample SAMEA3541559, study PRJEB24748) | human gut metagenome | biome: human gut; feature: human-associated habitat; material: faeces | place: China | collected 2012
CTGTTCGGTCCATGCGGCCTGCGCAGTCACGCCCGGCACATCGATGACCTTCCGCACATCCCTGCCGCCGCCGGGATACTCCGTTACGGTCTCGTAGTGGCTCACTTCCTCCACGCCTTCCACGGCAGGGTGCTCAACCGGCTCGGTGCTGCCCACCAGATAGCCAAGCGTAAGGTCAGGGGTCTCAATGGCTGCACCGTTCTCGTCAATGATCTTCATGGTTCAAAACCTCCTTTCTCATGCCACGCGGTGCCAGATGTAAACATAGTAGGCGGCGGGCTGCACGGTATCGCTTGCACCGTAGATCGGGTTCGAGCGGGAAGCGTCAAAAGTGCGGTTATATGTAGATAAGCGACGCACGTCGCCACTTAAATACGACAAACTGCTATCGTAATGCGTGGCTCCAAAAGCTCCATTACTTTGGGGGGTTGACACGGACAATACACCGCCATTGGCTGTACCCGTGATGTTCGGCAGTCCGGCCTTCACGGTGGTGCCCGCTTTGTGGCTGCTGCTGGCACCCATCAGCACGCGCTCCGATGCGATCTGCTCCCATGTGCCGCCAAACAGGGCGGCAGGGCTGGTGGAGTTGGTGCTCTGGTAGATGCTGCCGACCGGATACGCCGCTAAAGCATCGGCGCTCAGCTTTCCGTCCGCAGTGACCTTCAGACCGCTGCCAACCTTCACGCCGCCCAGTGCGGTGGTGGTGGCGGCGGTGAGAGTGTATTTCTGAGCATCGGTGCTCAGCTTTCCGTCCGCAGCGACCTTCAGACCGCTGCCAACCTTCACACCGCCAAGCGTGGTGGTGGTGGCGGCGGGGAGAGTGTATTTCTTTCCCGGCAATACCACAGATCCAACTGCCACAAGAATATCTCCTTTCACTTTGTAGTAATATGCTTTCAGCGCTGCTGTCGGCACGGCCCTTGCGATCAGCGTCAACGTGTCCGTGCTGCTCTGCGTCTCAACAAGATCTTCTTCCTTTGCGCCCAGCTCGTGCGGGTCAATGAGCACATTCACCGTGTCCCCGTCTGTCAGTCCGGGAATGTCCATATTCAGCCGGTAGTTTCCGCTGCTGTCCTTTTCCCATCCCTCTGAAGGTATGGTGATCTCATGCAGCGGCACACTGTCCGCCTTGCCCTCGTCCAAAGCCTTTGCCGCATCTGCGCACGCCGTGGCGATCTCTGCCAGCTCTTTCTGTACGCAGACCGCAGTTTTTCGCAGTCCCGCCAGAATGCTCAGCACGCCCATTACGCGCCTCCTCCGTAGATCTCTTTCAGCATGGCATCCACTTCTTCATCCGTCGCCAGCACAAGGCCTGCCAGCTTGTTCTTTTCCTCCGTGGTAAAGTCGTTGGTAGATAGCCCCTTGCCGGTCTCTTTCTTCACATAGCCGGTCAGGTCTACTTCCCAGCCGCCCACCTTTTCCAGTACACCGTCGATCACCATGTACTCATCGTACTTATCCGCATCCTTGCCGGTGCCCTTGGGCACCATGTAAATGTACTGCGCCGCATCCGCAGCGCTCGTGCTGATTGCTGCTGCAGATGCCACCACCTTGCGCTTCAGGTGGTCTGCCGCCGCCACCGCCTTGGCAACGGTATCCGACACCTGCGTGCTGGTCTGGTAGCCGCTGTCGTTATTCAGCTGGCTGGTCTTGGTGGGAACAGTAATGTTCACACTCTTGTCTGCGCCAATGGCCTGTGCCGTGCCGTTCACCTTGATGCTCTCGATCTTGTTGGCCTGCCCGCCAGCCGCTTCCAGATCCGCCACCCTCTGGGTAAGGGCTTTGGCTTTTTCGTTCTGTTTTACCTCCACCTTGTACAGGTGTTTCAGCTTCGCGGCATGGTCTTCGTTGTAGTCTGCCATCTTTTTTTCTCCTGTCAGTTCTCATCCAGTTCCTTCATCATGGCTTCAAACTCTTCGTCCGTCGCCAGATCCAGCGTGCTGATGTCCGCCGCTGTGCCGTAGATCACCGTCTGCACCTTTATGCTTTTGGTCGGCTTTTCTTTCGCATAGAACACTACGCTTCCGTCCCGTGTCTCGCAGAAGTACGCCATCTGCGCTGCTTCGGCTGCGTCACCGCTTTCCGGCAGTACCGTGCCGGAGGGCAAAAACAGTTCCCGGCTCATTTCCAGTGCCGCCTCGTTTTTCAGCGGGTGATCTCCCCGGCCGGAATCCACCCACCCTTCCGGCTGCAGTTCCAATACAAAGCTGCCCAGCACGCCGTTGCTGTCCTGCAGCTGCAGGGTCTCCGTGCTTCCATCTCCGCGGGTCAGCACCAGCGTGCGGCCCTGAGCAGCGGCTTTTTTCAGGTATCCGGCGCTCTTTTGCGGCACAGCGCGCACATCTTCAGCTCCCAGCACCACATTGCCGCCCTTGCCGTTCACACTTACCACCGGGCCATCTTCGGGCGGCGCAAAATTCTCGGCACGGTCTGCAGCCTGCTGCGCCCGCTCCGCATCGCTCTGGGCGCTGCCCGCCGCTTCCTGTGCCATTTTTGCCGCCCTTGCCGCGTTCGCTCCGGCTGTCGCTGCAGTGTCTGCGTCCTGCTTTGCTGCTGCGGCCGCGTTCCGCGCTTCCTTTGCGCTTTCCTGTGCCCCGGTCGCATATCCCAGCACCCGCGCCACAAAAAGCTCGTACTGCGTCGGGCTGATCTCTGCATCGCCGTCTGTGTTCAGTGTTTCATAGCAGTCATACCGGGCCGGTCGGGTCAGCGCCCGGTATCCGTCCTCACCCAGAGCCAGCAGCATCCAGCTGCCGCAGGGGCTGGCGGTAAATTCCTTGCCCACCGCTGCGCTGTGCTCCTCGTCCAGCAGGATCGGTGTCGGCAGTGTGCCGTCCTGCCGCTGGATGTGCAGCGTCACAGCACATCCGGCCCACTCCTGCGGCAGCTCAAACTTCAGCCTTTCTACATTGGCACTGCTCTGCCCGCCCAGATGCAGCACCCGCATCTCCGGGCCAAACTCCACACCGCCAAAGTTTTTCCGAATAATTTTTACCCGCATCCCGCTGCCTCCTTCCGTCCTTCTCAGCCTATCACACAAACGTCCGTAATAACACTGCGGACTTTTTTCAAACTTTTTCATTTCAAAAGAACCACATATACAAATCCCCCGGCGCGAAATTCATCGCGCCGGGGGATTTTTCTTTTCTTACCTCACTGCCGCATACGGGTCCGGTTTTGGTCCTTCCTCCGCTTTCTTTTCTGCCTCCTCCACCCACTGGGCAAAGTTTTTCTCCGTGTACAGCTCTTCTCCGTCCGCGTCCTTGAGCGCCAACAGCATTTCTTCCATCTGCTGCCGGTCTGCATCACTGCCCGCAAGGTATTCCGGCTTTGCCGTCTCGGTGATCTTGCTTTTAAGTGTCGTCGCGCTCTTGCCCGCCTTCGCCAGCCTGTCATATTCTTCCTGCACAGCACCTGCATCCCAGCTGTCCACCGCTTCCACAAGGTCGTCCGTCACGCTGGCGTTATCGTCCTTCAGCTGCGTTTCGGCCAGCTGGTTCACCGCGCCGGTCACGCAGTCCACCACATCCCCGCGCTTTCCCTTCGGCAGGCCCAGCACTTCGCTCAGCTGTTCGATCATCTCTCTTTCCAGCTCGTACCGCTTCTGGTCATTTCCTGCATTCTGCTCTTCAGCAGCCAGCCACACCCGCGCGTCGTACTTTACAAGGCGGCTCTTCAGCTGGCTGTACATCTTGTTTTCCTCAATGGTTCCCGCTTCTACCATGGCGTTCAGCTTCTCCACTGCGGCCTTTGCTTCGTCGCTGTCGCCGCCAGCATAGGCGTTGTACAGCCGGTCATACTGGCCGGTGGCGCTTTGGGGCAGGCTGTCAAAGTTGCCGTATTTACCGCTCTTCTTCCAGTCCTGCAGGGTTCCGTACCAGCCTGCTGCCGCTTTCACAAACTTCTTTCCGTTCGCGTAGGGCACGCCCAGCGCCTGCAATCCCGCTTCCACCACGTTTCCGGCCAGCGTCCACAGCTTCCGGTCATGCTTTTCCGCTTCATCCTCGTCCATGCCGCCGATGTCCTTCCGCAGCTCATAGGCAAACTTTCCGGCCGCAGCCGCAAATTCGTTCACAAGTCCCAGGTTCGCCGCGCTCACCACATCGTAGTCGTTTCCGGTCACCGCGTTGCTGGCAAAGCCGTAAATTTCACTTCCGTACAGCCCCGTGCCTGCAAAGCTTTCCATGCACAGTTCTCCGAGCCGTTTCAAAAGACTTTTCAGGGTCATGTCGCCGTTTTCGTCCTGCAGGTCCTTCCACCGGTGCAGCACAAATCCCACGCTCATCTTCATCAGCGCAAAAGTCACGGTCTGCACGGTCTGGCTTGCCACTGCCCGGCGCAGCTGCTGCCCTGCCCGCTGTACTTCCGCTTTATTCTCCGCGCTGCTTTCAGCCCTGTACCGCTCCGCCTGTGCCTTGTAGTCGCCCACTGCGTCCGCCAGAATGCCGTAATTCTGGAAGCGCTGGGTGGTAAACATGGTCAGTGCCTTTGCCATGCCGTCCGGGTTGCGCTGGATGCCAGCCCGCTGCATCACAGTGTAGTTGGGTTGGGTCTGCTCGATTACCTTCTGATAGGTGCGGTTCACCGCTTCCCAGTAGGCCGGGCTTCCGGTCACCTCCGCGCCCTCAAATTCCGCCGTGTGGTTCTGCACATACCGCTTGCTGCCTTCCCACAGTGCCGCCACGGTCACTTCGTCCATGCCGTTGATCCAGCCGGTCAGCCAGTTCGGCAGCTTGTCCATGCCCTTTTCGGCAAGCGTTTTCTGCTTGCCGATGCTGGCGAGTTCTCCGTTCTGGCTGCCGCGCTTGCGCCAGTCCAGCAGCACGTCTCCGTGCTCTTTGATCTCCGTTTCCAGCGCTGTCCGCGCCTTGGGCGAAAGGTTCTTCACAAAGGGTACCACTGCCGCCATGGTGTCGCCGCCCAACACCGCAGCTGCCGTGGGCAAAGACGCTGCCTGCGCCAGCGCAACGCCCGGGTTCAGCGTCAGCACTGCGCCTGCGTATTTGCTGCTCAGGTTTCCCAGCCACTGCAGGGTGCTCTTTCTCTGTCGCGATTTCTTCTGCAAGTCCTTCAGCAGATTGTCAATGTAGTTCACCGCGTCCCCGCCCCACTGTTCTTTGATAATACCATTCTTGAGGTTTTTCAGGCCTTTCCGCGTCTCCACGCCGCTGTTCAGGATCTTCTGCACGTCCCGGATAGGTGCCGCAAACCCCGCATAGTCTGCCGTATCCCGCAGACTTCGCTGCACTACGTTCGCGCATTCTTCCAGCAAAATGGGCTGTCCGCTCTTCACGCGGTTCTTCAGGAAACCGCGTCCCTCAATGGTCGCGTCCAGATTCAGGCCGTCGATCTGGGTTGCCAGCACCGATTTATCCACCGCAATGGGGTAGTAGTTTTTCACGGTTGCCCGCTGGTAGCCCACCAGCTGCAGGCTCGTCTCGTTGATGAGTTTCGCGGTGTAGTTGTCGAAGAACTCCTTCATGTCCGCGCACCATGCCCGGTCATAGTCAGTCATGGCCGCTTCCACCGTCTGCAGGATGCTATCCGCTGTCGGGGTCCCGTCCGCATCCGTCAGCATTCCCAGATGTACGGTCTGTCCCTTCTGGTAAGCCTGCTCAATGTCACCTTTGTTGTACAGCTTTGCATCCGGAATCACAAGTCCGCCGTTCATCAGGTGGTTCAGGCTGTCGGTGTTGTGCAGGTGCATGTACAAACTACACAGCTGTGCATGGGTCAGTTCGGCTTTCTTTCCCTTCACATCGGTCAGGCCCACGTCCACAAGGTCTGCGCCCGGGCCTGCAAAGTTCTGCATTTCCTTCACGTGTTCTTTTCCGGTCACGTTGGCAAACAGCTTTTCGCCTTCCACGGTGATCTTCGTCTGCCGGTACTGGCCGTCGTTCAGCATTTGGGCCATCTTTTCCATCTGGCCGTTCTTCGCGTAGCCGCCCAGCATACGGAACACCCGCTCCGCGCCCAACATATCCAACTGATACTTTGTCAGCAGATTGTGCACGCCGTCCAGCTTTCCGCCGGGGTGGTTGCCCTTGCTGGCATTCACCTCGCTGGCTGCGCCTTCTGCGATTGCGCTCACTTCTTCAGCCTTTGCAAGACTCACCGTCTTGTTTGCATTGCGGATCACATGCAGCGTCGAGCTGGTAATAGCCTTCAGCATCCGCATCTGATCCACCGTCATGGGCAGATAGGTGCGGTTCTCCGTCTCCTTGATACGTTTGCGCAGCCGTTCCTGCAGTGCCCATGCTTTCTCGCTGTCCGGTAAAACTTCTGCCTCGGCCAGCTGCTCGTGCAGTTTGGTCAGCTTTGCGTCCTTTGTCGTCTGCAGGTCGTCCCGCAGTGTCTGTATCAGGGTATCCACGCCGGTCTGCTTCCATTCTTCGGTCATGGCGTTGGGGCTGTTCTCGCTGCCCGCACTCTGCCGGATCCGGTCCTGCAGCCTCGTCAGCTGGTTCACGGCCCGTTCGTTCAGAATGGTCATGTCCGCCAGCTTTGCCGCCTGTGCTGCCGCATCGATCAGCCCCGGCTGTACATACTTGTCCTTGCTGGGCCGCAGCAGCATCTGGTTCAGCTGTGCCGCGTTCTGCCGGATGCTGCGTTTCAGCTCATCCATCTTCCGTGCATCCCGCGCCCGTTGCACTCGCTTTTCCGCTACTGCCTTCGCAACGGCAATATCTTCGTCCCGCTGCTGTCGGGCTGTTTCAATGGCAAGGGCATTCCGCTGCGCCTGTTTCTGCTCCCATGCGGCCCGCTTACGTTCGTTATCCGCCTCCCATTCCATGATCTCATTTTCCTGCACGATCAGGCTGTATTCCGCCTTGTCCGCGCGCCGCTGCTCTTCCCGTAGCCGCATACTCAGATCTGCATTTTCCTCCCGCAGTTCTCCCATGCGTTCCCGATACCACAGCTTTGCTTCATCCAGCATTTCCTGCCGCTCGGCCTTCAGGCGTTTCACTTCCTGCTTCATTTCCCGCTCATAGCTTTCCCGCAGCACTGTCAGCTTTTCGTTCAGGTTGCCCACATTGGAAACATCCACACCAAAGGTTTCAAGGTTCTGGTCCAGCAGCTTTTCCGCTCTTGCGTTCTGCCGCTGCAGTTCGGTCATCTGCTGTACTTCGGCGTTCTGGTTTGCAGTGCGCCGGTTTTCCTGCATTCTGCGGCCAAACTCCCGCTGCTGTGCTTTCTGTACGCCGCGCAGTTCCTTTTCCACCTCTGCAGCACGTTCTTTGCTGCCTGCTGCGGCTCTTGCCACATCCATATTGTGTCGCTGGATGCCCTCAAAGATAGCCTGCGCGTCAGTCATCTCCGGTGTCGCCATAATGTCACCGATGATCCGGCCCGCCAGTTCGATCTTTGCATCCTCATACTCTGCATCGTCTGCAAACCGGCTCATAGTCGCAGGCTTGATGGCATCGTGCAGGTTCATCAGCACATTCAGCCACTCGGTGCTTTCCATGCTCATTGCACCATCCACACCCGCCTGCTGCGCTGCAGCTTTCCACAATGCCTTTGCACCGTCGCTGGTGCCGTCCACAGCGCGGTTGTCGTTGATCACGCTTTCGTACTGCTGTGCCGGGTTGCCGTCCCGCACGCTTTCGGCCTGCCGCAAGGTCACGCCGTGCCTGCGCGCTTCGGCCACTGCTTCACTCCAGCTGCCGTATGCTTTCACCAGTTCTGCCTTTGCCTGTCCGCTTCTGTTCACGGTATATTCCAGCTTGTGCAGTTCCGGGTATTCGTCCCACAGCTCACTGTTGCGGTAAACTGCCCCGTCCAGAATTTCTCCCGCCAGCGTTTCGGCCAGCGCATTGGCTTTTTCCATGTCCGCACCGTCGGCTTTCAGGTAGTCCACCAGTACCTCGGTCTCCCTCGCAAGCTTGGCCCGGTCCGCCTTACTGCCGTTCGCCTTTGCCCAGCGGCTGGCCAGTCCTTCAATGGCTGTCCGGCTCACCTTCACACCCCGTGTCAGCCCAAAGAACTGGCTCAAGGTGTCCAGTGCTGCAGCCTTGTCCGCAATGGTGCGGCTTGCCATCTGCTGGTCGTTCCGTTTTGCATCCCGGTCGGCCTGCTCTGCCAGCTGATAGCGGAACTTTGCAAGGTCGCTTTCTTGTGCCAGTTCACCGGTCTGGTAATATTCCCGGATCTCCCGCACTACGCGGTCAGCATCCACACGTCCGCTGTATTCCTTGCCGGCTGCCACCCGACCGTCTGCTGTGGAGATGTCCAGTGTGAACTGCCGTTTCTCGCCGCCCAGCTCCTGCACCATTCGCCAGATCTGTTCCAGCTGCTGCGTGGTGGGTGCTGTGTCTGCCGAGAGATCCACTCCCGGTGCTTCAGCCATCACGCGCACATTGCCGTCCAGCAGAAATTCGTTCAGCGCTTCCGTTCCATTTTTCACCTCTGCCGAACCGAACACGCTCATGATTTCCCGGTGATCGGTATCTCGGGTTCGGTCATTCTGGGCAAAGTCCAGCATCTGGCCGTCCGGCAGAATGTACCCGGCTCGTCTGAAGTCCTCTGTCGTGCCAAACCGTTCTTTTGCCAGTACGCGGCGGTATTCTGCCTTTCCGCCGTGGGCTTCGGCCTTGGCATCATATACCGCCTGCTCTGCTTTGCCTTTTTCTGCGTTCTGCTGCTGCATCCGGGCACTGGCCCCTTTGATCCGGCCGTTCAGCACAGCGCTCTGGTCTTCCAGCTGCGCCATACGGGCATTGTAGTCTTTGCGCTTTGCAAGATAATTCTGGTATTCTTCGCTGTCCCGGTAGGCTTTTGCTTCTGCGGAAAAAATCCCCAGTGCCTTCTTCTTCGCCTCGATCTCTTTCACGGCGTCGCTTCCCAGCCAGGCACTGCGTTCTTCCTTCAGCTCCCGCCGCTGCTCGTCCAGCTGCTGCTGTTCGTCGCGCAGCTTCGTCAGCTCGTCTGCCTCGCTCAACTGATATCGTACGTTTTTCTTCAACGTCCCGTCATTTCCCTTGTTTTCAGCGGTTTCCTGTGCTATACTTTGGTTAGAGATCTTCGACCCGCTGCTCCCAGAATCTTCGGATTCCATGTGGGCTTTGCCGAAGGTCTCCGTAAAGCTCTCCGGCAATCTACTCCTTGAATCTTCGGATTCTACGTGGGTACCACCGGAGGGCTTTATTTTTGTTTCTTTGATGTTAACAATATCATAAAAAATCTCCCGTGTATCCGGTTTGATGGCTGTCAGCACATCTGCCTCATACACATTTTCGCCCACGCGGATTTTAATTCTTCCGCGGTTGAAGGCTTCCGCATTTTTGTGATTTGCGGGCTCGCGGTACACTTCATCCGCAGTTTCAATGATTTCATCAAGATTGGCAGCCATGCGCATCTTGTCCGCATACGCTGTGGCATTTTCCCACTGTAATGCCTTTGAATACTTCGACCAGACAAACTCATTGCGTCCATCTTTGCTGTTCAGAATTGTCCAGCCGTTTCTTACAAAGCCATCCGGGAAACGCTCTCTGATTGCCTGCTTGACTACCGATTTCCAGTTTTCCTGCGGGATTCCTTTCAGAATATCCTCGTCGATCTGAATGTAAGTTTCTCCCTCGGCATCTTTCTTGATTTCAAACCTTGTCCCTTCCGCCGCGCCCTTGTTCTCAAGGGCTGCGGCGTTTTCTTTTGCGGCGCGCAGGCTGTCCATAGCCCTCTCCGCATGGGCAAAGTATTCGTCCTGCAGCACCCGCTTTTCTGCCGCCGCAAGGCGCTGTGCTTTCAGGGCGGCTTTGTTCTCCGGGTCTCTTGCCAGCACTTCCTTTGCGCGGCTCACGATGTCGCTCAAAAGCTCCTTCACCTTGGTCATCACCTTGTGGATGCCGCCTGCCTTGCCTGCGTTCTTTTCAGCCTGCCCGCGCTGGAACTCCACCCAGCGCTTAAAGCTCGCTTCATCGCTGAAGATGCCGCGCCATGCGTCCGCCACAAGTTCTTCTGCGGCTTCCTCGTAACTCAGCCCCTGCCGTGCATAGTCGGAAAGCTTCCCCCGGATCATCTCGTCAATGCCTTCAAAGCCCTCGCTCTTTGCCAGAAATTCCAGTGCATGCTGCTGCAGTGCCTGCGCACCCTCTGCATCCAGTGAGTTGTACCAGTGGTAGTCCTCGTGCAAGATCGTGCCAAACGCATCCTCGGCCCGGTCGCTGAAGAAAATGCGCGCCGTCTCGGTGTCCACATAAGCCCTCACCCGGTCGTTGCCCTGCAGTACCGTTTTCAGCACCGCATCGGTGTTCGTGGCCTTCGCATTCAGTTCAATCAGCTGCGTGCCCACCTCGTTTGCCGTGCGCATCGTTCCCTTATACAGCACCCGGCCGCTGCCGCTGGTGCTTTCCGCCGTCAGCCTTCCGCCAAGGCTTGCGCGCTGCATCTTTCCGGCTTCCAGTTCTCCGTGTCCCTGCAGCCATGCCAGCTGCAGCGCTTCCCGTCCGCCGTCCTGTGCCAGCACGTAATCGGTGTTCACAGCAAGGCCGCTCATTCCCTGCGCCAGCTCCATAGCCTTGTCAAAGGTGTGCACATCTTCCATCTGTCCCAGCCGGTACAGGCTGCTGGCTGCAGCCGCATACCGCCCGGCATCTCCAATTTCTGTCGGCATATTCCTGCTGATGGTCGCACTTGCCCCATCCGATACCTGCCATCGGGTCAGCTCCTGCTGCACCTCCCGCTGCTTTGTGGTCAGGCTCTGCTGTTCAAGGCCGTAAGTTTCCCGCATCCTGCCAGACTGTTCTGCCGGGCCGCTTTCCACCCTTTCCCCGGTGTTCTCCACGGCAGCTCCGCTCCGGCCCAGTTCACTTTCCGTCTGTGCCTGCTGCGCAGATCTGTCAGCTTCCATTCTTTCTACAATTGCGGCCGTTTTTTGTGCTTCAACTGTCGCATTTTCGGTAGCTGTGGCCGGTGCCTGTGCTGCCCGCTGCTGTGTTGTCATTTCCCGCAATACCTGCCGGGTCTTTGCTGCCGTTTCCGGCAGCTCAATACCGTATTCTTCCGCAAAAGCAGCGCGGTTCGCTTCATTGGCCGCATTCGGTGTAAATAGGTTGATGGTCTTGCTCGTAAGCTGCCCATCCTGCACAGCTGCGGCAAGCTGCTGCACAGCCGGGTTTTCGCTCTGTACCATCGGCGCAGTATCCTGCATGGTCGCAAATCCGCTTGTCGTCCCCGTCACTTCCGGCTGCACCGTTTCCTGCGTAGCAGCCGCAGGTTGTCGGGTGCCTGCCGCAGCTTCTTCCGGTGTCTGCTGCATCGCCGTTCCCGGCTCCTGTGCCCGCACTTCGTCCTGCAATGCCTGCCGTGCCCGTTCCACCTGTCCTTCGTAGTATGCCCGCTTCACATTACCCACAATGCTGGCATCGCCGCCGTTCGCCTTTGCAAGCCCTGTGCCCACAGCACCGCCCAAGGCACCGGATGCACCGCCCGTCAGGCCGCTTTCCAGCGCCGTTAAAAAGGTGTCGCTTTTAAACAGGTCTGCCGCCGCTTCGCTGTCGCCCAGCGTCGCATCAATAGCCTTGTCTGCATAGGTCTCCACAAAGGCCTGCATGGCATTGTCCACGCCGCCGGAGATGGCATTTGCCACCGCCGGGTACCGCTGTGCCAGCGTGCCGTCCGCTGCCACGCTGCGCACCATGTCCGCCAGTTTGCCTGCCAGCGTATCCTTTGCGTAGTCTGCGCCCATGGTCTTTGCAAGGTCAGCTGCGCCCACACTGTTGATGGCCCAGCCCGCGCCAAATTTTGCAAGGCCCCCGGCCAGCGTCTTGCCTGCGCTCTCGCCTTTTTCAATGCTCTGGCCCATGGCTTCCGCACCGCCCTGCGCACTCAGCACCGGCAGCACCCATGCCGGGTCAATAGCCGCCACCGCAAGGTTCTCGCCCGCACTGCTCACAATGCCCAGCGCCTGCTTTGCAATGGGGCTAAGGCCCGACTGTGCAGCTGCGGTCAGATCCTGCCCGCGCTTGTACAGCTGGTAACCAAAGCTCTTCTCTGGGTCTACGCTGTCATGCACTTCCGTTCCGGCAATGCGCGCCCGCATGTTGTCGATCTCCTGCTGCGTGTAACCTTTCTCGATCAGCTCTGCATCCGTGTAGGCATCGCTCTGCGTTGTTTGTGCCGCCGGGGCACTGGCCATTGCACCGCTGCTCTGTGCCAGCTGCAGCGTGTTGTCCCGTGCTGCATACCGTGTCTTTCCGCCGGTCATCAGGCGCAGCAGCTCCTGCTGCCGGTCGTCGCTCTGTACATCCTGCTGCAGCTGCTTCCAGTTTCCACTGGTCGCTGCTGCATTCTTTGCGCTCTGTACGCCGGTCTCACCCGCCAGAAAAACCGAGGATGCCACCGTGTCTCCAATACCGCCAATGGTATTGGCCGCGCGCCGCGCTGCACGCTTTCCTGCAGGCAGGGCATCAAAGTCGGCAATGTACTGCCGCGCTTCGCTGATTTCCTTGCGGCTGTATCCCTTTGCCAGCAGTTCCGCATCGGTGTAGTCCCGCCTGCCCGCACTCTTTTCCGGCACTGCTGCTCTGGCTGCAGCACCGCTCACGCTCTGGGGCTGCATGGCGTTGTTTTTCTCGGCATAGCTTTGCCCGCCGGTGCCAATGCGCATCAGCGTCACAAGCTCCCGGTGCTTCGGGTCAGCGTCCATCCACTGGTTCAGCCGGTCAAAGTCTCTAAGATCGTCCGTCGCTTTCAGGTCTTCCGTGTACTGCCTCACCTTCTGCGCAGTCTGTGCATACCAGCCTTCATCTCCGCTGGCAATGCCTGCAATGCGCTGGCGCTCAGTGGGCTGCACCGTTCCCGTCACCTTTGCCGCCGGGGCTGCAGCGCTCTTCGCGTTCAGCCATTCCGGCTGCGCAGTGCTGCTGCGTGTACCTGTACCGCTGTCGGTCACAATGCCGCTTTTGCCCGGATATGCCTGTGTTTTGCCTGTTTCCTGCGGCACTGCCAGCTGCAGCTTGTGGCTGCTGTCCGCGCCCGTCATCTGCGCCAGCACCCGTGCGCCAAGACCCGTGCCGGTGTTCTGCCTTGCAGCCGCAGCCGGGCTGGCAGCATTCTGTCCGCTGCTTTTCGCTTCCCAGCTTTCCCGCGCTTTTGCAATGCGTTCCGGTGTCCACTTGTCCGTAGTGTTTGCTTTTCCCGCAGCTGTACCGGTGCTTGCCGTCCGGTTTGTAGCGCGGCTGTTGTTTTTCGCTTCCCAACTTTCTCTGTCTTTTTTCAGTCTTTCCGGTGTCCATTTGCTCATAACTGCCGGTCTCCTTTATCGTTCCGCTTCCAGAATTTTCATAATGGACGACAGCGTGTTGTCCGTAATGCCGTCTGCAGAAAGTCTGCCCGCAATATCGTCCAGACTGTAACCACCCGCCAGCATGCCGCGCGCCGTTGCAAGTCCGCTGCGCAGCGGACTGCTGCGGGTGTTTGCCCGCCCACTGGTGCCGCTGCTTCCCGCCGTGCTGTTTTTCAGCCACCCCGCGTCCGTCAGGGTCTTCTGGTAGAAGTCATACAGCGGGTTTGTCTCCTTCATCCCGGAGAATTTTGTTGCCATCGTCTGCAGCTGGCTGTTGGTAAAGCCGGTCGTTCCCGTCTTGCCGCTGCCAGAGCTTGTGTTTCCGCTCTTCGTGCTGCCCGTTCTGCTGCTCCCGCTGCCGGTCGTCCTATAACGGTTATTCAGCGCCAGCTGGCTTGCTGTGTAATTCAGCTGCCGCTGGTTCAGTGTGGGCGAATAGTCAATGCTGCCAGTATCTACGCCCGCCATCTGCAGGTAGTTTTTGGCTGCAGTGTCATTGCCACTTCCTGCCAGACTTGCACCCTGCAGCAGTGCCGCCATCTGATCCTGCTGTACACTGCTCATGCCCTGCCATGTATCCAGCATCGTCTCGTCCAAGCCATATTTCGTCAGCACTGCTTTCGCTGCATCATCAAAGCCTGCCTGTTTGTATGCGGTGGCCTGCTGCAGCGCCGCCACCTGATCGCTCAGCTGAGTGCGTGCCAGACTGTCATTGTACTGTTTTTCCTTGAACTCGTTTTCCCACTTCTGCTGGCTGTACCCCTTGTACGCATCGTATCCTTCCATCACCGTGCTGCCAATGCCCTTCACGGCGTTCCACACATTGCTCCAGAAGTCGCTGTTCTCCTGCCGTGCCTGCTGGGTGCGGTCATAAAGGTAATTGCGCCAGTTTGCTGCATTGCTCACGCTGCTGTCATACTCGCTGCGTTCCAGTGCGCGCTGTCCCAGCAGGGTGTCCAGCTGGTCGCCCGCACCGGCAAGCTCCTGCTTCCACTGGGCCAGTGCGTCCGCCCGGGCTGCAGCAAGGGTGCTGCCGGTGTTTGCCGTCTGCGTCGCTGCTGCCTGATCTGCCGCGCTCTTCGCATAGTCCGCGCCATACCCGCCGGAAAGCGAATCTGCGGTCGCTGCTGCTGCATCTGCACCGGCATTTGCATTGCCCACCATCCGTGTCAGTGCGTCCTTGTAGCCGCTGTCTGCCGTTGTAAAGTCAAAGCCCGCGCCGCTGGCCGTGCCCATCTTGTCCAGCGTATCGGCAATGTCCTGCGCATACTGGTCATCGTAGGCCCCCGGCATGGCGTTTTCCACGTCCTGCAGGCGCTGCTGCGCGTCGTTCAATCTCTTGATAGTCCCCATTCTTTTCTCCTTTCCTCAAATAAAGAACAGCGGCAGGATCCTCGCTGCAAGGCCTGCCACCTGCAGCGCCCCGTTAATAAAATTCTGCAACCCGTTCTGCTTTTCGCTGTAAGCGTTGTCGTACTCGTTCTTTTTGTACTGTAGGCCTTCGTTCCAGTTGGCAAGGTCGTTCTGGTACTGGCTGTAGTCCTGCTTTTCCGCGCTCTGCAGCCCGCTCAGCTGCTGCAGCAGGTCGCTCTTCTTCGTGTTGTACTGGGCTTTGCTCTGGCTGTAAAGGTTGTCCAGCACATTGTCCAAGCTGTTCATCGTTCTGGCATAGGCGTTCTGTCCCGCCTGCGTACCGTAGCTGGAGCCGTAGCCGCCGGTCATGGCGGCGGCGTTCGCCTGCGCATTCTGGTTTGCCAGCTTTGCCTGCCGGGTGTACTCGTTCTTGTACTGCTGATAGGCTGCATCTGCATCCGGGTCGTAATCAAAATCGCCCATGTTTTCCAGCTTGCCCATCACATCCTTGATCTGGCCCTGATACTTGCTCTGGTAGTCTGCAGGCTTCGTTTTCTCATACTGTTCCAGGTTGTACCGTGCCGTGTTCAGGCGGTCATTGTTTCCAAACAGTCCCATTTTTTATGCTCCTTCCCCATTCATCCGTTCTAAAAATTCTTCCGAGCAGTTCTCCCGGTCAATGTTCGTCAGCACATAGCTCAGCTGTTCCGTCAGCTGGTACAGGTAATTCCGCAGCGCACGGGCATCTTCTGCCGGCATCTCACTGCTGAAGGAAGGCAGCGCAATGCCTTCCAGTCCCGCCAAACTTGCCATTTCTACGCTCCTTCCCTCATTTCCTCGGCTGTGCCGCGCTCACGCGCCCACCGGTCGCCGCCGCCAGCGTAAAGGCCACACTGCGCAGCACCATCTGCCCGGTGCCGTAGATCTTCAGCTGCAGCGTATCTGCCCGCCGGGGCACAAAGGGCAGGTTGATGCGCTGGTGGTCCTTCCCTGCTGTGCAGGTGCCCAAAGTTTCAAAGGCTCCGCCGTCATAGCTTGCAGCCACCGTTACCACCGTGTGGGCCAGCGCATCCAGCCGCACCGTCACCCGGCTGATGTACTTGTCGTCCGGTACGCTCAGGCCAATGTCTCCGCTCACCGCTTCAAACTGCAGTGCCGTTTCCTGCCCTGCTTCCTCCGCGCCGCTTTCCCGGTCAGGATCTGCGGCCCACAGTACGCTGCCGTCCCACAGGTACAGCTGCTGCCCGGTGGATACCATCTCGGTGCCTGCAGCGCTTTCCTCGTGCCACAGGCCTTTTTCCGTGTCGTATACCAAAAGCCGTCCAGCCTGCGTTCCGTCTGCCTTCTGGTGCAGGTACAGGTAATACCGCATGTCCATGCTTCCCGCCATGGCCCAGTCCACCGCAGTCAGCCCGCTGGTGTCCAGCGCAGCGGATACCTTTGTCGGCAGGCTTCCGTCCCATGCCATCACCCCGTCCGGCGAAAGATAATACAGCGTCTCTGCGATCACGCACAGGCTGTTCGCTGCGTTTGCCGCCACGCCCCGGCAGCGCACGCTGCTCATCTGGTAATCGCTTGGCTTTGTGCCGTACAGTTTGTGGATGCAGTTTTCCTTGAAGAACAGCAGGTATCCCAGACAGCTTGCAGCGCCGGTAAATGCACCGTCACTGCCCACGCTCACGGCATAGCTGTCCGCTGTAATGCCCTGATAGCTGTACCAGTTGGTCGGGTCGCCCAGAGCGCAGGCGTAAATGGTGTTTTCCTTCCGGCTGCATCCCCACACCCGGTTTCCCTGCTCCGTCACAAAGTCCAGCTCCGGCACCCTCCGCTCCACCTTCACCGGTGCGGCCGCTGCGTCGTTCTCGGTCACGGTGCCGTCAGCGCTCTTCCATGTCACACTGGTCTCCGTCACAGTCCAGCTTCCGTAATACCGGTCGCTGTCCTCGGCCCGTGTCAGCACTGCTACCATCTCGTCGCCGTCCATGGCCTGGATCATTACCTCACCGTTCAGTCCTTTTGCCACTGCATTGCACACTGCGTCCGGCATCCCGCTTATGGTCACTGTGTCTCCCTCCCGGATCACTCCGCCGATCCCCGGGCACCGGATCTTCACCGCGCTCAGCAGTACTTCCACCCACTTTTTGTTTTTTGCGCTGTAGCGCAGCAGCACCGCATTGCTGTCATAGGCTTCGTCGCTGTCACTTTTCAAAAACAGCTGTCCGTCCTCCGGCTCTTCCGGTTCGGTCTTGCCCGCACCTGCCGGGGTGTATGTCCGGCCTTCGGCATCGCAGGGGGTCACGGTCACGCTTTTCCCGCCCATCTCCCACTGTGCGCCAAGGCGCGTCAGTTCGCCGGTGCCCGTGTCAAAAGCCACCTTGTCCGGCCAGATCAGCACTTTCGTGCCCATGCCCGCCATGGCCTTGCGGTCATCGGTCAGCACGTTCTCCAGCACCACCGCACCGGTACGTGCTTCTTCGTCCGGGGTGTATTCCAGCGTCTTTCCGCGGCAGATCAGCAGCCCATTCAGGTGGTACATTCCGTTCACGCCCTGTACCGTCCGCACATTCCTGCGCATTTTCCGCGTCTGCAGCGCCGGGTATCCCCGGCTGGAAAAATTCATTTCCCCGCTGAACTCTGCCTCGCTGCAGCCGTATCCTTCGTTCAGTCCGCCAAAAGCCCGCAGCATCTGGCGGCTCGTCTGCAGCACGTTCAGGTTCGTTCCGTCCATCATCCCTCAGTACCTCCACTGCGCACCAGCGGCCGGTGCGTACCGCTTCCTCATCCATACGGCAAATTCCTGCAGGTAGTCGCTGTACACCTGCAGCTCATTCATGGCCCGTGCTGTCTCGCCCAGCGCCAGATCCATCTGCGCACACAGCCAGTGCACATACAAAGGGCAAAAGGCTTCCGGTGCCAGCAGCACCGTTTCGTATCCCAACCCTTCGTTCCAGTTCACATCCGCACCCACAGCATCAAAGTCCGCCGTCCGGCTGCGCTGCACAATGCTCGTGCGCATCCGGGCATCGCACTGGCGCAGCCAGCTCTGTTTCAGGCTGTCCGTAAACTGGTTGTTCGGCCGCAGTTCATCGGCCTGTTCTATCGCCTGTCCGGCTGTCATCTTATCAAGTCTCCTTCCCGCTCAGCTCCTGCTGCACAGGTCACGGCTCCCTGCGTTCTTCCTGCCGCAGCCAGCAGTCGCCTCTGCTGCAAAAACACCCGGCACAGCCATGTGCCGCTGTACCGGGTGTCTGTTTTCATTTTGTAAAATGCTCTTTTCTTTGCAAGAGCCGTGCTCTGCGGCCTTACACGCGCTGCGCCTGCTGCACAGCAGCGCTTTCCGCCGCCACGATCTTTGCCATTGCCTCGCCGTCCATCTCTTCGCTGTGGCGCAGCACCTCAGCAACCGCCTTCGGTACCTCCACGTCCACACCGCGCTGGATCAGGTAGGTCTCACCGTTCACGCCCACGAACACCGGCGTTTTGTAGCGCTGGTTGTCCTTGAACAGCCGGATCACCTCCGTGTCCTTTTCCGGTGC
>OGYP01000577.1_pt1 | contig 18098 bp, 17 predicted proteins | sample 1576571 | NCBI WGS metagenome assembly OGYP01 (sample SAMEA3541559, study PRJEB24748) | human gut metagenome | biome: human gut; feature: human-associated habitat; material: faeces | place: China | collected 2012
GCCTGACGGACAGCCGGCATTAAGATTAATCTCGCTGTAGCCGTATTTTTCATAATGGCGCGAACCTTGCGATCTGCCGCAACCCATTGTATAGCGCTTGGGGATACGGCGAGACAACGAACCAATAAACTAAATGTCAACCACCCGCGGCAAAACTGCCGCAACACCCCTACACGGGGCACATAAATTTGCTTTCATCGGATCGTGACCCATCCGGTAAAAGATAGATGGATTATATAAGAAAAAAGGAGACATAACCCATGAATACCCTGAAAAAGCGTAAGTCCGGCAAAAAGGGCTTCACCCTCATGGAAATGCTGATCGTTGTTGCAATCATCGGCATTCTGATCGCCATTGCAATCCCGACCTTCAACAACGCTTTGACCAAGGCTCGCATTTCTGCTGATGAAGCAAACCTGCGTTCTTACTATGCTGAAGTTATGACAAATTATATGCTGAAAGATAGCGCCGACAAAGATAAGAAGCTGTCTGAGTATGTGACCGATACGGCTCCCACTTCTGTGTTGGTGGGCGGTGCAACGTATAAGCTTCAGGCTGGTAGCTGCGCTATTACTGTAGACGATGATGAAGAAACCATCTCTATGGTATATACACCGACCAATAAGAAGTTTGATGCTGTTACTATCCCTGGTGGTGCAACTACCGAGCAGGGCAAATAATTAACGATATTTTTCCCCCGTACCATTCGGGTCAAATGGTCCGGGGGGCTTTTTTAAGATACGGTGCAGGGCATCTGGCTCTGCTTGCATATAACATTTTATTAAACCGAAAGGGGGCTGCGCCATGGCGGCGTGGTGGCAGGTTTCCAAACCGCTCACCCTTTATATGTTGCTTTTATCGGCTGTTTTGGGTGCGGTGCTGGCCAGCTTTTTTGGCTGTGCGGTGCAGCGTACCTGCAGCGACCAATCCTTCACCCATGGCCGCAGCCACTGCGATTCCTGCGGGCATACGCTGGGCGTGCTGGATCTGATTCCGGTGCTTTCCTGGTTCTGCCTGCGCGGGCGCTGCCGCTATTGCGGGGCCCAAATCCCCGCCTGGGGCACCGTGACCGAAGCGCTGACTGCCGCCGCCTTTGCCGCGCTGGTGTGGTGCTATGGACTCACCTTGCAAACCCTGCAATACCTGGTGTTTGCTGCCATCCTGCTTTTGATTTCCTTAACGGATTGGCGGACAGGGCTGATCCCGGACCGGTTCCAGTTGGCAGGCATTGCCAGCTTTGTGCTGTTTGCCGCTCTGCGCGGCGGCTGGCACATGGTGTTGGCTGGCATTGGCAGCGGGCTGTTGGTTGCAGTGCCCATGCTGGTGCTGACCCTGATCATGGACCGTGTGCTTGGCCGCGAAAGTATGGGCGGGGGAGATTTGAAGCTGTTTTTTGTGGCGGGCTTGTATCTGCCGTGGCAGCAGCTGCTGGTGTTTGTTATTTTTGCCTGCGTGGCCGGCATTGTGCTGGCCCTTGCCACTCAAAAGACCACCAACGATCCTGATAATCCAAACGCCTACCCCTTTGGCCCTGCCATTGCCCTTGCCGCTGTGGTCTGCCTTGTATTTGGCCAGCCTGTGGTGGAGTGGTATTTGGGGCTGTTTTGAGGGAATACACAGAGCATTTTTATGTTTGCAGCACATCATAAAGTGCGCTGTAAGGAACGCTCTTGACCGTTCCGGGGCATTGCAATAGGATGCCACAACGGCATTTACCGCAAGGCACTGCGGCGGGGTGGGGTCACCCCGCCCTACAGAGCATTTTTATGTTTGTAACACATTATAAAATACACTGTAGGGAACGGTCTTGACCGTTCCGGAGCATTGCAAGCGGTATTGGCCGCTCTACTCTTGATGAGAGGAAACGAAAAAAACGATGCAATCCAAAACAACAATGCTGGGGCTGGACTTTGGCGCCAGTACCTTAAAATGGACGCTGATGGAACGCGGCAGCGTGAAGCAGGCGCAGGAGCTGCCCCTGCCGGAAAACCTTACGAGGGACAGCCATATTGGCTCGGTGCAGATGATGGGGGATACCCTGAGGGATTCTATCCGCCAGAACCGTGTCGGCCGCAAGCCCTGCGCGGTGGTGCTGCCCGCAGAGAATGTGATCGTGCGCCACCTGACCATGCCGTACATGACGGTGGACCAGCTGGTTTTGAACCTGCCGTATGAGTTCCATGACTTCATCAAGGACGAAAAAGAAAACTACTTTTTTGATTATGCCGTGGTCAGCGTGCATAAGGACGAGAAAAACAGCCCCACGGAGCTGGAGCTGCTGGCTGCCGCTGTGCGCCGGGATGTGATTGCTCGCTGCCGCCAGACACTGCACCGTGCAGGCTTAAAGCTGGAGCGCGCTGTGCCCGCCTGCATCGCTTACGGCAACCTGCTGCGTGCCTATGAGGCCCTGGACCCCCAGCCCAACCACCCGGCTGAATACTGCATTGCCGATATGGGCCACCAGTCCATCCGGCTATATTTCTACCGCGGCTCGGTATTTGAAACTTCCCGCATTATTGAGTACGGCGGCCAGGCGCTGGACGCCCTGATTGCGGATGCAGCCGCGGTGGACCCCCACATTGCCGCCAACTACAAGCGCGCCAATTATTCAGAGGTACAGGATATCCAGGCCTGCCATGATTTGTACAACCGCGTGGCGGTGGAGATCATGCGTGCAGTCAATTTCTATGGTTTCAACACCCCCAACGCTGACTTGCAGGATATCTATTTTACCGGCGGTCTTGCCCGCCTGACGGCCATGACGCAGGACATTGCCAACACATTAAGCCTGAACGTACACCAGCTGGATGAGCTGATGCCGGATTCGCTTGCAGGCCCGCACACGGTGGACAGCTGCCCCGCAGTTTTGGGCGCACTGCTGCAGGGGGATGGAAAATGAGTAAAATGCGTAATGTTTACCCGTCAAAGCGGGATATGAACCTTGCCATGCGGGAAAAGCCGCAGACAAACCGCCCCCTTGCCGTGCTGGCAGTGCTGCTGGTGATTGCATTCATCGGGGTGTTTTACCTGTTTGCGGTGCGCCGCGTGCTGGATAAGGTGGATTCTGCTGCCGCTGCGGCGGACAACGCCGAAGCGCAGCTGGCGGCCATTCAGCAGCAGACCGCCCGCTATGATGATGTTCTGGATGAATACCAGAGCTACACCGTGGTTAGCAACGCAATGACCGGCACGGTGAACCCGCTGGACTGCCTGAATCTGATCGAAACTCAGCTGGTGGACAAAGCCCAGGTGGAATCTTACTCTGTGGCGGATCATCTGGTCAGTGTGCAGCTTTCCGGCGTAACGCTGCGGGATGTCTCGGAAATTTACGCCAGCCTGACGGCCAGCCCGCTGGTCAGCAATGTGCAGGTGTATACGGCTTCTACCCAGAAAGACAGTACCGAGCAGGTAACAGCCACCATGAACATTGAGCTTGCCCAGACTGATACCAGCGTGACCGACCCCGGCACCAACGGGCAGTGAAAGGGGAGAAGATAGAATGAACCGTTCTTTTACCACGCGTGAAAAAATTCTGCTGCTCCTTTTAACGATCATGATTTTGGGCGTGGGGTATTTCAAGCTGTTCTACCAGCCCATGCAGGAGCAGATCACAGCCAACCAACAGCGCCAGATTGCCGCCGAGGACCAGTTTTCGGTTGAGGCAGTGCGCCTGCAGCGCATGAAAAACATGCAGAATGAGATTGAGCAGTTCAAACAGTCCGGCGCAACGGTATATTCTGAAATCCCGCCCTATGATAACATCCAGAATGTTATGATCCAGCTGAACACCATCCTGGGCCAGGCGAAGGATTACAGCATCTCGTTCCAGGATGTGCAAAAGCAGGATGACAGCAAGCTGGTGATCCGCCCCATTGAGCTGAGCTTTACCGCCACGGATTACGCCACGGTACACACCGTTATGGATGAGCTGTACCACTGCCGCTTTCGCTGCGCGATTGAACAGATCGCGGTTTCGGCCAACGAGAATCTTTCGGTCAATAATGATATCAGCGTTTCGCTGTCCATCACGTTCTATGAAAAGCAGATCGAAAAATAAGCTGCCGCCAAACGCTTGACAAAAGCGGCAACATATGCTAATTTAGTAAGCAGTTAAATGCAAGGACGGGAACGAGTAACCGTTTTGCTGTATGCGAAAGAGAGGCCCCGGTTGGTGTAAGGGGCTGGCAGGCAAAGCGGTGAATACATCCCTGAGCAGCAGGCTGAACGCCTTTAATTAAAGGCTGTTAGGCTGGGCCGTGTGCGCACGTTACAGCGTTTGGGTGTCGCAGTTGTACACTTTGGCTGCCGCACCCGCGAAGGCCCGCCGCCGCGAGGCACGGGCAAACAGAGGTGGTACCGCGTATTTGATCGCCCTCTGCCAAATTCAACATTTGGCAGGGGCGTTTTATTTTTTTGCTCTTGCCGCACAAACCAAGGAGGATGCAACCCCATGACCATTTATGACGAACTGAAAGCCCGTGGCCTGATTGCCCAGGTAACGGACGAGGAAGAAATCAAGGAAGTAATCAACAACGGCAAGGCTACTTTCTACATCGGCTTTGACTGCACAGCCGACAGCCTGACCGCCGGCCACTTTATGGCCCTGACCCTGATGAAGCGCCTGCAGATGGCAGGCAACAAACCCATTGCCCTGATTGGCGGCGGCACCACCATGATCGGCGACCCTTCTGGCCGTACCGACATGCGCAAAATGCTGACCAAAGAGGACATTGACCATAACGCCGAGTGCTTTAAGCGCCAGATGGAGCGCTTTATTGAGTTTGGCGAAGGCAAGGCCATGATGTTGAACAACGCTGACTGGCTGCTGAACCTGAATTACATTGAGCTGCTGCGTGAAGTTGGCCCCTGCTTTAGCGTGAACAACATGCTGCGCGCCGAATGCTACAAGCAGCGCATGGAGAAGGGCCTGTCCTTCCTGGAATTCAACTACATGATCATGCAGAGCTACGACTTCTACCACCTGTTCCAAAATTACGGCTGCAACATGGAGTTTGGCGGCGACGACCAGTGGAGCAACATGCTGGGCGGCACCGAGCTGATCCGCCGCAAGCTGGGCAAGGATGCTTACGCCATGACTATCACGCTGCTGACCGACAGCCAGGGCAAAAAGATGGGGAAGACCGCCGGCAACGCCGTTTGGCTTGACCCCAACAAGACCAGCCCGTTCGAGTTCTACCAGTACTGGCGCAATGTCGGCGATGCTGATGTACTCAAGTGCATCCGCATGCTGACCTTCCTGCCGCTGGAGCAGATAGATGAGATGGACCACTGGGAAGGCGAGCAGCTGAACAAGGCCAAGGAAATCCTGGCTTACGAGCTGACCAGCATGGTGCACGGTGCCGAGGAAGCTGAAAAGGCCCAGAGTGCAGCCCGCCAGCTGTTCAGTGGCGTAGCCGACCACGAGAACATGCCTACCACCCAGCTGGATGCCGCATTGGTCAAGGACGGTAAGGTTGGCCTGCTGGCTGCCATGGTTGGTGCCAAGCTGTGCGGTTCCAACCGTGAAGCCCGCCAGCTGGTACAGCAGGGCGGCGTTCTGGTGGACGGCGAGAAAGTGACCGACCCGACCTTTGGTCTGACGGTTGAGCAACTCCAGAATGGTGTTGTGATCAAAAAGGGGAAAAAGACCTACCACAAGGTAATGCTTTGATTGTCTGAATTTATAAAATGAGCGCGCAGGCTGCTGCATCCCCGGCACACCGGGCGGCAGCCTGCCGCTTTATTTTTGGCGCATACCTTGCCCCCACACGAGATTTAGGATATAATAAAAGGGTACGAAAAATGCGGCCGGGGGAACAACCATGCCAAAAGATAAGCTGAAAACAATTTATGTGTGCAACCAGTGCGGCGAAACCAGTCCCCGCTGGCTGGGCCGCTGCCCGTCCTGCGGCGCATGGAACACGATGACCGAAGATGTGGTGGCAGAACCGGCAAAGTCTTCTTCCGGCCGCGCTGCCGCGCCGGTACGTGTGACGGGTCAGACCAGCCTGAAACCGTTGAAACTGAAAAACGTAAGCACGACCGAAGAAAAAAGCCGCATTGTAACTGGCATTGCAGAACTGGACCGCGTGTTGGGCGGTGGCATTGTGCTGGGCAGTGTGATTTTGATTGGCGGCGAACCGGGCATCGGCAAATCTACCATTCTGCTGCAGCTGTGCGGCGAAGTAAGCCGGACGCGCTCGGTTCTGTATGTGACGGGCGAAGAATCCGTACGGCAGATCAAGCTGCGTGCCGTTCGGCTGGATGTGCCGCAGGATAATATCTCCATTGTGGCGGAAAGCGATGTGGATGAAATCTGCGGGCTGATTGAACAGATGAAGCCGGATCTTGTAGTGATCGACTCCATCCAGACGATGCGCTGCACGGATGTGGCGTCGTCCTCCGGCACGGTCAGCCAGGTCAAGGAAAGCTCGGCACGCTTCTTGAATGTGGCAAAAACGAATGAGATACCGACCTTTATTGTCGGCCATGTCAACAAAGACGGTGCCATTGCGGGTCCCAAAGTCATGGAGCACATTGTGGATACTGTGCTGTACTTTGAGGGCGACAAGACCCTGCCGTACCGCGTGCTGCGCGCCGTGAAGAACCGTTACGGCTCCACCAATGAGATCGGCATGTTTGATATGACCGGCAAGGGATTGGAACAAATCGAAAACCCCTCGCAGGTTATGCTGGAAGGGCGGCCGATTGGCATTTCCGGTACCTGCGTTGCCTGCGTGATGGAAGGTACGCGGCCAGTACTGAGCGAGATTCAGGCACTTGTAACGAAAACGGCGTTTCCAAGCCCACGACGCACGGCAAGCGGGTTTGACTATAACCGTATGTATCTGCTGCTGGCCGTGCTGGAAAAGCGCGCGGGCTATGTGTTTGGCAACCAAGATGTGTATATCAACATCATTGGCGGTCTGAAACTGGACGAGACTGCCTGCGATTTGCCGGTCTGCCTGGCAATGGCGTCCAGTCTGCTGGATCTGCCTGTACCTGAAAAAACACTGGCCATTGGTGAAGTGGGTCTGGGCGGGGAAGTGCGCAGCGTGCCGCACCTGGAAACCCGCCTGCGGGAGGCCCAGCGCGTGGGCTTTGATACCGCCATTGTGCCCAAACATAACCTGAACATGCTGGATGCTGCGCAATTCCCGGGGCTGCACCTGGTGGGCGTTGCATACCTGCGGGAAGCCATCAATGCAATCAAAATCAATAAATAATAAGGTATGGGCAGCGACCCAAACCAAGAGGAGTATATCATGAGCGAACAGGAAAAGAATACGACCCCGGCACAGAATGCAGCCCCGGCAGCACCCAAACCGCCGAAAATTGATAATGCAGCGCTGAAAAAGGCTGCTGCGGCCCTGCGTGAGGAAAACAATCCGCAGAACTTTAATGCGGTTATCAACCTGATGATGCGCGGTGTATTCCTTGCACCGGCTAAGATTGAAATTGGCGAAAACGCTCATAAACCGGACGAAAATGGACGAATCCAGCTGCCAAAAGACACCAAGGTGACCTTTGCGCTGCTGAAATCTGGTGATGGAAAATCTTTCTTTACCGCATTCACCGATGCAGAAGAACTGGATAAGTGGCAGAATAAGCCCGCTGGTCAGGTTATGCTGCTGCGCTTTGATGATTACGCCCGGATGCTGAACGGTAACGACCATGTGGCAGGTTTTGTGCTGAACCCGTTCACGGATAACCTGCGCTTTAACTCGGATATGGTTGCATCTTTGCTGAAACAGCGCAATGCGATGCTGGAAAAAATCAAGCAGACCGCCGCGCAGCAGGCAGCCCAGCACAATGCACAGATCAAGCCCGGCGATAAGGTGACGATCGTGGAGCCTTCGGTATACCCGGATGAATTGGTCAACCCGCTGTGTGCCGAGTTGGAAAAGTACCCGATGGTGGGAGCCGCATACCTGCAGATCATGGTGATCAACGGAGCAACCAAGAGTTATCTTTTGGTTCTGGATGCACCCAAGGACGATGCACTGTTCAAAGCCGCAGGCGATGCAGCGCGCCCGTTCCTGGTCAGCAATGAGAAAAAGATGAACCTGAACATCACGATTTCTACTTCGCCGCTGGGCCAGCAAGGCATGCGCGGCAGCGAGCCGTTTTATATTAAGGGCCAGGGCCGTGTAGATAATCTGGGTGATGACGAAGATTGATAAAAGGCTGAATTTGGTATCGAATGATATGCCATGGTGATGGCTGCGATAGACCTATTGGATGAACATCGCAATAAATAAGTAAATAAAATAAAAATAGGCAAATAAAAGAGCGAACGGAAAGAAGAATAAAACCAGGAGCTACTGGCATGCAGAGAACACACGAAATCTTGAATCTATCTACAAGCGGGTGCAGGATTTCGTGTGTTTTTGCATGACATGCAATTTCGCTAAAGACGAGTTTAGCGAAATATGGAGGAGGGCTTTACTCACAATAATGAGTACATACATTGATGTGGCGCACCCAAACCGGCATGCGCCGTATACGGATATTCCGGATCTTGTTATGGATTATCTGCATTATCTGGATGTTGTCAAGCTGCGTTCGCCGCGCACCATTAACGGTTACTATCTGGACCTGCGCGGTTTCTTCCGCTATATGATGATGGTTTGGAACCTTGCGCAGCCAGATACACCGCCGGAAGAAATTGACTTGACCCATATTACCAAACGCCAGATCAGCACCATTACCAAACGGGATATTATCAATTACCTGGATTACGCCCGCAGTAATGATAACGGTGCCAAGGCCCGTGCCCGCAAGCTGAGCGCCCTGCGCGGCTTTTTTGGCTACCTTTGCCACCAGATCAATGAACTGAGCGAAAATCCAACGGATAATATCAACCTTGGCAGCCCAAAGAAATCCCTGCCCAAATATCTGAGTGCCAGTGAAAGCATACGGTTGTTAAAAAATATACAAAGTGACTTTTATGAACGGGACTACTGTATTATTGTCTTTTTCCTGAATTGCGGTATGCGCTTGGCGGAACTGATCACAATCAATCTTGGCGATTTTAAGGACGATACCATTAAAATTACCGGCAAAGGAAACAAAGAACGCCTGGTGTACCTGAACACCGCGTGCCAGGCTGCGTTGGAGCATTACCTGCCCGCGCGGGCTGCGCTAAACAACCTGCGGGATAAAGAAGCACTTTTTGTGTCCAAAAAGACTGGCAGACGCTTAACAGCGCGCCGTGTGGAGCAGATTGTTGCCAACTGCCTGAAATCAGCAGGCTTGGACAATATGGGTTATTCGCCGCATAAACTGCGCCATACCGCCGCTACACTCATGTATCAGGGCGGTGTGGATATGCTGGCCATCAAGGAAATCCTGGGGCACGAGAATGTATCCACGACGCAGATTTATACCCATATCAACCAGCAGCAGTTGAAACAGGCGGTGGAAGCCTCTCCCCTTGCGGATACTGGCTATATTGCACCGCAGTCCAAAGCGATGACGGATTCAAAGCAGGACACTGGCGAAGAGGACAGCTGAACCGGAAAACATAAAGCTGCTGACAGCGCACCCTAGCAGGCAAAGCAGATAATGTACAGATAAGCGCCGGATTGCGCCGTTGAGCGCACAACGGCAGCCGGAAAAAACAATGCTGGACAGGCTTTGACTTACCCTGCACGAACTATGCGCAAGCCAAAGCATGAATGCCGACAGCACAAGCTCCGGCAGGCAGTTCAGGAGCCAATAAACAACAAGCGCACGTGCCCCGCCGGACGCATAAATGGCGGAAGCGCACACACCTAATACAGTGCCCTTGAATGCAAAATAAGCCCCCATAAAAATGCTGCCCCACAAATGAAAACCGCAGAGATAAATCAGCGATGCCTGCAAAAATGCCGCGGCAAACCAACTGCACCAGACAGACCAGAATGCCGTATAACTTTGTGCGGCCATGACATGCTCTGTAAGCGAAGTGAAAGCACCGTGGAGCTCAAACCGGCCGAGCGGAATGCCGGCGAGATACCCGGTCAGAAACGCAGAAGAGAAAGCGAATAGATCGTTTTTGCCCGCAAGTTTTTGTATGCCCAGGGCAGCAGCCGCACCGGCGGATGAACCGCTGTTAAGAGCCCTTTTGGGCGTGTAAGGGGCCGGTGCTGGTCGCGGGGCGCGCATCAGCGTTCGGACGCAGTGTTCCCTACTGCGCCCAATGCACTCAGCACGCCGCCTGCGGTGCCGCCGAACAGCAGCGCTGCAAGTAAGGCGAGGTTCACATGATCAAATACAAGCGGTTTGCCGCTCAAAGCGGTAGTGAGGCTCAAACACAGCGCATAAAAGACGCCCACGGAAACACCGCATAAGAGCCGTTTTTGAGCAATACCGTTCGCAAGAACGAGACCGGAAAGAACAGCCCCCACCGCCACGCTGGCACAGGTTGCCGGTTTGACAAGTTCCAGCGAGAGTGCAGTATGGGCAAAAATCTGTGCGGCCAAAGCGAAAAGCAGGATGGCGGTACCCACGCCGCAGCCGAAACTTTTGATCAGCAGCCAAGATAAATGGCCGCTGGATTTACTGCGGACTTTGCAGATATGACTAGATCGAAGTTTGGCAGATGAAGCCCTTGAATTAGCAGCAAACATAAAGAAAACGCCCCCTTTGCATGGTACAAACTATGCAAAAGGGGCGTTTGTTATTCAGGTAATACAGTCAGAACCAATCAGTTCTTCTTGGCAGGAGCATCTTTCTTGGCGGTATCTTTTGCAGTGTTGCCCATGTCCAGCTTCTCAACGGAGGAAATAGCGGAACGGCGGAAGCGAATCTTCACACGGTCGCTGGTGGTTTCCAGAACAAAGGTATCATCCTTATCATTGATAGCAGCAACGCGGCCAACAACACCACCAATGGTAATAACGGTATCGCCTACTTCGATGGAAGCGCGCATGGCAGCATCTTTCTTGTCCTGCTTTTTCTGGGGCAGGTACAGGATGATGTACATGAACACAAGGATCAGAACCATCGGCAGGAAAGTGACAAGCAGGCTGGCAGTGCTGGAAGTATCAGCGGTCAAAAATTCGATCATAATGTGGAACTCCTTAAATTTTGATTTTACAGTATTTCTATTATTATACAGGCTTTCGCCATAAACCGCAAGGGGGTAAAGCAAGGAAACACGGAATCCGCTTAAATTCTGGAATCCAGAAGATGCACATACTTATCATGGAACTGCTGGAATGTGCCGTTATCCAACGCTTCACGAATCCGCTCCATCAAATGATTGTAGAAATACAGGTTGTGCATAACAGCCAAACGCATACCCAGCATTTCATCTGCCTTTTGCAGGTGGCGGATGTAAGCGCGGCTGTAATTGCGGCAGACCGGGCAATCGCACTGCGGGTCAATGGGCTGTTCGTCACGCTCATATTTCAGGTTTTTAATGTTGATGATGCCGTTCCATGTGAACAGATGGCCATGGCGGGCGTTGCGGCTGGGCATGACGCAGTCAAACAAATCCACACCGCGGTACACGCCCTCAATGATGTTGCCGGGGGTGCCAACGCCCATCAGGTAGCGGATCTTATCCGCCGGGGCGTAAGGTTCTACCGCGCTGATCACATCATACATCACTTCGGCAGGTTCGCCGACAGCAAGGCCGCCGATTGCATAACCGTCCAGATCATATTCAGCAATCTGCTTCATGTGCTCAACGCGCAGGTCTTTGTAGGTGCAGCCCTGATTGATGCCAAACAGCAGCTGGTCCGGGTTCACGGCCTTGCCCTCGTGCTTCAGGCGGGCCATTTCCGCCTTGCAGCGCAGCAGCCAGCGTGCGGTACGTGCGCAGCTGTTTTTGGCGTAATCATATTCAGCGGGGTTTTCCACGCATTCATCAAAGGCCATGGCAATGGTGGAGCCAAGGTTTGCCTGAATCTGCATGCTCTGTTCCGGCCCCATAAAAATGCGGTGGCCGTCCAGATGAGAGTTGAACGTTACGCCTTCCTCGGTAATGTGGCGCAGCTTGGCAAGGCTGAACACCTGAAATCCGCCGCTGTCGGTCAGGATCGGGCCGTCCCAGCGGGTAAACTTGTGCAGGCCGCCCATATCGGCAACGACCTGATCACCGGGACGCAGGTGGAGATGATAGGTGTTGCACAGCATGACCTGTGCGCGGATTTCTTTCAAATCATGTGCCGAAAGCCCGCCTTTGATCGCGGCAGCAGTGGCAACGTTTTGGAAAGCAGGTGTCTGAACCGTGCCGTGCACAGTCTGGAACTCGCCGCGGCGGGCTGCACCCTCTTTTTTAATCAGACGGTATGGCATAAATGATAGTCTCCCCTGTTTTGCTGTTTCATTTTGTTCAAAAACATGCGGCGCCAGAGTGTTTTCCTGCGCCGCTTTGTGATTTTATTATACTGGAAGCAGTAGGATAAGTCAACCGTTCTGCGAGGCAGGCTTATTGGATGAACATGGCATCGCCAAAGGAGAAAAAGCGATATTTTCCCTGTACGGCAACCTTATATGCAGCCATGGTTTTCTCATACCCGTAAAACGCAGAGATCAGCATAATCAGAGTGCTTTCCGGCAGGTGGAAGTTTGTCACCAGGCCGTCAATAGCGTGCAGCTCTACACCGGGGTACAGGAAAATATCGGTAGTACCGCTGCAAGGGACAATCTTGCCGTACTTGGCCCAGACGGCTTCCAGCGTGCGGCAGCTGGTGGTACCGACAGCAATTACGCGATGGCCGCTGGCGCGTGCTGCGTTGATGGCCTCGGCTGCAGTATCATCCACGCAGTACCATTCGGTGTGCATCTGGTGCTCCTGAATATCATCCTCGCTGACAGGGCGGAAGGTGCCAAGGCCAACGTGCAGGGTCACTTCCACAATGTTGACCCCCTTGGCACGGATGGTATCCAGCAGTTCCGGGGTAAAATGCAGCCCGGCTGTGGGGGCAGCCGCGCTGCCAAGCTCTTTGGCGTATACGGTCTGGTACTGGCTCTGATCCTCTAGCTGGCGGGTGATGTACGGCGGCAGCGGCATTTTGCCGAACTCATCCAGCTTTTCGTACAAAGTCTGGGTATCGTATTGGAAGGTTACATATTTGTTGCCATCCGGCAGGGTCTCGTCTACTGTGGCCGTCAGGGAGCCGTCGCCAAAGTTCAGCTTGGTGCCAGCCTGCATCCGGCGGCCGGGGCGGGCCAGGCATTCCCAGGTGTCACCGTGGGCCTGGCGGAGCAGCAGAACCTCGCACACGGCACCGGTGGGCACTTTAACACCCATCAAGCGGGCAGGCAGAACCTTAGAATTGTTGACGACCAGCACATCTCCGGCGTTCAGATATTCCGGCAGGTCATGGAAGATGCGGTGTTCAATCGTATCATTCTTGCGGTCAAGCACCATCAGGCGGGCGCTGTCACGCGGGTCAGCGGGCTCCTGGGCAATCAGTTCTTTGGGCAGGTCATACCAAAAATCTTTCTTTAACATTGTTTTGCTTCCTTTTTGCGTTGACAAGTTGGCCGCGCAATGCTATTATTGAGGCATGCAGGCGGCGATTGTATCTTACAGCAGCTGCCATGCGGCACAGAGGCGCGGATTTCATCAGTATATTCCCTTTTATGCCAGCCAAAGGCTTGTGGGGAATGGAAAGGGACGTCCGCCGAAGGCGGTGCACGGCACGCATCGTTCCTGGGCCCGCAGCCGAACAGGGGCGGGACTGTCACGTTAGGATTAACGTGTTGCGCTGTGCTCATGCAATGTATCATTATATTGCATTTTGTGCCGGTTTTCAAGCCGGTTTTTTTATTATCTCGTGTTTGGCAGCAAAATGGCTTGAATGCGGCGGCAGGTTTGTGTTTACCCCCTGCAAACCTGCGGCGGCAGCTGCATATAGGTAATGGTATGGGGCTGGGAACAGAAGCAGAATCCCCAAATGTGCGTTGGGGTTCTGGAGGAAAGGACGGCAGTTTAAGATGAAACAGTACAAAGTTGGCGTTGTTGGTGCAACTGGCATGGTAGGCCAGCGTTTTATTACCCTGCTGGAAAATCATCCCTGGTTTAAGCTTACGGCTCTGGCTGCATCGGCACGCTCCGCAGGCAAGACCTATGAGGATGCTGTCGGCAGCCGCTGGCTGATGAAAACACCGATGCCGGAAGCAGTCAAAAAGATGGTGGTTCTGGATGCTTCCAAGGTGGAAGAAGTTGCTGCACAGGTGGATTTTGTGTTCTGTGCAGTCAACATGAAAAAGGACGAAATCAAAGCGCTGGAAGAAGCTTACGCCAAGGCAGAATGCCCTGTGGTTTCCAACAACAGCGCACACCGCATGACACCGGATGTTCCGATGGTAGTGCCTGAAATCAATGCAGACCACCTGGAAATCATCCCCGCACAGCGCAAGCGCCTGGGCACCAAGCGCGGCTTTATTGCCGTCAAGTCCAACTGCAGCCTGCAGAGCTATGTGCCTGCCCTGCACCCGCTGATGAAGGATTACGGCGTAACCAAGTGCCTGGTCTGCACCTATCAGGCAATCTCCGGCGCTGGCAAAACGTTTGAGACTTTCCCCGATATCCTGGATAACGTGATTCCCTACATCGGTGGTGAAGAAGAAAAGAGTGAGCAGGAGCCGTTGAAGCTGTGGGGCCACATTGATGGCGATAAGATTGTGCCCGCAACTGCACCTTCCATTACGGCCCAGTGCCTGCGCGTACCGGTATCCGATGGCCACATGGGCGCGGTGTTCGTAAGCTTTGATAAAAAGCCCACCAAAGAAGAAATCCTGAAAACCTGGAAAGAATTTCATGGCCCGGCGCAGGATCTGGACCTGCCCAGCGCACCCAAACAGTTCCTGCATTACTTTGAAGAAAATGACCGCCCCCAGCCCAAGCTGGACCGCATGATTGAAAACGGCATGGCTGTCAGCATTGGTCGCCTGCGTGAGGATACCCAGTACGATTACAAGTTTGTCTGCCTGTCCCACAACACGCTGCGCGGCGCAGCAGGCGGTGCAGTTCTGCTGGCAGAACTGTTGGCCGTTAAGGGCTATTTTGACTAATCATCCCCTAGATTGAAGGAGAAACATTCCCTATGAAACAACCTGTATTTACCGGTGCTGCTGTTGCCATCATTACCCCCATGCACGCAGACGGAACCGTCAACTTTGAGGAACTGGGCCGCATTATTGATGATCAGATTGCACACGGCACGGATGCCATTGTGATCTGCGGCACCACGGGTGAATCCGCAGCGCTCAGCCACGAAGAGCATGTGGAGTGCATCCGTTTTGCTGTGAAGCATACCGCAAAGCGCGTTCCTGTTATTGCGGGCACGGGCTCCAACGATACGGCCTTTGCCATTGAGATCTCCAAAGAGGCCGAGGGAGCCGGTGCAGATGCCCTGCTGCTGGTTACCCCTTATTACAACAAAACCAGCCAGGCGGGCCTGATTGCCCACTATACGGCCATTGCAAATGCCGTTACCCTACCCTGCATCATTTACAATGTTCCGTCCCGTACCGGTGTGAATCTGCAGCCCGCCACACTGGCGGAGCTTGCCAAGCTGCCCAATGTAAACGCTGTAAAGGAAGCCAGCGGCAATATCTCCCAGGTTGCGGATGTTGCAGCCCTGTGTGGCGAGGAACTGAACATTTATTCTGGCAACGATGACCAGATTGTGCCGATCTTGTCCTTGGGCGGTAAGGGCGTCATCAGCGTGCTTTCCAATGTTGCGCCGCAGCAGGCACACGATATCTGTGCCGCATGGTTTTCCGGTGACACGGCAAAGAGCCTGGAACTGCAGCTGAAAGCGCTGCCGCTGTGCCATGCCCTGTTTGCTGATGTAAACCCCATCCCGGTCAAATGGGCAATGAACCGCCTGGGCTGGAATGCGGGTCCATTGCGCCTGCCTCTGGTGGAGCCTTCGGCTGCCGTGCAGCAGTCCCTGGAAAATGAGATGAAGGCTTACGGCGTTCTGAAATAAAATAATCACGACCAGGCCCGCAGTACCGCGGATTTGTTGCGGCGCCGCGGGCCTGTGCTTTGGAAAAGGAAGGAACCAAATTAAGATGACGGATTTGATTATTCAGGGCATTAACGGCCGTATGGGCCATACCCTTGTGGAAAAGATCTCTGCACGCAGCGATTGCCGCATTGTTGCCGGTGTGGACCAGAAAGCCGGTCAGATCGGGGATATCCCGGTTTACGCTTCGCTGGAAGATTTGCCGGAGGCAAAGGGAATCGTAATTGATTTTACTTCCCCTGCCGGTACGGTGCACGCGGCACAGTTCTGCGCGGCACATGGTATGCCTTGCGTGCTTTGCTCGACCGGTTTGAGCAAAGAGGACGAGGCTGTGGTGGAACAGGCCAGCGAGAAGGTGCCGGTGTTCCGCAGCGCCAATATGTCGGTTGGCATCAATGTGTTGATCGAGCTGGCCCGCCGTGCTACCAAGCTGTTTGATGGCGAGTTTGATATCGAAATTGTGGAGAAGCACCATCACAACAAGCTGGATGCCCCCAGCGGAACCGCTTTGATGATCGCAAATGCCATCAACGAGGAAGCTGGCGGCAAATATGAGTATGTCTATGACCGCCACGCTGTGCGCCAGAAGCGCGGCGCGCAGGAATTGGGCATCAGCTCCGTGCGCGGCGGCGGCATTGTGGGCGACCATGATGTGCTGTTCTGCGGCCCGGAAGAGGTTGTGACCATCAGCCATGTGGCCCAGAGCCGCGGTGTGTTTGCCGATGGCGCTGTACAGGCAGCACTCTTCCTGGATGGGTGTGAGCCGGGTTACTACACCATGACGGATATGCTCAAGGGTAAAATGCAATGTCTTTAAGGTCCCATGAAGCTGCAGCGTGCGCAGTAATTGCAATTGGCGTGTGCGGTGTGTTGGTTGGTTCCCTGCTGGTAGAATCCATGCGGAACGGTCAAAGCAGTGCAAAAGCCACGGTAAGCACAGCACAAAGCACCGAAGAAGTCTAGGCACAGACAGAACCGACACAGACGCCCGCGCCAACACCTGAACCAGAACCGGTCGTACAGACAGTACACTTTTCTGCAACCGGGGATAACCTGATCCACGAGGGCATTTACAACCAGGCCAGGGCGCGCGGCAGTGATGGCCACTATGACTTTATCCCTGCCTATGAAAATCTGCGGGATTTTTACGCCGGGTTTGATGTGAACTGGCTCAACCAGGAAACGCTGGTCAATGATGATTATGAACCTTCCGGTTACCCGATGTTCTCTACGCCTGGGGATATTACCAATGCGCTGTATAATGTTGGCTTCCGGGTGTTCAGCCTTTCCAACAACCACAGCTATGATAAAGGCGCTGGCGGCATTGCCTCTTCGATGGCACACTGGGCGGCTATGCCGGATGATGTGGTGTCCATGGGGTTTTATAATCTGGAAACCTATGATGACTATGTGTACCAGACAGTAAACGGCGTTACCATCGGCTATCTTTCTTATACGGAGATGACCAACGGCCTGCCAACGCCGTCCGGCAGTGAATACGGCGTGGTTTATCTGGACCAGAGGGATGTGATTGAAAAGCAGATCACGGATATGCGCCCCAACTGTGACGTTCTGGTCGTCAGCTGCCACTGGGGTGTTGAAGGCAGCCATACAGTTACGGATGCACAGCGCGAAACAGCCCAATGGCTGGCTGACCAGGGTGCAGACCTAATCATTGGTACCCACCCGCATGTGACGCAGACGGCGCAGTGGCTGACAGGAACGAATGAGAATAAGTCGTTTGTTGCCTATTCGCTGGGGAACTTTATCAATGCGCAGGATATGCCGGACAATATGATCGGTGCCATTCTGGATGTGACGTTCCAGAAAACAACCGCAGCAGATGGTACCGTTACCGTGGAAATTCAAAACCCGGTACTGCACCCGGTGATCACCCAGTATGAGCCGCATTATGCAAACATTCGGGTTTACCTGTATAAAGACTATGCGGATGAACTGGGCGCTGCACATGGCAACTTTGCATTGAGCAGGGCTTCCATTGAACAGGTTTTGAACGGTTCAATCGATTCTGAGTTTTTATCGTTAGAATAAAGGCAACACCGCACATTCCCGCCTTACGGCTTAAGCACCGCTCCGGCGGCTGCGGCACGGCATCTGCGT
>OGYP01000579.1_pt1 | contig 18027 bp, 16 predicted proteins | sample 1576571 | NCBI WGS metagenome assembly OGYP01 (sample SAMEA3541559, study PRJEB24748) | human gut metagenome | biome: human gut; feature: human-associated habitat; material: faeces | place: China | collected 2012
GGCTCGAACCTATGACCCCCTGCTTGTAAGGCAGATGCTCTCCCAGCTGAGCTAAACGACCGTGTTCCTTTCGACATTGACTAGTATACAAGATTTAAAAATAAATGTCAATACTTTTTTGAAAAAAAATTAAATTTTTTTAAAAACTTGATTTTATTTATAAAATATACTATTATATACAAAGACAATTACATATATTATATAGAATATATGTAGGAGGTAACAAAAGATTATGAAAAATAAACTTAACGAAAAAATCAAAAAGATAATTTTAACAATTATTGTAATTATTTTAATTATAATATTAGGAATTCTTAGTAAAAAATTTGTACAAAAACAAATAGCAAAAAAATCATTTGAAAACAAAGTATTAGACTTTGCAAACAAAAATCAAACAACAATATTTTCAATCGATAAAATAGTACTTTTTAGTAGTTGCGATTCAAAAAATAAGACAAGCAGTCAAACAAATTTTACAATAGAAAATTTATATGCATATACAGACATGGCTATATTTATAAATAATAATAGTGATGAACATACACTAGAAAATACATTAAAAAGCTTAAAAATTTCTAATATAAAAATAACACAAAATCAAAATATAGGTCAGCCGAATTTATATTATAAATCAATAAATGATTTTGCAAAAAGCAACTGGACCGAAGAAAATATCATAAAAGATGAATTAGAATTCAATATAAGTCAAGAAGACCAAACAGATTTAAGCAAACCAACATTATATAATAATTGTGCAAATCCAATTACATTAAGTTACATTAATCAAAATATAAAAACAGATTATACAATATTAGATACAACAAATCCAATAACATATAATGGAACACTATTAAAAAGATGTGGAGTAACACTAAGCTCAATAAAAAGTTCAATTTCATTTGAAATATCAATTGAAAATAACAAAAATGAAAAATTTAGAACACAAGTACATATAGATATTCCATATGAAGATGGAGAAAAAACAATATATGATGGAAGTTTAACATTAAATAAAAAGACAAATTTTAGATTTTATAGATATGATTAATAAGTGAGGAAGGATAAAATGAAAAACAAATTAAACATTGCTGAACAATTAAAACAAAAATATCACAAATGCGAAGAAGTAACAAACTTTAAAGAAATGATAGAAAGGTCAGCTCAAATTTATAAAACAAGAACAGCTTTCAAATTAAAAAATAAAGATGGAGAAATATATAGCAAAACATATGAAGAAGTAAAAAATGATATTTATGCTTTAGGAACAGAATTAATTGAAAATGGATTAACAAATAAAAGAATAGCTGTTATAGGAAAAAACTCTTATAAATGGGCAATTTCATATCTTGCATCATCAATAGTTGGAGTTGTAGTCCCAATTGATAAAGAATTGCATTCAGATGATGTAATAAACTTTATGAATGTTGCAGAATGTGAATGTATTTTAGGTGATGGTAAAAACTTAAAAACAATAACAGAAAATATTGAAAAATTGAATAACAAAAAAACAATATTTGTAGATTTTGAAAAATCTTTTGAACATTACTTAGAAGCGGGAAAAACATTATTAGAAAAAGGAAACACAAAATTTGAAGAAATAAAAATAAATCCAGATGAAATGAAAATATTATTATTTACATCTGGAACAACTGGAAATGCAAAAGGAGTATGTTTATCACAAAAAAATATATGCTCAAACATATTATCAATTTATGGAATAGTAAAAGTAAAAAGAAGTGATTTATTCTTTTCAATATTGCCTTTACATCATACATATGAATGTACGATAGGATTTTTATTACCTCTATATTCTGGAGCAAGTATTTGTTATTGTGATGGATTAAGATATATATCAAAAAATATGTTAGAATATCATCCATCTGTAATACTTTGTGTACCACTTTTATTAGAAAGTATGTACAAAAAAATAATGAAAAGTTTAAAAAAATCATTACCAGAAAAATATACAAAAGATGGTGAAAATCCAATAGATAAATTACCATTTATATTAAGAAAAATTGTTAGTAGAAAAGTAAAAAATACTCTAGGTGGAAGATTAAGAGTATTTATAGTTGGGGCAGCAGCAGTTAATCCAGAAATAGCAAATACATTTGATAAATTAAAGTTAAATTCATTACAAGGCTATGGCCTAACAGAATGTGCACCACTTGTAGCAGGAAATACAGACTTTTTCAAAAGAAATGATAGTGCAGGATTACCAATTCCAACAGTAGAATACAAAATTGATAATCCAAATCAAGAAGGAGTGGGAGAAATAATAGTAAAAGGCCCAAATGTAATGCTAGGTTACTACAATATGCCAGAAGAAACAGAAAAAGTTTTAAAAGATGGATGGTTCCATACAGGAGATTTAGGAAAAATAGATGAAAATGGATTTTTATATATTACAGGAAGATGTAAAAGTGTAATTGTAACAAAAAATGGAAAAAATATATATCCAGAAGAAATAGAAAGCTATTTAAATGAAAGTCCACTAATATCAGAATCATTAGTTATAGGAACTCATAAAGAAAATGATGATGAAACATATGTAAATGCACAAATATTCCCAAATAAAGAAGCAATCACAGAATATCTAAAAGGAACAGTTCCAACAAAAGAAGAAATAAAAAAAGTAATCTCAGATGTAATTGCAAACGTAAATAGCAAAATACCAAATTACAAGCACATAAAAGATTTTGCAATAAGAGATAGCGAATTTGAAAAAACAACGACTCAAAAAGTAAAAAGATATGGAAACAATATGAAAATAGATAAATAATAAAAAAGGCCTGGATTTTAAATCTAGACCTTTTTGTAGCTAAGAAACTCCTAGCAATTATGTGTTATTAGCGAAGATTAGCAACATCCTCCTCTGCCACCACCGCAGCAACAGCATATTATTAAGATAAGAAGAATGATACAGCAGCAATCGTCACCAAATCCGAAACCACCACAACCTCTGTTTTCTGGCATAGTCTAGACCCCCTTTCAACAAATGAGTTTTTTTCTTTCTTTTGTTGTTCCTTTGTATAATACATATTATGAAAAAACAGAAAATTGGTTACTGAAAAATAAAAAATTTTTTAATTAATTATAATGTGTAGGCTATTGCAAAAAATACAAACTTATGATATAAAATAGATTGTAAAAATAGATAAGCTAAACCATAAATGAACAGAGGTGAAAAGATGATAAAAGCTTATGCAAAATCTGATGTAGGAAAAGTCAGAGAAATGAATCAAGACTATTACTATATTTCAAATTCATTAGATGAAGTACAACTATACATATTAGCAGATGGAATGGGTGGCTACAATGGAGGAGAAATAGCAAGTAAAATAGCTGTTGAAACAGCAAAAAATTATATAGAAAATAATTTTAAAGAAATAGAAAAAGATAGAGACAGTATAATTCAACTATTAGGAAGTAGTATGGAATACGCAAATATGGTAGTGTATGAAAAATCACAAGAAAAACCAGAACTACACGGAATGGGTACTACTTTAGAAATATGTCTAATATATAATAATAAAGTATATATAGGACATATTGGAGATAGTAGAATTTATAGAATAAGAAAAGAATTCATAAGAAAATTAACACAAGACCATAGCTATGTGCAAAAATTAGTAAAAGAAGGAAAAATCACAAAAGAACAAGCAGAAGTACATCCACAAAAAAATATGTTAACAAGAGCCTTAGGATGCAATGCATTTGTAGAGCCAGATGTAATGGTAAAAGGATTTCTAAAAGATGATATTTTAGTTATGTGCTCAGATGGATTAACCAATATGGTAAAAACAGAAATAATATACCAAGAAGCAAGCAAAAACATAGAACAAGCACCAAAAGAATTAGTAAGAATTGCAAACGAAAATGGCGGAAAAGATAATGTAACAGTAGTTATAATAAAAAATATATAGCGGTCCACGTATAAAAATTCTTATTATAAAATAATAAGAAAAGCGAAAGGGAGAGATTAAATATGAATTTAGAAGGTAAAGTATTAGGAGGCAGATACGAAATTATCAATAAAATTGGAAACGGAGGAATGGCAACAGTATATCGAGCAACAGATCTAGTTTTAAAAAGATATGTAGCTGTAAAAATACTTAGGGATGAATTTACAACAGATGAAGAATTTATTAGAAGATTTGAAACAGAAGCACAATCAGCAGCAAGATTAACACATCCTAATATAGTTTCAATATATGATGTAGGTGTAGATAACGGAGTATACTATATAGTTATGGAATTAATCCAAGGAAAAACTCTAAAAGAAATAATAGTAGAAGAAAGAGGACCACTTCCTTGGAAATGGTCAGTAAATGTAGCAATACAAATAGCTTCTGCATTAGAAATGGCTCATAAAAACAACATTATACATAGAGATATAAAACCACATAATATAATAATAACAGAAGATGGAATAGCAAAAGTAACAGACTTTGGAATAGCAAAAGCTGTATCAAATTCAACAATAACAGCATTTGGAACGACAATTGGATCAGTTCACTATTTCTCACCAGAACATGCAAGAGGTGGTTATACAGATGCAAAATCAGACTTATATTCTCTTGGAGTAGTAATGTACGAAATGGTAACAGGAAAAGTTCCATTTGATGCAGATACACCTGTATCAGTTGCATTAAAACATATGCAAGAAGACCCTGTACCACCAATAGAAGAAAATAAAAATTTACCAGAAGCTGTTAATAAAATAATCTTAAAAGCATTAAAAAAAGACCCAATGCTTAGATATCAAACAGCTACAGAAATGTTACAAGATTTAAGAATGGCACTAAAAAATCCATCAGGAGATTTTGTAGAAGAAGTAGATTATGATGAAACAGCAAGAACACAAAAAATATCAACTAATATGTATGAAAACCAAAGAAAAGCAAATGGTAAAAAAGAAAACAAATTTATAGCATTTATAAAAACACATCCAAAATTAAGTATCTTTTTAGGAATTATAATTTTATTTTTCTTAGCATTTGGAGGAACAACATTAGTATTAAATGTAACAAATCCAAAAGAAGTACAATTACCAAATGTTGTTGGCTTATCACAAGAAGAAGCAAAACAAAAAGTAGAAGAAGCAAAATTAAAATTCGAGGTATCATCAGAAGAATATAATACAGAAGTAGAAAAAGGACATGTAATAAGTCAAAATCCTACTTATACAGAAAAATATAATGTAAAAGAAGGTAGCGAAATTAAAGTCGTAATAAGTAAAGGTACAGAAAAAACAAAAGTACCAAAAGTTGCTGGAATGAAGGAAGATGAAGCAATACAAACATTAGAAGACGCAAAGCTAAAAGCAGAAGTAGTTGAAGAAACTAGCAAAAAAGTGGAAGAAGGTTATGTAATAAGCCAAGAGACAGAAGCAAATTCAGAAGCAAACGCAGGTGATACAGTAAAAATTCATGTAAGTACAGGAACAGAAAAATCAACAGTTCCATATATAGTTGGAAAAAAACAAGATGAAGCAAAAAAAGAACTAGAAGATGCAGGATTAACAGTAACAATAACAAATGCAGAAGATAGTTCAAAGGAAACAGGAGTTGTATTAAAACAAAGTTTAGATTCTGGAAAAATAGTAGACAAAGGTTCAGCGATAACGATAACAGTAAATAGTTTTGAAGCAAGTAAAACAATATCTGTAAGTATAGATGTAAAATCAATAACTGGAGGATACACAGAAAACAGTAGTGTTACAAATTCAGCAAACAGTACATCAAATGATAATGTGGTAAAAACAGTAAGTATAGAAATAATATCAGGTGGAAAAACATTATGGTCAGACTCAGGCGTTGATAAAAATACGACAAACAAATCTGCGTCAATTACAGGAAAAGGTTCAATGGATGTAACTCTAACAATAAAAGACTCTAATGGTATGAATAAGGTAAGAACTCAAACAGTTAATTTTGGTAGTGATACAGCAATAAGTTTTAAATAAATTACAAGAAAACTCTAATAAGTGAATTAGAGTTTTTTTGTGATTTTTGTAAAAACAAAATTATCAAAAAATGTTGAACTAAAATTATTACTATGGTAAAATAAATTTGATACATAATAAGTTGTGTAAAATTCAAATGAAAAATTAGGAGGAAAGATATGAAAGAAAAAAACATTAAGGGTATAACGCTAGTAGCGTTAGTAATAACTATAGTGATATTGTTAATTTTAGCAGGAATAAGCATTCAAGCAATAACAAACACAGGACTATTTGAAAATGCTAAAAGAGCAGCAGAAGAAAGTAAATATGCCAATGCAGAGGAAAAAGTAAAAATGGCAGTAATGGCATCATATGATGAAAACGCAAGTTTAAACAAAGATTTATTAAAGAAGAGTCTAAACAAAATAGACGGAATAAATCCAAAAGTAACAGAAATAACATGGGACTTAAAAGTAAATGTAGATGGATATGAATTTACAATAACGGAAGTAGGAACAGTAACATGCTTAGGAAGGAAAGAACAAGAAAAATTACCAGAAAATAGCAAAGACAATCCACAAGACGCAGGAAAAGAAGTAGCGTTGAAAGAAGAATGGGGAGAAGAAACAACAACAATAGTAAAAACATCAGATGGAACAGAAGTAACAGGATTAACAAAAGTATCAACAGTATATGCAGTATCAGTAGGAAATGGAGAAACAGTACCAGTACCAAAAGGATTTTTCTATGTAGGTGGGAAGATTGATACTGGAGTAATAATATCAGATAATGAAGCTGATAAATATGATGGAAAGACAGATAAAACAACACATGAATATGCAACAAAATTAAAAGGAAATCAATTTGTATGGATACCATGTACAATAGATGGATACACAAAAATAGATTTTGGAATGACTGGTGCTTCATCATGGGACAGAGAAACAAATACTGCTGAAAAAGAACAAATAGAAAAATATGGTGGATTTTATGTAGGAAGATATGAAGCCGGAGTATCAACATTAGAGGAAGAAACAGGAACATTTAAAGATAGTGTAATATTTGGTAATAATGCATCATTATTCAATACAGTAGGAATACAATCAGGAATAAATGGGTGGGGATGGCAAAATTATAGTTTTATTGCAAGAGGAAGTGTAATAACAGACTCAAATTACCCAAATAAAACAACAGGAAATATAGTAGAAAAAGCAAATAGCATACCATATTATCACGCAGATTATTATACAGCAGTAGAAATGAGTGATAGATTATACAGCAAAAATGCATATGTAAAGAGTGGATTAATAACAGGAACACAATGGGATATGATGATGAAATTTTTAAGTGATAGCACAGATTATTCAGATATGAAAAGTACCCAATGGGGAAATTCCGATAATGTATCATTATCAAATTTAAGAGGATATTATACAAATGTAAATTCATCAAATGGTTCAACAGATGGATTTAAAAGTGCAGAAGGATTTACAACAAATTCAGGAACTGGTTCATATGTATTATTAACAACAGGATCAACAGAACAAGTATTAAGAAAAGGATTATATGACGTAGCAGGAAACTTATGGGAATGGACACAAGAGGCGTCATATGCAGCAAACTTAGGTTATAATACATCACACAATACATACAACATTCGTGGTGGTTCTTTCAACGGTGCATACGCGAGCTACCCTGCTTGTTACCGTGCTTACAATTATGCCCCTGGTACTGACACGCGCTTCGGGTTCCGTCCAGTACTTTATATTAAGTAGAACTGAACGATTACAGGCAATGCACCAATTAATATAAACAAAAATCACTTATTGACAATGTAAACATAAAATAGTATAATATAATTATGGTTATTATCATAAATTTGGAGGTACATAAAATGGAAGAGAATGATTATTCTGTAGTCTTGGAAAATGTAAAAGTAGAAAATGAGATGGATGATGACTATCATTACTACGACAGAAACCGGTTTGGAAAAAAGTATTGTATAATTAGCAATATAGAGTTGACAGATCAGGAGGTCGATAAAGTATTTTCTATAATACGAAAGAAAGAAAGGAATAAAAAATCAATCTTTAACAGAAAATTTAGTTGCTCAAAAGAAATATCTCAATATTTTGATGGTCGTTCTTGTCAAGTACAGGAATATGAAAATGAAAGATGGCTGATAGATATTGGCGATAGATAGGTGTCAGTAGGAGGTAGGCATATGAGTAAGAAAAATATTTCTAAAGAGTCACCAATAGTTTACTACAGAGGACTGTTTAGACAGTTTAAAGTAATCTCTGCTGTAGAATTGACCAATGTTGAGGTTGACAATATAATCTTTTTCATAAAAGATGAAAGAGAAACTTGTGAGAACAATGTTATCTCAAAAAATATTGTGGAAAACCTTAAAGAATCTAACGTTGAAGTAGAGAGTTGTACTCTAATATTGGATGGAAACAGATGGATTATAAAAATAAATATTGATTGAGATTTTTATTATTCCTAAAAAAGGAAGTCTACATTAGTAAGTAGATTTCCTTTTTTCATTAAATAATTTGTAAATCCAAAAAATATATGTTAAAATAATAAAAGAAAAAATTTGGAGGAAAAATGCAAGGATTAATAATAGAAAACATATCAAACCTATATAGAATAAAAGCAGAAAACAAAATATATGAAGCAACACCAAGAGGAAAGCTAAAAAAAGAAGATATTTCGCCAGTAGTAGGAGATAAAGTAGAAATAAGCATATTAGATGAAAACGAAAAAAAAGCAGTAATAGAAGAAATATTACCAAGAAAAATTTATATAAAAAGACCTAAAATGAGCAATCTTGATCAAATTGTTTTAGTAATATCATGTAAAAATCCAAAACCAGACTTATTATTATTAGATAAACAATTAGCATTTGCAGAATTCTTAAAAATCAAACCAATAATAGTTTTAAATAAAGCAGATTTAGATAAAAAGAAAGAATTTGAACAAATAAAAGAAGTATATTCAAAAATAGGTTATACAGTAATAGAAACTGAGGCAAAGAATTCAAAAGGCGTACACGAACTTAAGAAGATGCTAAAAAACAATATAAATGCTTTTTCAGGAAACTCAGGAGTTGGAAAATCAACATTGATAAATGCAATCTTTGAAGAAAAACAAACATTAGAGGGAGAAATAAGCCAAAGAAATAAAAGAGGAAAAAACACAACAACATCAATAAAATTATATGAAATAGATGAAAATACATATATAGCAGATACACCAGGATTTTCAACTTTTGACATATCAGAAATTCAATATACAGAATTAGATAAATATTTTAAAGAATTTAAAGCAGAAATTGAAAACTGTGAATTTGTAGGATGCACACATATAAAAGAACAAAACTGTGGAATAAAGCAAGCAATAGAAAACGGAAAAATAAATCAATCAAGATATGATAGATATTGTAAAATTTATGAAGAATTAAAAGAAAAGGAGAAAAGAAAATGGTAGAAATTTCAACATCAATACTTTCAGTGAAAAAAGGGGAAGAATCAAAAACATTTTTTGCACTAGAAAAAGCAAAAACAGATTATTTTCATATAGACGTAATGGATGGAAAATTTGTAGAAAAAGATACTTATCAAAAAATGCTAGAATATGCTTCATACATCAAAAGAATATCTAATTTACCACTTGATATTCATTTAATGGTAGAAGACATAAATACAGCAATTGATGATTTTGCATCAGTAGAACCAAATATAATCACATTTCATTATGAAGCTTGTAAAAATAAAGAAGAAGTAATGGAAGTAATAAGAAAAATAAAAAATAATAATTGCAAAGTTGGAATAAGTGTAAAACCAGAAACAGATATTAAAGAAATATATGAATTTTTACCATATGTTCATATGTGTTTAGTAATGACAGTAGAGCCTGGAAAAGGTGGTCAAACCTTGTTGAAAGATATGGTTAATAAAATTGCTGAACTAAAAGAATATATACAAAAAAATAATTTAGAAGTCGATATCGAAGCTGATGGAGGAATAAATTTAACAACAGCGGAAGCAGTAAAAAAAGCTGGAGCAGATATATTGGTTTCAGGTACAGCAATACTAATGGCAAAAGATTATAAAGTTATAATAGATGATTTAAGGGCTTAATATAAAAATGAAGAGGAGTTTATAAGCTCCTCTTTTTGTTATGTGAATTTATTTATTTTCAGTTTTATTAGTTGATTCTGATTTTTTAATTTCTTTTTTATTAGAAGTTTTCTTTTTAGGAAGTAAAGCTGTAACTAAAATTCCTAAACCTAAAATAGTTATAACAAAAGATACAACACTTCCAATATAAGGTAATTCTTTAAGAACCCAAATTATAATTCCAGTAACAATTAACATACCAAAAATTCCAGTATTTTTATTAATATTTAATTTTGTACAAAGGAATTTATTAGCAGTAATTGTAAATAAAGCTTTAGCAATAACAAGTGATAAAATGTATAAAGCAATTAATAATAGGGCAACACTACTTGTTAATTGTAAAAGAATTAATATAATTGCAATTATTGGAATTGCTATTAATGCAAGTAATCCATAACCTAGAACTTTCCAAGTAATTTTTCCAACATAATTATTAGTTGATTCTAAGAATTTAGGAGCAAGCCATAAACAAACAAGCCATATAATTAATACAAATGCAAGAAATGCACCTAAATCTAAAATGTAATTTGCAATAATAGTACCAACACTCATGTTTTCAGCATTTGAAGTAATTTTATTGAATTTTACATCTCCTAAAACAGAGCCATCTGGAATATTTACTTCTTCAGAAGAAGAATATTCTAAATTACCATAAATAATACCTTTCTTTGTAGTATTAGCTTCTGCATCAGCATTTTCAGTACCTTCATTAAAAACAATAGTAGAAGCGTTTACAAAAGCATTTCTACCAATAGTACCAGCTACATTTAATTTTTGACATACAGTTTTTAAATCTCTGTAAACAAATCCACCAGAAATATTTACATCTTGTGCACAAGCATACAAGTCATAAACTACACCTTTTATTGTAATATTTTGAGCGCAAGTGAAAAGATTATTAAATATGTAACCTTCACTATCAATAACAACATCCTTAGCTAAAATAAAAGCATCTCCACCAATTTGAGAATTGATAGTAACTTTGTTAGCCATAATAAAAACATTACCGTCTACAATGTAATCAATATTAACTTCATCTTCACAAAGATATAAATCAGACTTTTTGAAAGAGTCATCTTCTTTATTTTGATTATCATTGCCAACAACGGTATTTTCCTCAGAACTAGTTTCACTAATTAAAGAAATATCAGATTCAGAAGCGGTTTCATTATCAGCTAAAACAAAAGAAACTGAAGTTGAAACTAGTAAAACTAATGTAAGAAAAATCTTAAGAAATTTTGAATTTTTTCTTAGCATAATATTTCCTCCTTAATATATATTATTATGATAAAATAATATATCTTTAGTAGCTGTTTTGTCAATTAGTTTTAGATAAAAATTGACAAAATAAAAAATAAAAAGTATACTTAAAAAGACTAAGAAATTAGTTAGTAACTAATAAACCTCGTATCAACAACTGGAGAGGAGGTACACAACATGAAGCATATTAAGACTTTATCAGGAAAAACACTAAAAGACACTATGAAACATGGTGGCTGCGGTGAATGCCAGACTTCATGTCAGTCAGCTTGTAAGACATCTTGCACAGTTGGCAATCAGAATTGCGAAAATAAGAACCAGTAATTTTTTTTTGGTAATTGTTTTTCGGGGAAGCATTTTGGAGTGAGATTTGTTTATTCCAAAATGCTTTTTTATGTGTATGCTAGTCGGAATTTGTCGAACGATTTATGTTGAAGTAAAATAAAGATATTTTTAAAAAATCTAAAATATCACAATTATCAGATCAAAAAGAAAGCTATAATATAACAAATAAACACGACAAAATATTTAGAACAATATTAGGCAAAAAGAAGAAGCAATTGCCTTAATAAATCAAGCAATAAAAACAAAACTAAAAGCAGAAGAAATAGAAAAATAAAAATATAAAAAACAAAGTACAAGTTTTTTCGAAAAATACTTGTACTTTTTTCAATTTATATATATAATAAACAACAGAAAAAATGGAGGTAAAAAATGAATTTTATAGAAAATATAAAAAACAGGGCAAAACAAGAAATAAAAACAATAGTGCTTCCTGAATCAGAAGACATACGAACATTAAAAGCAACACAAATAGCATTAAAAGAAAAATATGCCAACATTGTTTTAGTTGGAAATGAAGAAATAATCAAACAAAAAACACAAGAAAACAATATAAACATAGAGGGAGCAACAATAATAAATCCACAAACATCAAAAGATTACGAAAAATATGCACAACTATTATATGAACTAAGAAAAAATAAAGGAATGACAATAGAACAAGCAAAAGAACTTGTACTAAATCCAGTATACTTTGGAATGCTTATGGTAAAAGATGAAGAAACAAAAGCGGATGGCTTGGTTTCAGGAGCTGCGCATTCAACAGCAGATACTTTAAGACCAGCCTTACAAATACTAAAAACAGCACCAGATACAAAATTAGTATCAGCATTTTTTGTAATGGTAGTTCCAGATTGCGAATATGGAGAGAATGGAACATTTATATTTGGAGATGCGGGATTAAATGAAAATCCAAATCCAGATCAATTATCAGAAATTGCAATATCATCAAGTAAAAGTTTTGAACAATTAGTACAAAAAGAACCCAAAGTTGCAATGTTATCATATTCAAGCCATGGAAGTGCTCATTCTGAATTAACAGAAAAAGTAATAGAAGCAACAAATTTATTAAAAGAAAAAGAACCAAATTTAATAGCAGATGGAGAATTGCAATTAGATGCTGCAATCATCCCAGAAGTTGCAGCTTCAAAAGCACCAACAAGTCCGTTAAAAGGAGAAGCAAATGTATTAATATTCCCTAACTTAGATGCAGGAAACATTGGGTATAAATTAGTACAAAGACTAGGAAAAGCAGAAGCCTATGGACCATTATGCCAAGGAATTGCAAAACCAGTTAATGATTTATCAAGAGGATGTAGTGCCGAAGATATAGCAGGAGTTATTGCTATAACAGCAGTACAAGCTCAAAATAAATAAATTAAAATAAATTTAAAGGAGAATAAAAAATGAAGGTATTAGTATTAAACTGTGGTAGTTCATCACTAAAATATCAATTAATCAATATGGAAACAGATGAAGTTATGGCATCTGGAAAATACGAAAGAATAGGAGAAGAAGAAGCATTTATTACACATAAAGCAAAAGGTAAAAAAGTAGAAATTCAAAATCCAGCATATAATCATGCAGAAGCAATAGATTTTACTTTAAAACAATTCACAAATCCAGAATATCAAGTTATAGAAAGCTTAGATGAAATCAATGCAATAGGACATAGAGTTGTTCACGGAGGAGAAATCTTCAAAGAATCAGCAATAATTGATGATGAAGCAATAGAAAATATCAAACAATGTGGTGAATTTGCACCATTACACAATCCAGCAGCAGTTTTAGGAATGGAAGCTTGCAAAAAAGTTATGCCAGGAAAACCAATGGTAGCAGTATTTGATACAACTTTCCACCAAACAATGCCAAAAGAAAAATATGTATATCCAATACCATATAAATATTACGAAAAATATGGAGTAAGAAAATACGGAGCACATGGAACATCTCATTTATACGTATCACAAAGACTTGCAGAAATAGAAAATAAATCTTTAGAAGGAACAAAAATAGTAACTTGCCACTTAGGACAAGGTTCAAGTATATGTGCAATAAAAGATGGAAAATCATTAGATACAAGTATGGGACTTACACCACTTGGAGGATTACCAATGGTTACAAGAAGCGGAGACCTAGACCCATCAGTAGTTACATATTTAATGAAAAAAGAAAATTTAAGTGCACAAGAAATGGAAGACATTTTGAATAAAGAATCTGGACTTTCAGGAATGTCAAACTTAAAACCTGATTTCAGAGTAATAGAAAACACATCTGTAGAAGGACAACCAGATGCATTAATGGCAGTAGAAACATTCAATTATTCAATAGCAAGCTATATTGCAAAATATGCAGTTGCAATGAATGGAGTTGACTACATAATATTTACAGGTGGAATTGGAGAAAACCAAATAAACATCCGTAAAGGAATTTGTGAAAAATTAGCATTTATGGGAGTAAAAATAGACTTAGATGAAAATAATATGAGAGGGGAAGAAAAAGTTATTTCTACACCAGACTCAACAGTTAAAGTATATGTAATTCCTACAAACGAAGAATTAATGATAGCAAAAGAAACATTAAGATTAGTAAAATAAAATGTCAAAAAAGACCGTCCCATCTGACAGAAATGTCAAACGGGACGGCCTTTTTGACAGAAATAACAACAAAACAGATATAATTGAAATAAATTTAAATTATATCTGTTTTGTTTTTGTGTTTAAATTGAGTTTTTTAGTTATTGAAGATATAAATTTTCAAAAATTTCTAATAATCTTTTATTAACCTTTCCTTGAAAGATAATCAAAGAATAGTAATAATATAGAAAATTTTCATGCTGGCTAATATAAGATGATATTAATAAATCATTGTCTAAAATCCAAATTATTGATTTAAGAAAATTACATTTATTACTTCTAGATAAATAGCTAATTGCATCAATAAGAACACTTTTCTTAATAAGAGAATACAATTTACTTATAATATCAGCTTCTGTAATATGAAATTTTGTAAATAAAATGTTTTCAGATCCTTCCTGGAATTGATTGTAAACGTTATGTGCAGCAGTTTCAATTTCTGTGGAATGATTTTTTAATAAATACTTATAATGCTTAAGTATCTTCTTGTTAGACCCCAATATTGAGTTGATAAATGATTCGGGAAACTCTAATTTTAACATAGCTAACCTCCTAAAATTTCTGGAGGTTTTACCCTCCAAGCCTATAATTAATAGTTACTAAGAGAGTATTACTATAAAATATGAGTTTATTATAGCACTTGTTTTTTTACATATCAACACATTTTAAAAAATAAAACTTGAAAACAAAACTAAAAATAAACATTGCAAAAAAATACAAAAAAGTGTAAAATAAAACCAGAAAAATCAAAAAAGGAGATAAAAAATGGAAAACACAGTAGCAGTAGATATATTATTAACAACTTACAACACAAATATAGAATACCTAAAACTTCAACTAGATAGCATACTAAATCAAACCTATAAAAACTTCACACTTATAATCTCAGATGATTGTTCAACAAAACAAGAAGTAAAAGAAGTTTTACAAGAATATGCCAAAAAAGACGATAGAATAAAACTATATTTTCAACCACAAAATCTAGGTTATACAAAAAATTTTGAATTTGTCTTAGCACAATCAACAGCAGATTATATAGCTTTTAGTGACCATGACGATATATGGTATCCAAACAAAATAGAAGAAAGCTTAAAAGCACTAAAAGAAAAAAATGTAGACCTAGTCTACTGTGATGCAAACCAAATTGATGAAAAAGGCAATATATTACATGAGAGTTATTTAAGATACAAAAATATGCCAATAATAAACGAAAAAAATAACAGTAAAAAGGAAATACTAGCATTTTCAAGACATATAGCTATTGGATGTAGCCAGATATTTACAAAAGAAGTAAAAGAAAAACTAATACCATTCACTCCAAGCACAATGGCACATGACTGGAACACAGTTTACATAGCATCCAAAATGAAAGGAATTTATTGCTTAGATAAACCACTATTTGGTTATAGACTACACGGAAACAATGCATTTGGAGGAAGAAACTTCAAACAAAATGTACATATATGGAAACAAAAAGAAGGAAACAACTATAAATCATATTTAAAATATAGACACCATGCAATAACAGATACATATCTAGCAGGAGTGCTAATGTGTGAAGAATATTCAAAAAGAATAGAAAACAATAATCTAAAAAAACAAGAAAATGAAGTAATAAAATACTTTAAAAATGCACAAAAACACAAAATGATATATTTACCAATACACAAATATTTTAAATACCTATCATTCAAAGGAATACAAAAAAGAGCAATAAAAGAAATTATGATACTACACTTCCCACTAATAGGGTTCATAATATTCTCAATAATATAGAAATAAAAAAATATCTTTAGGGTTATGGGAATGGAAGGTGTACAAATAAATATTTTTTCGGCTTGCTTCATAATTTAAGAATTTCTAAATTGATTTTTCGGGCCAATTGGTGCAATTTGTGCAAAAGACGAAGTTGCAAAGTATTTCACAAGCGGTTCACACGGAAGTACATATAGTGGTAACCCTGTTGCTTGTGCTGCATCACTTGCTCAGATTGGTGAACTTCTCGATAGAGATTTAGCAGGAAATGCAAAGAAGATGGGCGAATACTTTATGAATAAGCTCAGAGAAGTTGTTCCTCATGTCAAGGAAGTTCGTGGACTTGGACTTTTCGTTGGTGTTGAGTTCGAGGACGGCTTTAATTCAGTAGATATTAAGCATGAATGCTTTGATAGAAAGCTTATTGTTACAGCTATCGGTTCTAATATTATCCGTATGGTTCCACCGCTCATTCTTACAGAGGAGCATTGCGATAAGGCGGCTGAAATTATCGCTGAATCTGTAAAGGCTCTTGAAAAATAATAGAACAGTTTTAAAGTGGCTTTGCTATTCGGACAACTGGGAAAAATATTTCTCAAATGTTTGTGGCAAAGCCAAAACTGATTTTAGAACAGTAATTCGTTGAGGTGTTGATTATGATGAATTTTAATTATTCGCTTCCTGTAAATCTTATGTTCGGAAAAGGCAAATCTAAGCTTGTCGGCGAGGTTTGCAAGGATTATGGCAGAAAAGCTCTCGTTGTAACAGGCGGAAACAGCACAAAGAAGTCTGGTTTACTTTGCAGAGTTACTGAAAGTCTTGAAAAAAGCGGTGTTGGTGCAGTGGTCTTTGATAAAGTTACACAAAATCCGCTGACGACAACTGTCTATGAGGGCGTTGAATTAGCCAAAAAAGAAAGCTGTGATATTATTCTTGGTGTAGGCGGTGGCTCAATTATGGACGCCGCAAAGAGTATAGCTTTCTGTATGAATAATGAGGGCGATATTTCTGATTATATTTTCGGCTTGAAACAGGGCAAAAAGGCTATGACTATTATCCTCATTCCTACAACCTGCGGAACAGGAAGCGAAGGCAATCAGATTGCTGTTCTGACAAATCCTGAAACTAAGGATAAAAAGGCACTTTACACAATGAATATTCTGCCAAGTGTTTCTATCATTGACCCAGATGTTATGAAAACTATGCCTAAGCATATACTTTCTTCGGTAGGTTTTGATGCTTTTACTCACTCCTTAGAGGCCTATACTTCAAAGAAGGCTAACCCTCTCACAGATGCTCAGGCATTGCTTGCAATTAAGCTTATTGCAAAAAATCTTCCATTACTTATGGATGATTACAATAATGATGACGCATGGGAGGCTGTAAGCTTAGCGGCAACACTTGGCGGTATGGTAATCGGTGTTGCTGGTGTTTCGGCGGCTCATGGTATGGAACACCCTGCTTCAGGCTTGAAAAATATAGTTCACGGCAGAGGTATTGCGGCACTTACTCCGATTATTGTTGAAAGACTTGCACCCGCACTTCCTGAAAAGTTTGCAGAGGTTTCAAAGATACTTGGCGGAAAAGATGAAAAGGATTGTGCAGACAGCATAAGAGGCTTTTTAAAAGCAATCGACCTTGAAGTAAAGCTTGGAGATTTAGGCATTACTCAAGATGATGTTGAGTGGATGACTGATAATTGTATGAAAATTTCGATTGGAAATTTGAATAACGCTCCAAAGGTGTTTGATAGGGCAGAGGTTGCAGAAATTTATAGCAAAGCAATTTAGCAGGCGGAGTGCCTCCGCCGTCAAGATGCGGTGCGTGACTGCATAGGACAAGACGCGGAATCGCTCGGCAAGGAAGAAGGGGATTGCATCAATTCGGCTGATGTATTGTG
>OGYP01000638.1_pt1 | contig 17113 bp, 17 predicted proteins | sample 1576571 | NCBI WGS metagenome assembly OGYP01 (sample SAMEA3541559, study PRJEB24748) | human gut metagenome | biome: human gut; feature: human-associated habitat; material: faeces | place: China | collected 2012
CTGCTGTTCGGGGAGACAGAGGAAATCGCTTCACTGATTACGGAACATGGAAAGGCCTGACCCTCCAGACCCGCCGCAGAACAGCGCGGGCAGCGGAGGGCCGGAAGGTGCCCACCAGCACCACGTCCTGATCCCGGAGAAAATGCGCCGCCTGAAACCCGGGGACCGGGTTCTGGTGGCCTGGGTGCAGTCGGAGGCCGTTGTGGTGGATATTATCTGCCCGGCGGAGGATCTAAAAAAATAACAAGACGAAAGGAAGGGCTTTCCTATGGCTGAAAAGCAGCTTTACCCGGTTTTTGAAGTCCCGGACTTCGTCGCAAAGAAGAACGAGGAGAACCGGAAGCAGCAGTATAAACCTTCTGTTTATTTCGACTATGCGACCGGCGATTTTCGCCTTGACGGCGCCGGGCGCATGGCGGGAGCCAGCGGCCGCGAAGCCTATATGCAATGGTGCATAAAAACCGTTATGACGGAGCGGGACGCCTTTCTGGCGTATTCGACCAAGTACGGCGCAGAGCTCGAAACTTCGCTTGCACAAAGCGACCGCGCCAGCGTGGAAGCCAGCCTGGAACGGACCATCACGGAAGCGATCATGGCGAATCCCAAAACGGAGTATTGCCGCGATTTTACGTTTACATGGCCCGAGCCAGACAGTTGCGATTGCGAATTTGTTGTGAAGGGCCGCGGCTACGACGAAATCCAAACCGTCAGCCTGAATTTTTCAAAGTAAGGAGGTGAGAACATGGCCACAATTCCGGCATTTTCCGCGCCTGATTGGCTGAAAACCGAAACGGCGGAGCAGATCCAGGCGCGCATGATGGAAAGCCTCCCGCCTGACATTGACGACACCGAAGGCGGCTTCCCGTGGGATTTTACCTATCCCACGGCACTCGAAAAGGACGAACTGCTGAACTTCCACCTTGTGGAAACCTTAAAGTTGATGTTTCCGGCGTGGTCCTATGGGGCCTACCTTGACGGACACGCTAGGGCCGACGGCCTTTCCCGCCGCCCGGCAAACCCCGCAGCCGGTATTGTTACGTTTACCGGCACGCCCGGCACGCAGATCCCGGAGGGCACCGTGGTCTGTGTGCCTTCTTCCGGCGGAGTGCCTGCCATTGAGTACGCTACGGATTCCGTGGCCTACATTGGAGAGGCTACCGGAGAGGAGAACGGCACGGTTGACGTTGCTATTACAGCAGTCGAACCGGGCCCCACCGGCAACGTGGGCGCGGGTGCCATCACGATTATGATGGACCCGATTGCAGGCGTTACCCTTGTGACCAACGCCGACAAGATCACCGGCGGCGCAGAGGAGGAAGACGACGAATCCCTCCGCCTGCGCATTGCGGAGTATGACGAGACTTCGGGAGAATCCTTTGTTGGCTGCGACGCGGACTATATCCGCTGGGCCAAGGAAGTTTCGGGCGTTGGCACGGTTCTGGTTGATGCCCAGTATGAAAAGACGCATCCCAACTGGGTGCGCCTTATTATTCTGGATTCTTCCGGCGAGCCAGCCAACGGCTCCATTATTCAAAACGTGTACGACCACATCATGAGGGACGACAACCGGATCGAGCGGAAGGCGCCCGTTGGCGCAATTCTCCTGGTGCAGGCCCCCGAGGGTGAGGTGGTGAATATCTCCGTTGAGGGCTTGCAGTTGGACGGCACCAAGACCGCCGCAGAGGTGGAAGAAATCTTCCGCACCGCGCTGATTGAGTATTACATCACCGCCAAGTCCGACCCACCACGTCGCGGTCGTCGACAGCGATCGTGTCGGCATCGCCCGGACGCTCGATCTGGTAGAGCAGACCCGATTCGGTCTTCTCGACACCCGACTTCTTGGCGATACCTTCGAGCCACTTCGCCGAAGCCTCGGCATTCTGGCGCGGACGCACGACCATGAAGTAGTTCTGCAAATAGCCCTGCACGGCCATCTCGTCCATCTTGGCGACGCTGTCGCGCACGTTGGACATCGCCTCGGCGATCCATACGATCTGCACGGGGATGTCGCTCGCCTTGATGTTGTTGCCGATGTCGTTACCGAACGCATACGACACCGAGTCGCTGTTGACACTGATATTTTTAAAGAATTATCCATTCAAACCTATTCAATTAACTTTGATTTCCGCTTTGGCAACAGGAATACCTAGTTTTGTATTAACATTAGAACCCAATGGAAATAAAGTGAAAGGTAACTTTCTACAAAATGTTATCTCAAAAGCATTGCCAGGAGCTATATGCGTTATATGTAGCGTAATTGGTGTATCAATTCTAGGTCATTTTATCTATATTTCGCCAAGTGAATATTCAACGATGTGTACAATTCTTGCCGGAGTCAATGCACTTATGGTACTCGTACGCGTATGTGTGCCTATGACAACATTAAGAAAAATATTAGTTACTATCATGTGTATGATATTTGTAGGCTCAATAATCTTATGTAAGAATTTTTTCTACATAGTCCATTTAAGATGGTATGAAATTATCTATGTGATTTTGAATATTTGTCTAATTCCACATATTTTAACAGTTGTATCGTTTTGGATAAAATTGTTTTTGAAACAAAAAAATAAAGTTTGGAAATGATCCAAACTTTTTTCTATCTCCAAACCTCTTCAGCGATTTCTTTGACCAATTTCACTTTAGCCCATTGTTCATCTTCTGTTAATTTATTTCCAATTTCACATGATGCGAAACCACATTGTGGGCTTAGACACAAGTTTTCTAATGGGACATATTGACTTGCTTCTTTGATACGAGCAATCACAGTTTCTTTGTCTTCTAATTTGGCTGATTTTGTCGTAACCAAACCAAGTACGACTTTCTTTTCTTTGGATACTTCTTTTAATGGCTCAAACCCACCAGAACGAGCATCATCAAATTCTAAAAAATAGGCATGTACATTTTCTTTCGCAAATAATGTTTTTGCGACGGCATCATAGGCACCGCTTGAAGCATATGTTGAATGGAAATTACCACGACAAACATGTGTATTGATTGTTAGATCTTCTGGTTTATCTTCAATCGCAAGATTGTTGATACGCAAGAATAATTCTTGAACTTTTAATAAACCTTCTTGATCCGTTTGGAAAAACAACGGCGCTTTTTCATCTACCAACATACCCCATGAACAATCATCGAATTGGATGCATCGACATCCAGCATCATATAATTGTTGGATGACAACCTTATATCCATTCGCAATATCCTGTACCAATTCTTCTGTATCTTCGTAATATTTTCTTGTGTTTTCTAGCGCAAAAGGAAGAATCATCTGTTCTAAAAATTGTGCTGGAGCTGGAATTGTTTGTTTGGCAATCGTATTTTCATCTTCAAACTGCTTTACAAATTTAAAATGTTCTACAAAAGGATGCGTACCATTCACGCCTACTTTTCCAGTAATATATGTATCATCAATCATAGCTGCTTCACCATGGAAAGGAAGACCTGTTTTTGTTGGTGTATGAGAAACGCCATCAAATCCCCACATAAAATCTAAGTGCCAAGTAGCACGTCTGAATTCACCATCTGTAATAACATGAAGTCCGGCTGCCTTTTCTTTTTGAATTAAATCCGTAATGCATGCATCTTCAACTTTGGTTAATTCTTCTTTTGAAATCTTTTTGGCTTCATAATCTTTGCGAGCTTGTTTTAATTTTTCGGGTCTTAAAAAACTTCCGACCACATCATATCTATAAGGTGTTTGAACTGTCATAATTAAATTCCTCAACTTTCGTGTGTGTTAAGTCTATCATATTTGTAGAGTACAGAATAATTGAAAAAATCTTTATGCTGTTATAGGTAAAAGCTATAATAAAAGACCAATTTTACTTGGTCTGTTCAATATATTGTATTAAATGATTTAGATAGTTTCTTGCCATGTTGGATAAGACTCCATCACTGATATAGCCTATTTCCATGACTTCATCACTATCTAGTGGAATGGATACAATATTGTTTCCATTTAAATCCGTGCTTAAGATACCTGAAGAAATCGTATATCCGTCAAGTCCAATCAATAAATTAAATAAGGTAGCACGATCGGAAACAACAATACTCTTTTTAGATGGTTGCGTACTGTGTAATTCTTCTGAAAAGTAAAATGAATTGTTGGTTCCTTGTTCATAAGTTAAACGAGGATAGTTTTCTAAATCTTCCATTTTCACTAGTTTTTTATTGGATAAAGGATTTGTCTTAGATACAAAGACATGAGGTCTAGCCTCAAATAGTTTTGTGAATGTTAAATGTTCTTTCTTTAAAATGCTTTGAATAACTTCACGATTAAAATGGGAAAGATAAAGAATACCCAATTGACTGCGATGATTTTTAACATCATCAATAATATCGTATGTTCTTTGTTCTCTTAAAGAAAATTCATATTCACTTTGATTATACTCTTTGACTAAGGCAACAAAGGCATTGACCACAAAGGCATAATGTTGACTTGATATCGCAAATACAGTTCTTGCAGGAACGGCGTTTTTATATTGTTCTTCAAGTAAGTTTGCTTGTTCAACGACTTGTCTAGCATATCCTAAAAATTTTTCACCTTGTTCAGAAAGTAAAATACCTTTGTTTGTGCGAACAAATAAACAGATGGACATTTCTTCTTCTAAATCATGAATGGCTTTTGATAAAGATGGTTGCGAAATAAATAAGGCTTTAGCTGCGGAATTAAAAGATCCAGATTCAACGACCTGGATCACGTAGCGCAATTGTTGTAGCGTCATTAGTCAATAAGTGTGATTGTATCAATCACTTGAGGATTTCTAGGACGGTCATTGAATGTAGTAGGGGTCTTCGCAATTTTATCCACATTTTCCATACCTTCAATCACTTTTCCAAACGCAGCATATTCACCATCTAAATGAGGTGCATCTTGGTGCATAATGAAGAATTGACTTCCTGCACTATTTGGATCCATAGCACGTGCCATAGATAAAACTCCACGAGTGTGTTTTAAATCGTTTTTAAATCCATTAGATGCGAATTCTCCATGAATGGTATAACCTGGACCACCAGTACCATTTCCAATCGGGCATCCACCTTGAATCATAAATCCTTTGATAACACGGTGGAAAGTAAGTCCATCATAGAATTTCTTTTCGATTAGATTCAAAAAGTTTTCAACCGTTTCTGGAGCAATCTCAGGATATAGTTCAGCTTTGATTTGATCTCCATTTTTCATTGTGATTAAAATATTTTTTGTTTTCATGTTTTAGTTTTCCTCTCTTATATACTGAATTGCGATACAACCAAGACCAGTATGTACGGCAATTACAGAACTAATATAGTCTATATGAATATTTTGTCCAGGTACACCTTTTTCGATAAAACATTTTTTAAAATGGTTGGCACCCTCTAAAAAATTAGAATGAATAATATAAATATGCGTATGTTGAATATCAATATCATCCATGATTTTATCGATCGCATAGGCATCGGCTCTTTTTTCTGTACGAACTTTATTTAAAACATCAATTCTACCTTTTGTACTTTTATTTATATGTAAAACAGGATAGATCTTTAATAAACCCGCAAGTGTAGCAGCCATAGGTGTTAATCTTCCACCGCGTTTTAAATGTTGAAGATTTTTGACAAGAATCAATGAGTTGGATTCATCAATAGCAGGTTGAATGATCTTTAAAATCTCTTCTGAAGATTTATGTTCATCCACCAACTTCTTGATCCAAATCGCAACATGTTTTTCAATTTCACACGTTGAATACATATCAATGACATGAACATTCATTTCGAGTTCACGTGCGATACTTTGCATGGTGCTAGCATTTGTAGATAATCCATTTGTCAAAGGAACGGCAAATATTGTGTCATAGTCTTTTTTTAGTTCTTCAAATAAATCATAAATTTTTTGATAAGCAGCCATACTTGTTTTTGGCATTTTACCATTCGCTAATTCGTTATATATATCTTGGGTAGAAATTTCTAATGTATCTTGATAGGTTGTTTCATCAATCGTAATCTGTAAAGGGAGTAGATAGATTCCTAATTCTTTTGCCTGTGCAAAAGATAGATTTGAACCCGTATCTGTTACAACTGCGATTTTTTCCATTTAGAATCCTCGAATCGTTTCAGTATCGATATTTTTAATGATTTCAACCGCAAGATTCACAGCATTGTCATAATCCTCTTCAGAACAAATGCCAAAAGAAGCATGCGCAAAACGAACAGGAATTCCAATGATTATCGTTGGTATGTTGTAACGATGTGTGATACCTGCATTAGTTCCTCCACCTTTTCTTACACTTTCTTGTACAGGGATATTTTTTTCATGGGCTAAGTCGATCGCATAGCGCATAAAACGAGGACTAGTGATGTATGAACGATCAAACCAACGTAACATTGGACCTTTTTTAAGAGCCGATTGAATCATGTAATCTTGTTCAAAAGTATCATCACTTGGACATCCTTCAAAACAAATCGCAATATTTGGATGTAAGTTTTTAATGGCCGTATCCATACCTCTTTCACCCACTTCTTCTTGCGTTGTTAATGTGGCTTCAATGTTATGATTTACATCTTTTAATTGGTGAAGAACATCCATTACGGCAGCACATCCAATACGGCAATCAAAAGCTTTACCTAAAAAGATTTTGTGGGCTTCATCATATTTACAAGTAACGGCAGGACACATGAAATTACCTACAGAAATATGGAAATCTTCCTTAACTTCTGTAGCATTTGTAGCTCCTACGTCGATGACTAAATCATCAAAATCTACTTTTCCATTGCGCTTTTCGGCTGATAAGAAATGAACCGGTTGACTTGCGACAATACCAGAAATTTTTTCACCCTTATCATTTAAAATCCAAACTTCACCTGATACGATGTTTTTTGGATCCCATCCACCAAGTGGTAAAAAGCGAATTGTACCATTTGGCTTGATTGCTTGCACAATAAAACCAACTTCATCTGCATGTGCATCCAAAAGAATGGTTGTCTTGTGTTCTTTATCTTGTTTAAAATGCATATATGTGTTACGCATTGTGTCATCATGAACTTCACAAATATTTTGGACATCTTCCATGGCTAATTTCGATACTTCATCTTCCATGCCACTTGGTCCAAAGGCAGTTGAGAAGTCAAGAATTCGTTTTATTTTTGAATTCATATACATTTCCTCCATAAATTTGTTAATATTATAGCACAGATACATACTTGTGGATGTGATTCTAGTCATTTGAATCAAATTGTATTTGGACAAAGGATTAGAATACATGTATCTTAACCAAAAGGAGATTTTTGAATGAAAAAATTAATGTCAAAACTACATTTTAGAAGTATATATAAAACAATCGTATTCACTTTAGTTTTATGCTTTTTATACAATATCGCATATTTGTTGATGAGTGCATCTGCTATGAATGTCTATATAAGACAAAGTCTAGAAGTTGTACTAAGCTTATTATCAAGTCTAGGCTTTTACTTCATCTGTACAAAGATCTGGAAGGCAAAGAACTTTTCGGCTTCTGCAATTTTAAAAGTATTCGTACTACAAGGTATTTATATCTTGATTGTGAGTGGAATTCTTTCAAATCTTGTAAATGTTTGTGCAAATAATACAAGCTTAATGTTAGTATTACAGCTTATGAGTGCATTCTGTTTAGTTGTGATGGTACCATTCCAGTTGATTTTCTATTATGGCTTGATTCATGACAAAAACTTAAAGGAATTTATTCCTTATGCATTAAAAAAACATCAGAAAAAGATGTTGAACTGGTATTGTTCACTACTCATCTTAATCGTTGTATTGGATACAATGTCAGGTGGTTTGTTTAGTGCGGCCCAAGGCTTTAATGCCCAAAGCATTTTAGTTGGATCAATGTATATGGGCAATCCCATGATATCTTGGATGATGTATTTATTTTTAGGCGTAAGCTTTCAATCGAGTCTTGCATCGATGTTTACTTATTTATTTGTGAATTTTTTGATGGGCTTTTTCTATTGCGTTCTTGAACTAAACTATGTTTTTTATGTGGGAAGTCTTTTAGATGCAGATTAACGAATTAAAAATTACCAGTCGAAGACTAGGCCTTTTAGTAAAGATGAATATCTTAACGGTTGAAGATTTATTGAAATATTATCCTTTACGTTATGACACGGTACAAACTTTGCCTTATGCTTCGTGGAATGAAAAAGAAAATGTTGTTTTTCAAGGCTTAATTTGTTCGGCTGCACGAGTGATCCGTTTATCTAAGAATCGTTCGATGACTAAATTTAAAGTGATGTCATGGAATGAAGAATTAAATATTACTTTATTTAATCGTCCATGGCCAAGTCAGTTTGGTTTTGGTAAGACGATAACGATTTATGGACAATATCAAGGAAATAACAATGTATTAGCTTCCACTTATAATTTCAAACCTTTAGATCAACAATTGGGTTTACATCCTGTGTATCCATTAATTGAAGGTTTAAAACAGTCGGATATTCAAGCGATTATGAAAGAGGCACTTAAACATGTGGATATTCTGCCTCAAAGAGTACCCCAAAGATATGTTGATAAGTATAAATTATTAGATATATCAACCGCTTATAAGTGGATTCATTTTCCGGAAAATGAAAAGCAGCTGCATGCAGCCATTCGTACATTAAAATATGAAGAGTTTTTGTGTTTTCAATGTGTAATGCAGTCGATGCATGAAAAGAAAGAAATTAAAACAAAAAAGGTTTTTTCAGTTTCTACAGTAAAAAATTGGATTTCAAATCTTCCTTTTGAATTGACAAAAGATCAGCTTTCAAGTATTGATGATATTCTATATGATTTAAAAAGTACAAATGTGATGTTTCGCCTTGTTCAAGGTGATGTTGGCTGTGGCAAGACGATTGTGGCACAAATTAGTATGTATGCCAATCAACTTGCAGGTTATCAATCGGCTTTACTTGCACCAACTGAAATTTTGGCAAGACAACATGTAAAGAATATGCATAAATTAGGTCTTGAAGCGACTTTATATGTTTCAAGTCTTGCGGCTAAGGAAAAGAAAGAAATTTTAGAGAAACTTGAAAATGGAAAAATTTTTAATGTAGTGGGAACACATGCTCTGTTTCAAGAAAATGTTGTATTTCATAAATTAGGTCTTGTGATTGCGGATGAACAACAGCGGTTTGGGGTGAAACAAAGAAGGTCTTTGTTAGAAAAAGGAAAGTGTGTTGATTTTTTAATGATGTCAGCTACACCGATTCCTAGAACATATGCACATTTCTTATATGGAGATATGGATATTAGTTCGATTCATACGATGCCTATAGGAAGAAAGAGTGTTGTCACAAAATACTTTAAAACGGCAAGTATGGCACCTTGTTTAAATGATGTTTTAAACTTTATTAAAGAAGGAAGACAATGTTATGTCGTATGTCCTGCGATTGAAGAAAATGATGAGTATAAGATGCGTAATGTGTTTGAAATTTATGAGGGAATGACAAAGACATTAAAGGATGTGCGAATTGGCTTGTTGCATGGGAAAATGACAAGTCAAGAAAAAGAGGAAACAATGGAAAAATTTTCGAATCATGAGTTGGATATACTTGTTTCTACAACGGTTATTGAAGTTGGAATCGATGTGGCGAATGCAAGTGTAATGGTTATTTATGATGCGCATCGCTTTGGCTTAAGTACATTACATCAGTTAAGAGGACGTGTAGCTCGTGATAAAAAACAAGGATATTGTTTCTTGTTGTCATCATCAAATGATCCGCAGGCGATTGAGCGTTTAAAAAAGATGGAAGAATTGAAGGATGGCTTTGAAGTATCAAATTATGATTTGCATATGCGCGGTCCAGGTGATATTTTAGGAATAAGACAAAGTGGTATGCCTTGTCTTGTGTTTGGTGATTTTGAAAAAGACCAGGCTATGATGGAAATGTGTATTCAGGATGCAAAAGAAATTATACAAGATCAAGTGGATGTGGATCTCTTGTTGTATATTTCGAATGCGATTGAAAATGCACAATATTTTGATTAGGAGACTAATGATGGATAAACAAAAGGTAGAGAATAAATTCATATATTTTATCAGCTTACTTGGTATGGTAATGATTCTTGTATTGATTGCATATTTCTTCTTTTTGCGTAATGTTGAAGTGGATATTATGGATAATGCGCAATATACCTATGTTGGAGAAAATGGAAATGCAAGTGTTGTGGTAAGCGCAAAGCAGGGGGAATTGAATCAAAGAATGCAGGACTTTTTGAATTCAGTCAAATATGAAGTGAGTCCAAGTTCAGATTTATCCAATGGAGATACAATTCATGTTACGGCAACCTATGATGAGGCTTTAGCAAATCAATATCATTACAAACCTAAAAGTATAGAGGCAAATGTTGTCGTTGAAGGACTTGCCAATCGTTATTTGGCTTTGCAGGATATTCCTAAGACATTGATTCAAGATGGTAGAAATGCTGCACTTGATTATGTAAAGGAAAATCAGGATGCAATCTATAAGTTAGATGGAAAAGAAGAAAAGACACCAAGTCTTGATAAAATGAAAATTGTATATTCAGCATATTTAAAATCGAACCAGAAAAAGAATAGTGATCGTTTTGTGTATATTGTACAAATGACTTATGATTCAGAAGTTCTTTATTATATGGTGTGTATTCCAAATATCAATGATTCCAATGAAATTGATACACACAACATATATGGAGAAAAAGCATATTTAACGCAAGAAGAATTGGATGGTAAAGATTTTAATGGGTATGTAGATCGTGTCTATTCGTCAAAATATCAAATTGAGCAAAAAAAATAAAGAAGTCGACGACTTCTTTATTTTAGTTTATTCATTAATTCTTCAAAATCAGTTTTTTCGATTTCATGAAATTCAATCGTAACATGATCATTATCTTTATAGCGTGGAATTAAATGAACATGGAAATGATTTACGCTTTGTCCAGCCGCTTCATGTACATTACTTAAGATGTTAATGCCATCACAATGTAAAGTTTGTTCTAATTTATTGGCAAGTTTACTTGCAACTTCAAAAACATGATTTCTTGTTTCATCTGGACAATCTAGAAATGAATCGCAATGTTCTTTTGGAACAACAAGGGTGTGTCCATAAGAAGTTGGATTGATATCTAGAAAGGCGATGACACTTTCATCTTCATAAATTTTATTGCTTGGAATTTCGCCATTAGCGATCATACAAAAAATACACATAATAATAAGTCCTCCTTATTAAAGATAATACATCGTTTTAGATAAAATGAAAAGCCAGACTAAGGGGGTGTCTGGCTTTTCAATAAGGGGATAGAAAATAGTATGAATACCATAGACTGATTTCATACCGGCAAGGTCTTCAAACTCCTTGCTTGTAAAGAAGTATACCATAAGTTGTGTCAAATAAAATGTGAAAAGTGTGGGAAAATATGTGATATTTCAAAAATATAGTGTTTCGGCCCCACTTTTGATGATTTTTTGTCTCAATTCATGAAAATGTATGAGTTTGCAAGAGTTAAAAATGGGAAAATTTGGTTTTTTCTTGAAATATAAATATTGACAACTAGTTTTATGCTATAATGTAAACTAAGCGGAGGTTTTGAGATGATTGTAAAAACCATTCATGAAATAACAAATATGATGCATGCAACTTTGCATGGTGATATTGATGATACAAAAAAAATTCATGGTGTTGTGATTGATTCACGACAAGTGACAAAAGACGTTTTATACGTACCTATTATTGGTCAAAGAGTGGATGGACATACATTTGCCAAACAAACAATTGAAGATGGTGCTTTGATTAGTTTGTGGCAAAAAGACCATGTCCCATATCCTGATTTTCCTGTAATTTTAGTAGATGATACACTTAAAGCTATGCAGGATCTTTCAAAAGCATATTTGGATGAGTTACATCCTTTAGTTATTGGTGTAACGGGTTCAAATGGTAAAACAAGTTGTAAAGATATGTTATATAGTATTTTTTCACAAGAGAAAAAAACACAGAAGACACAAGGAAACCGCAATAGTGAGATTGGACTTCCTTTAACGATATTTGATTTTGATGAAGATATTGAAGTGGCCATTTTAGAAATGGGTATGGAAAATAAAGGTGAAATTACACAATTAACTTCCATTGCTCAACCGGATATTTCTGTCATCACTTCAATTGGTTCGGCTCATATGGAAAATTTGGGTGGGAAATTACAGATTGCCCAGGCTAAATGTGAAATTTTAGAGGGTACAAAAGAAAATGGATTGTTCCTTTATAATTATGAAAGTAAAGAAATCCAAGAAGTGCTTTGTACTTTAGATACAGAAAATAAAAAAGTAGTATCTTTTGGTCAAGGTGGAGATGTTTCAATCACAAGTGATATTGAATATGATAAAGAAGGAATTGTATTTAATTGTAATATTTTAGATACACCTGTACATTTGCGTGCATTTGGTGATTTTCAGGCAATGAACGCATTGCCGTGTATCTATATCGCAAAAGCTTGTCATTTAAAAGAAGAATCGATTTTAAATGGATTGAAAAATCTAGAAATGACAAAGATGCGTACGCAGTTAATTTCAGTAAAAAATGCATATATTCTAGATGATACATATAAATCAAATCCAGAAAGTGCTAAGGCAGCCATTGATACATTGATGGAACTTCCGGCCAATAAACATATTGCCATTTTATCGGATATGTTAGATCTTGGTAGTGAAGAAAAACAGTTGCATTATGATGTGGGTGTTTATGCCAAAGAAAAAGGTGTGGACGAAATCTATTGTACAGGTCCTCTTTCAAAAGAAACGGCCGATGGTTTTAATGGGAAATGGTATGAAACTAAAGATGAGATATATGAAGCTTGCAAACCTTTGTTAGACAAAGATTGCATTATTATGATCAAAGGTTCAAGAGCGATGAAGATGGATACATTAGTAGATGCTTTTAGGGGGAAAAACAATGAGTAAATTACGTTTAGGTGTCGTATTTGGGGGACAAAGTAGTGAATATTCTGTTTCATTACATTCTGTCACTTCCTTTTTACGTCAAATTCATGCAGACAACTATGAAATGACTTTAATTGGTATTAATAAAAATGGACATTTCTATTTATATAATGGAGATGTGGATTCTATTGAACATGATACATGGGAAAATGAAGAAACTTGTGTATCTTGTGCATGGGTAAACGGGGGAATCATGCCATTAGATGGTTCAAATAAAGTGATTGAACTAGACTGTGTATTCCCGGTACTACATGGTAAAAATGGTGAGGATGGATTGATTCAAGGTTTACTTGAATTGATGAATATTCATTATGTAGGTTGTGATGTTATGTCAAGTGCTATGTCAATGGATAAAGAAATTATGCATATTTTGTGTAAAGAAGCAAAAATTCCTTGCGCTGACTACATTTGTTTATATGCCAATCGAGAAAATCCTACATTTGAACAAATTCAAGAAAAGATTGAATTGCCATGGATCATTAAACCATGTAATGCAGGAAGTAGCTATGGTGTGCATTTTGTCAACAACAAAGAAGAATTTGAAAGTGCATGTAAAGATGCATTCTTCTATGATGGTAGAGGTAAGATCTTAGTCGAAAAAGTAATTAAGGGCTTTGAGATTGGTTGTGCCGTTATGGGAAATGAAGAAATCTTTACAGGATCCATTGATGAAATTGAAATTACGGGTGGATTCTTCGATTTTGAAGGAAAATATGAAATGAAAGGAGCCGCTATTTATTGTCCGGCTCGTATTGATGAAAAAACATTTAAAGAAGCGCAAGAATTAGCTCGCAAAACATATATTGCGATGAATTGCTGCGGAATGGCACGTGTAGATATGTTTGTGACAGAAGATAAAGAAGTAATCTTGAATGAATTGAATACAATTCCTGGATTAACAGCGACTTCTCGTTATCCTTCTATGATGAAAGAAGCCGGTATTGAATTTGCGGATTTAATTGATAAGCTAATTGAACTAGCTATGCAAAGGACAATTGGAGCATGCTAGAAGCTTATAGCAGAGCTTGGACTGAAATTGATTATGATGCGATCCGTCATAATGTAAAAGAAGTTAAAAAGCTTGTAAAAAACACAAAAATCATGGGAATTGTGAAAGCCAATGCGTATGGCTTAGGTGATGTCGCATGTGCTAAGGCTCTACAAAAATGTGGTGTGGACTATTTTGGCGTTTCCAGTATTGATGAAGCATTAAATCTTAGAAATGCAGGAATCCAAGATAACATCTTGATTTTAGGATATACACCAAGCATGCATTTTCATTATCTTCATGAACAGAATATCGTTCAATCTTTAGTATCCATTGAATATGCTAGAGAATTAAATGCCTATGCCAAAGAAAATGATGTAAAGATTCGTTGTCATTGTAAAGTAGATACAGGTATGTGTAGAACTGGTATTGTATATCAAGAACAAGATAAACATATTGAGGATATTTATGAAGAGTATCGCTTAGAAAACTTATGTGTAGAAGGAATCTTTTCACATTTTCCAGTGAGTGATTGTTTAGATGAAGATTGCACTGAATTTACAAAAAAACAAATTCAATTGTTTGATGAAGTGATTGATTTATTAAAATCGCAAGGTATTGATCCGGGTATTCGTCATCTTCAAAATAGCTATGGAATCTTGAATTATCCAGAACTTGAATATGAATATTGTAGACCTGGCCTATTATATATGGGTGTTACGAGTGATGATCATATTAAAATCAAGACGAATCCTGATTTTATTCCCATCATGTCTATGTATGCCAATGTAAGTTTAGTGAAATGGATCTATCCAGGACAAAGTGTAAGTTATGGTCGTCATTTTATAGCTGAAAAACCAACAAAAGTTGCGACTATGAGCATTGGTTATGCGGATGGATTGCCACGTTTATTATCCAATCAAGGATTCGAAGTATTAGTACATGGTCAAAGATGTAAATTGATTGGAAACTTATGTATGGATCAATGTATGATCGATGTTACAGAAGTAGAAAATGTTAAAGAAGGCGATGTGGTATGCATCGTTGGTCATCAAGGAAATGAAGTGGTAACTGTAGATCAAATCAGTCGTATGGCTAAGACTATCAACAATGAGACATTAACTTCAATTTCTTCACGTGTACCTAGATTAAAGGTGCGCTCATGAAAAGACAGTATGCATCGATAGATATTGCGCGTTATGTTTCGGCATTGTTGGTTGTATGTATTCATACATTTCCATTTTTAGAAATATCAGAAACATTTAATACGTACTTTATTCATACTGTTTGTCGTTTGGCCGTTCCATTTTTCTTTACAACAAGCGGGTTTTTCTTCTTTAGAAATTATGACTTGGAAAATGAAGATGTGAATGACGCTCGTTTAAAGAAAGCATTACTTCGTCTTTTTAGAATCTATTTGATATGGACAATTATTTATTTGCCATATACGATTTTTGATTATACACACAATGGCTTTCGTATATCGTATTTATTCACATACGTTCGAGATTTTATCTTTAATGGAAGTTATTATCACTTGTGGTTTTTACCAGCCTTAATGTTGGCGGATGTGATCGTGTATTATTTGTATAAGAAAAAAGGCTTGAAGTTTACATTGATTACCACATTTGCATTATATGTTGTGGGTTATTTAATTAATGTATATACACCAGTATGGGAAAGTTTACCTTATATTTCTTTCTTATTTGGATTCTTTACGAAAGCATTATCAACCGCAAGAAATGGAATCTTCTTTGGTCCTATGTTTATTGCGATTGGTTTGTTACTTTCAAGAACACGTCGCTTACCTAAAAAAGTAAGCTTACTTGCTTTCTTGATTAGTTTTGTATTATTGTTTTGTGAAGTAGCTCTATATCGTCATTTTAATATTTTGCGCGATCTAACAAGTATGTATATTTGTTTAGTTCCAGCTGTATATTTCTTAGTGAATTATTTATTGAAGGTCAATATTCCATATCGTAAAATGTTTACCATTTTACGCCACGATTCATTGATGATTTATACTTCACATATTTTGTTTGCCAAAATCTTCTTAGCTTTGATGCCACATGCACATTTAGTTGTATATTTCTTAACTTTGGCATGTGCACAATGTTTAGCTGGTTTTGTGACTCGTTATCAGGATCAATATCCGATATTAAAAAAATTACTGTAAGCTTATGATTCGATTATTTCAAGTGAAATGTGCGAGTGAAAATGAAATTGAAGCACAGATCTTAAAAAAACTGCGAATCCGTAAAGAAGACCTTTTGCAGTGGCACGTACATAGAAAAAGTGTGGACGCACGCCACCAGAAGGTCTTGTTTTCGTATACGCCGTAACGCGCTTAATGGAAAAAGCCAAATACTACTTAGTGACTGCTTTAGATCGTAAGATGGCACGCGACATGCTGTTCTCAGGTGCTTATGACACGATCGAAGAAGCTTTGGCAGCTGCGGAAAAAGAAATCGGTAAGGTGGAATCCGTTATCGTTATGCCGGAAGGCTCTCTCACGGTACCGCGCGTCAAAGAATAATCTGTCGCGCAGCTCATACAAAGGACGCTTCGGCGTCCTTTGTCGATTAATGAGCTTTTTGTCCGAGAAGCTGATCGAAATATCCCGAGAGCTTCTCCATCGGCTTCCATTGAGCCGAAGCAAAGAGCGGGAAGGAAGCCAAGAGATGCTCTGCCTCTGTGCGCTCTTCCTCGGAAAGACGCTCGAAGTCTTCTCTTTGGATGTGCATTTCAAACGCTTCCGGACTGCATGATCTTAGATATTTTGTTGTTTATGCAAAAATACGAACTGTTAAAATTCCCAATATTCATTTTACATCAAATTAAATCCTTTTAAGCCGTTTTAAAATATTAGATAGAATAACTATCTTTGCCCTCACGTATTAGAATAAAGACGTAGAAGCGTTAAGATATTATCTTGCATTGAAACTTGGACACTTTCATTCGCACAAGATAATAGACATACAGCTCCTACGCCTATGTTGTTGTATACGCATTCTGATTATACAAGAGGGATAATAGTATACTGACATAAGGCGTGGGGCTATTGTTTACTATTGTGCGAAGGGTAGTCCAAGACCTCAATGCGGTAGTATCCAATAGTCTCCACGCTTCTTTTTTTTGTTAATCTTTCGAAGGAGGCAGA
>OGYP01000659.1_pt1 | contig 16837 bp, 12 predicted proteins | sample 1576571 | NCBI WGS metagenome assembly OGYP01 (sample SAMEA3541559, study PRJEB24748) | human gut metagenome | biome: human gut; feature: human-associated habitat; material: faeces | place: China | collected 2012
CTTTATAAGTTTCATTCTGTTTTTAACAGCCTGATGTCCCTGCATAAGCACAACATCTTTACATGCATCCCATTTTTCCTTTTCTGTAATCGGTTATACCTTTAAAAATCATTTTTATTTTTTTTAATTTTTCTGGTTCATATTTTATAACAATACATATATGTTTAAGAGTTTGTAATACACTTAAAACAATACTTTTTCCAAATTTTTTATTAAAATATAATCTATTTCTAGATATATAATAATGCCTGAATGGTAAATGCGTACTATATCCATTTACAGACGTTTCACCTAACTGTTGGTATAATATTGCATCATTTATTTGACATATTTTTTTGTTATTTTTTAAAACTTGATAACACAAATCTTTATCAACTCTGTCAATAAAATACTTATCATCAAACTTAATGTTTGCACCATAATCTTCTAATTTAATGACAGTGCCCGATGTGATACACCAATCAACAAATTCATATTCTCTTTTCATAACTTTATTTTTTTTATTAAAAATAATTTGAGGACAAAATAACATAGCGTCAACTTCTTGTCTTTTAATAAATTCAATAATTCGCATTACATTTTCAGAATCAATTTCACTATCTTGATCAAATAACATGATGTAATCATAATGATCACGTTTGGCTTGTTCAGTCATCATTCGACATGCTTTACCAACACCATCATTACTTCCTAATGATATAATTTCAATCCCGCTTCTATACAGACAACCACGATCATACTCTTCTAAAGAATTGTCATAAACATATACTCTTTCAAAAATATTTGTATACATTATCACGTTATCAATTTCTTTTAATGTTGGATTAAACAATGTAATACCAGCGCAAAATTTAAAATCTTTTTTTACCATTATTTCTCCTTAAAAATCTGTTGTAAATTTATACTTAAAATATCTATTAAAAATTTTCTTAAATATTTGACGTTGTTTTTTTGAAATAAAAATTTGTGCAACCCCTATTATCCTATTTATATATGATTTCGAAACAGATACTAAAGGGCGTTTACTAAAATTTATTTCTGGATTATTTTTCTCTAATTTTTTTAAAACTTTGCGATTCCACTTACCCGCTTCAATTCCTGGTAAAAGATTAAAAAAATTATCTAGGACAATTACTCTATTGTCATAATAAATTTTTTCATCACTGTCTGGCTTAAGATATTTCATTTCAAATTCCAAATCTGATATACCATTACAAAACTCATGCTCCACAAAATTTCTACTAGCAATAAAAGCTACAAAACACATATTATAAATATCATAATTTGAAATAAATCTAAAATATTTATTAGCTATTTTACCTTTTAAACGAAATGGTTGTCTTGGAATTAGACAGCCATATTCATAATTCTCTTTTATAAATGAATCCATTAATTCACTAATTTCAAATGTGTTAATATTTGAATTTATGAAAGCATCACCAAGGAAAGAAATACAATAATCATAATTAGTTATTTTCATTAGTTCATAAATTGCATTTGGTAAAGTAGATTCTTTACCAAAATAATAACACTTATAACCTTTGAAATGTATCTCATCCCCAATTATACTTATTACAAAATCATAAGGACAATCTTTCCAATTTTTTCTAAATAGTTCTAAAAAATTATCACATACATCTGAATAAGCACTATGTGTTACGAGATTTACCAATACTTTGTTCATCACTTAAAATTTCCTTTCATTTGTACTTTAGCAGGGATTCCTACAGCTACACAATTATCAGGAACATCTTTTACTACCACCGCATTAGCTCCAATTGTAACATTATTTCCAACTGTTATATCTCCTAATATGCATGCACCAGCACCTATTACACAATTATTTCCAATTGTAGGACATTTTTGAGATTTAGTATCTTTTCTACCTATTGTCACATTTTGATAAATTAAAGTATTTTTACCAATTTTAGCATTTTGATGAATTACAATCCCTACAGGATGACCAAAATTAACTCCTTTTTCTAATTCAACACTTGGTGGAATAGTACAACCTAACAAAAAAAACGTCAATTTATAAATTAATTTTGAAAAAAAATTCATTTTATGTAAATATAACCATCTATAAACATTATAAAATTTTTTTAAAATTGAAACTTTTTCTTTTTTTTTATTTTTCATTTGTTATATACCTTTTTTTCTTATATAAGCCAAAAATTAAATTCCTACTTGTATTAAAAACACTAGCGATTGAATTCAATTCCTCCGCTTCATGATATAACTTGTAATGCCATCCAATCATAGTTTTAATACTATGCGTACTAATACTGCCTGATCTGCCTTTTCTATATTTTGCAAGATATTCATCTAACAAATAACAATCCGCTTTTTGGCATACTTTTAACCACATCGCATAATCATTATTCTTTTTTATATCGTGAATTTGGATTAACCCAATTTTTGATGCATCATACATTACAGTCAAACATCCTGGCCAACAATAATTAAACATTCCTGTCTTTGTAATTCTTTTTGGTCCTGTTACTTTAACACCAGTATCATTTCCATTAATATCAATTTCTTCATAGTTTGTATACGAGAATGAATAATTATTGCTGTTCATAAATTCAATTTGTTTTTCTAATTTGGTTGGTAACCACAAATCATCTGAATCCAAGAATGCAATCCATTGTCCTTTTGCTTCACGCAAAGCTTTGTTTCTACTTACTGCTGCACCTGAATTTACTTCATTTTTAAAACATCGAATCCGATTATCATTTATTTCTTCAAGTATTTCTTCTGTATTATCTGTTGAACAATCATCTACGATTATTAGTTCCCAATTTGTATATGTTTGATTTAATACGGATTGAATAGTTTGTTTAATATATGGAGCTGTATTGTAAGAAGGCATAATAATTGATACCAAGCCTTCTTCTCTTTCAATTCCATCTTCACAACTTAAAATATTTTTGGCAATTTGCTGTTTTTGTTGATAATCACTCTGATCTACTTTCTCAGTTCTCAATAAATAATCACCAAGATCTTCTGCTGTAGCCATATCATCTTGAGTAATACCCTCTTGTTTAATAAACGCTTTCTTAACTGTATCTAGAATAATTTTTAAATCTTCTTTAAAAGTAACCTTCTCAATATATTTAAGATCCCAATTCATCTTGTCTTCCCAAGAAATCGCATTACGACCATTCACTTGTGCTAATCCACTCAGCCCTGGTTTAGCTGTATGTCTCATTCTTTGTTCTTTACTCATAAAGACCATATCTCTTACAAGCTGTGGTCTAGGACCAATGACAGACATTGTTCCATTTAAAATATTAAATGCTTCTGGAAGTTCATCAAGACTTGTATTTCTTAACCATTTACCAAATTTAGTAAGTCTTACTTCATCAGGAAGTAAATCTCCATTTTCATCTCTTTCGTCAGTCATAGAACGGAATTTGTACATTTTAAAAACTGTTTCCTTGCCATCTGGACCAACTAATCCAGGTCTATCCTGTGTAAATAAAACAGGAGAACCTAGTTTTGTACGAACAAGAGCTGCTACACCTAAATAAATAGGACTAAATACAACAATTGCACCTGTAGCACACGTAACATCAATAGCTCTTTTTACATATTTCTCATAAAATCCCATTTCACGAGGTGTAATAGGATCAATCGATTCTGCTTTATACGTTGTTTTCTTTGCCTTATTCTTCATTACTGTTGCCGTTACTGCAGTAGTTACAACAGCTCCAGTAAGTAAACAACCTAATACTTTCTTTTTAGACACAACTCTCTCCCATTACTCAAAACAAGCTTTAATTACTTCAATAATTCGATCTTGTTGTTCTATCGTCATTTTGTTATCACTTGGTAAACATAATCCTCTATTAAAGATGTCCATACCAATATCTTGTGTTTCACCTTTAATATATGCATTTGTTTTTGCTCTATTGATTCCATCTTTATTAATGAATGGATTTAATCTATAAATCGGTTGCATATGCATAGGTTTCCAAATAGGTCTTCCTTCTGCATTGATTGATGCGATTGCTTCTAAGATTTCTGTTGGACAAGTTTTTCCTTGTTCTTTTGTGTAAAGAACATCTTGTTCAGAACGAACTTGTTTCGTCATTGCATCTTCATCAATGATTAAACATGATAACCAATAGTTTGGTTCACAATCTTCTGGGATTGGATTCATTTGTACTGGTAATCCCTTTAATCCTTCTTTGTATCTATAGTAGATTGCTTTCTTTTGTTGAATATGTTCATCAAGATAAGGTAATTGACCTCTCACTACACCTGCTACAACATTACTCATTCTATAGTTATAACCTAGTTCTTCATGTTGATACCATGCTGCATTTTCTCTAGATTGAGTTGACCATTTTCTTACTTTATTAGCTGCTTCTAAATCATTTGTTAAGAAACATCCTCCACTAGATCCAGTAATGATTTTATTACCATTAAAAGATACTGTGTTATATTTTCCAAATGTTCCTGTCTCAACACCTTTATAAGTAGCTCCCATAGACTCGGCTGCATCTTCTACAAGAATCGCATCATGTTTATTGATCACTTCCATGATTTCATCCATTTTACCTGGAGTTCCATATAGATGTGCTAATACAACCACTCTAACGTCTGGATAGATTTCAAAAGCTTTTTCTAATGCCTTTGCATCCATGTTCCAAGTTTCTGCCTCTGTTTCAATAAATACAGGTTCTCCACCTTCATAAACAATAGGATTGACTGTCGCATCAAATGTCATGTCTGAACAAAATACTTTTTTACCTTCTAAAGCACCATGACCTACTTTTGGCATACCATAGGCTTCAATACCAGCAAGTTTCATAGATAAGTGTAAAGATGCCGTTCCACAAGATAAACCAACTGCATATTTACAACCAATCTTTTCACAAGTCATTGCTTCTACTTGGTTAATATTTTCCCCTACAGTAGACATCCAATTTGTTTCATAAGCTTGTGTCATATACTTTAATTCATCACCATGCATAGTTGGGCTTGAAAGCCAAACCTTTGATTCAAATGCCTTAAATTGATTATCCTTATTAAACATACTATTTCACCCCTTGATTTATTTCTTCTGGTCTTCTAAATGTTGGTACAACACTTCTTAATGCTTCTCTAGCATCATTGTCATCTTCAGATTCAATTGCGTTTCTTAATACATCAAGTTTTTCATTAATTTCCTCTTTAGATAGTGGTGTATCCTTTTCAATGAAGATCAAGTCGTTATCTGTTTTTGTTAATGTTTGACTATTAATTAATAGTTCTTCATATAATTTTTCTCCAGGACGCAATCCTGTTTCTACAATTTCAATATCATGAGCACCTGATAGTTTGATCATGTTTTGTGCTAAATCTAAAATCTTAACAGGTTGTCCCATGTCTAGTACAAATAATTCTCCATTGTTTGCCATAGCCCCTGATTGTAATACCAATTGACTTGCTTCTGGAATTGTCATAAAATAACGAATAATTCGTTTATCTGTTAGTGTTACAGGTCCACCTTTGGCAATTTGTCTTTTAAATAATGGAATTACACTTCCTGCACTTCCTAAAACATTTCCAAATCTTGTTGCACTATATTTAACATGTCCATACGTACTAGCAGATTGAACCATCATTTCACACATACGCTTTGTTGCTCCCATAACATTGGTTGGGTTTACTGCTTTATCCGTAGATACCATCATAAAACGTTGTGCCTCATATTTTTCACAAAGTTCAATTAAATTCTTTGTTCCAAATACATTGTTATAAATAGCCTCCACACAATTGTGTTCCATTAAAGGTACGTGTTTATGTGCGGCTGCATTAATTACAATTTGAGGATGGTATTTCTTAAATACTTTTTCCAATGCTTTCTTATGTGTTATTGAACAAATTTCAATTTGAAGATTTAAATCATTGCCATAGGCAATCTTTAATTCTTGTTGTACATCATAAGCACCATTTTCATAAATATCTAAGATAACAATTAATTGTGGTTCCATCTTCGCTAGTTGTCTACAAAGTTCAGATCCAATAGATCCTCCACCACCAGTAATTAAAATCACTTTATTTTTATAATAAGCATTTGTAGCTTCATTTGTGACAGCTAATGGTTTTCTAAACAACAATTCTTCAATATCAAATTCTCTTAAGTTACGCTTACTTTCTGCAGTATATAGTGTTGGATAGTCATATACCTTTACTTTATATCCAGCATTCTTATAATGTTCATATAAACATTTCTTTTTACTTACATCCATCGTAGGAATCGCAAATACAATTTCTTGTACTTCATAAGCCTTTAATTTATCTAAAGTCGTTTCATCCGCATACCATACTGGAATGCCATGCACTTCTCTACCCGCTTTTTCTTTATTCGTATCAATAAAACAACGTGGTGTATATACTGCATTTTCATCATTCAATAAATCTTCTGCAAAACTAGCACCGACACGGCCTGCACCAATAATCGCAATCTTGATCTTTTGAACTTCTTTATTCGTATCCGTTTCAATACTTGAAAATCTATATAGTAACTTAGCTAGAAACTTACCCTTTTTCGTTACATTATCACTATATAAATAACAATATCTATAAATCATACGAATGGTAATTGAACCCAATAAGTTTACACACACTAAACTTAGCGTTCTCGCAAAACTCATTCGTTGAATTGGCATTGCCATTTGAACTACATATAGAAGTATAAATGCGATACCATCTGAAACAATCATACGAATATAGCCTTGAATACCACCATAACGCCAAATCTGACCATAAATATGCCCAATTAAACGACATACAAAGATAATCGCAAATGCCAGTACTGTAAGTTTTAAAGATTCTGTGTTTGTTAATGATTCGTTTCCACCATACAACCATATTAATAATAAGGAAGATATCGCATAAACAATCACATCATACACAACCAAAGACCAACGCGTATTATTTTCTTTTCTATTTTTACTCATCCAAATCTCCCATTCCATAAAAAAAACTCGCTAAAAAACACGAGTCAATACATAATCATTCTATAAATAGATACACTTCTCCCTACCTAAAGCAAATAAAAAGATGAACAATTCAATTAAAAATGCGGAAAACCAGCTATTTTTAATATCCTATGTATGTACCCTATAAATACTGATTCTAAAAATAAACCGTACCCTTCCCAAGAATAACAGTTGCTTATATATTTTAGCCTAATACCCCCCCCCCGTCAATGAACATTTGTTACTTAAGCTTAGGTGAAAACATTAAATATATTTAATATTACCCTTATTTAAAACGCATAAGCATCATATAACAAATTAAGAATATTTTTTAGAAAATTTCCCTTAAATAAAGACATTTCTCAATAAAGTTAACAACTGTTTTATAGCCAAATGAATGTAATCGGTTACAAATATATTATCCTCCATTGACAACAAATGAATTAACTCTTATCATCTGAAGTACAAAGAAATCTTTTTTTGGAGTGAGAAAGATATTACTATTTTTTTAAAGAAAAGAAATTCATGGTGAGCTTCTTTTCATTTTATTCAGCAACAATATAAATTCTCTATTTCATTCAATTGATACTATGTCAAGATTTAAGACAACTTAAAAATCTGATTTTTTTAGGCTTAACTAGCAATTTGGTGATATTGCTATAATTCTACTTTTTATCACTTACACAAATAAAAATTTTTTCTTTCGCCAATAAAAAAGTTGAAATTTCCCATAAATACAGGAAATATCAACCATTCATTTAAAAATTCATTTGCTGCATAATAACGCCAGCTATTTCCATATACCACTCATCTTCCGAATACATAAACACTACTAGAGTCTACATACTTTCCATCACTACCTAAATAGGAATCACCAGATCATGCGTTTTTATACATCACACCATTGGCATCAAAGTATTTAAAATATTATTCACAAAATAGATTTCAATTGTTGTATTACCCTAACCTTTCAACCAATTTTTTTATTGACAACAAACAAAATGAAATCTATAATTTGGATACAAAGTAGTCCGTGATGGATAAAGCAGGGTTCCCGAATGGGAGTATGGGCAATAAGCCTTAGAATTCTCTAGCTCCTGGGATTACTTTTTTTTTAAACTCTTTTATAGCAATCTCAATATAATTTGGTTGTTCTTTTATGTTTTTTAAGAATAGGTTTACTGCTTTTTGTGAATACGTTTTACTTCCAGATTGCTTATGAAAGTAATAATATTCCGGAAATTCTTCAATGTTTTCATAGTATCGGATTGCTCTGAAACTATATTGGTTAATAGTGTTATCTCCAATCTCTTTATTAATAAGAGCAATAATATCTTTTTGCCTGTAAGGATGGGAATTACTTGGGTCCATAACCTGTTTGATTACTTGCGCACTTAAATCCGCATTTGGATCTATTCGGAATGTTAAGTCTTCGTTTTTCTTTACAGACTTTAAGCGAACTTCAAATGAAACACCAACTCCATCATGACCTTCTAAAGCCATGATGTTTTTTCTTTCTTTAAGAAATGCATTAAATGTTGCCTTATCAATTTTAGATAACATTTTTATATCTGAAATTGGTTTAGGATTTGCAGCAATAGTCAAAAAGTTAGAAGGAAATTTAGAACTTAAGTCAATTGAAAAATATTTTTTCAAATGTTCTACATAATATACAACATTAGCCTGAAATACAGATATATAGATTTCATCATATTCTGGTGTAATAAAGTGTGTAGATTTATTTCTAAGTTTCTCAATAATAGTTAAATTATTCTTTACCGGATTATGAAAATCAGTGAATATTGTTTCTATACAATTACTAAGTGTGATTGTTCTGTCTTTGTTCTTTTTATAGTAGATTGCATCTTCACCTTTATCTTTTACTAATTGTGCTTTAAGTATTAATTCCCAAGCATTGCACATATTAAAGACAAAATTCTCACTTCTATGTCTTAATGTTGATTTATTAATGATTTCAATCGCAAATGTGAATGCATCTATACTTTTATCCACAAGACGATCATATATTAATGTTTCTTGCTCAGTCATCCTATCCCTCCTGGTATATTGTAATTTTTACATATTATCCCTGTAATTTTCATTTCTAGATATTTTCTTAGTTCTTTCCATCCTTTGTTATTAGTTTTCTTTCGTAAAGAGCACTCAATCCAAATAAATAAATAAATAATTCATCTATTAACAGTTCATAAAAGTACGACGTACTTATCAACAATCTCTATTGTTCACACCTTCGGATTCTAAAAAAATTTATCCAGAATAATGGCTTTCAATGATGTTACCGACCTCTAGTGGATAATCACGTTTTGTATTTGAAGTCGTTAACTAGTGTTGTAAGTATTACTATACTAAATTTTAACATAAAATAAAGAACATTCGAAATGAATATTCTCTTTGAAATGTATTTATCTGATAGCTCCTAGAAAATTTTAAGCCCTCTAGACAAGGCATACTGGTCCATGGAATCACGAATCATTTATCGAGTGGGTAATATAATTCTTGATTTTATCCATGATGGATCTGCACTTTCTGTGGTTAAATCTTAAATAATACAGAGGCAACATTCCTTTTGATACGCCAGATAATAAATACTGATTCAAATTAGATATAATCTTATTCAAAAAATACAAACGATGATCTTCTTTGTCACAATCGATGGCCTTATTTATCACATGTAGTTTAGTTTTTAAGTAACATATCTTTTCATAATAATTGTGTACACCAATGCACTATTAAAGTACGTAAAATAATATTAAATCACGAAAAATTGAAAATTACTTCATACATAATCACTACCAATTTTAAAACCTCTTGCATAATGTTGTTCGGTGCGGTATATAACTGTTATGAATTGCGATGGTCGTCTTCGGACAACGCCTTGAAGGAGCCTAATTAAACTGCTCCAAATTTGCAGAAAAAACAAATGTAATTTTATTGATTTATACATTATTATTGCTATAATATAAGTGGAGATAGGAATATCTTCCATGTGAGGGGTTCGTCAACACACCTGGCTAATAAAAAGTTGAAGAAATTGCGAGGGGTTCGTCAACGCACCTGGCTAATAAAAAGTTGAAGAAATTAAGATGTAGGAGCCTTTATTTTAGGCTCTATTATTTTTATGGAGGATTTATGTCATTTGTTCTTTGCTTTATAAAAGAATCTTATTTTATAGACCATGCTTATTTTGTGAAAATGTTAGATTCTGGAAATACTAACAAGCAATCACAAAGGACACATTTATGTTTGAAATTTACTTATAATTCTAATACATTTTATATCCCATTGAGAAATAATTTAGGCCCTGAGATAAGAAAGTACGGAAGGATAGGTCATTCTTTACCTTCTCCAAGTAGACCTAACGCAGGATTAGATTTTCGATATGCATTAGTCATAAATAGTTTAGATTACATTGAACCACAAACTATTCAAAAAATACCCAACTCTCAATATAATAAACTTCAAGATGATATTTCCGATATAGAAAAGGAATTCAAAACATATTTGATGGGCTTTATAAAAGCTATAAAGAAAAATCGTATACATCGAGAACCTTTATTTAGAGAATCAAGTTTGATTAATTTTGTTAGTGAGCTAAACGACTCCCACTTGTAGAAGTTAGAGATTGCTTCATACAGTTTTTTGTATGTATTATGGTTCATTTGCTTTTTCTAGGTCCGTCCGCTTATTTTTTTCTTAGGAGTTGGCAAAGAATAAGTATCTAGTTATTATTCAACTACAAATAGATCTTTTTCCAGAGTGAGAAAGATATTATTATTTTCAAAGAAAAGAAGTTCACGGTGAGCTTCTTTTCTTTTAACAATAATATAAAGCAACTCTAAACAAGATATTTAGAGTCGTAAAATTGTGGAAATACCATAATGGTATCTCCGCCACAGATTTCCAATTCTACTCTTCGTATATGTCTTTTTCCACCTCATTACATACCATTCTAACAACGAAATTAGCATCTTGATTGCATTTAGAAATAATATACTCTTTTGTTTCTTTAGGAATTCCGTTTATTTTATGAATGTGTCGCATAATCAAGTTTTTGATATATACACTATTAGAATCAATTAGATTCACCAACTGATGGTTTACAATGCCATAATTCTCCGGATTACGAGACATAGTAAGAAGAATGCGTGTGGCAATCCATCTGATATCTGCATATTCAGAATGAAGCCACTGTAATACATTCTGAAGGATAATTGCCTCTACTTTTGATGGAAACATAATATTATCTGAAATCTCCAAATACTCAACGATCAGGTGAGTTACTGCAATTGTTGTTGCAACATCACCCTGAATATACGGCATTAACTCAAGTATTTCTGCGTATACATCTTTACCCATAGCGGTATATAATATTTGCAATCCAATTTTCAAGGAAATGCTATCGATATTAGACGAAATAATCGAATTGTCGGTGACTTCAATAGTCTTCTGCTGCTCAAACAGTTTTTCATATACACCTTTATTTCGCATATAGTCTTCAGGATATTTAACTACAATGCAAATGAGAAGTGCTATTGCATCAAGTTTTGTAGAAATTCCTTCTTTGGAAACCATAAGGGTATCTGAAACTACAGAAATAAGCATGTCCATGGTATCCGCATCACATTTGAACTCTTTTCCTAACAAGATGGATCTAATCGTTGCAATCTCACGTGAGTCATTCTCAAAATAAAATCCATCCTTTCCCTGCGTTTCATTGCTTTTTTGAATACGTTCTACGTATTCTTTCACGAACACCGGCATATCTTGATTTTCATCTTCAGTTGTTTCTAATTTATAGGTACTTTCGTAAAAGCTTGATAAGTGTTCGGCTATCTTTTTATCCATTTTCTCTGTAAGGGCACGATTTTGCTTTCGGAGGACACACAAAAAGAAAGGGTAATACTTTATTTGCTCTCGTTCCTTTTCAGTGTCAAGTACACAATTAATGTGTTCAATCAGCGCTTTTGCAGAATCTATGCTCATTTTTCTAAGATCAATGTACTTAGCAATGAACTTAAACATATCCCCATACCAGCGTCTATACTGCCTATCAATGAATTGACAGCATATTTCACTAAGCATATCTTGTGACATACGATAAGCTACTCCAGAAAGGCACTTGAATATGTGTTGTCCTATAGCGACAACATCAGTATCACTATTCAACCATGATTTAATTTTTCCGATAATGTATTTTTCGCAAGATTTATAGGATTTATCGTTCAAAAAATCCCCTACTGAACCGAACGCTAATAGTTGACTAGTTAATTTCTTATACTTTATTGGGTGATTTTGGCAAAAAGCCATAATTGATTCTGCTTCGGCAGCAGTTAATTGATTCAAAATCTCAGGATAAGTGTTCTGGATACCTTTGCTTTCCTTTTCTTTTCCTGCAAAAATCGCAAGTTTGTACAAATTAAGTCTAAAAATCCAATCATCAAATTTGCAGCTCAGATAAAATATAAAATTTCTAAGTTTCTCATATATAAGCAGATTATGAGTCAATGAACCATTATACATAGATACAATAAGAGAACTTGCAAGCATTTGTCCATATTGATCTAAATTATTACCTATGGTAACTGAGTAAGGCGATTCTGTTTTCTTTTTGTACAGACCCTCTATGTATTTTTCATGTAACGATTCATGGATGCGATCAAGAATTGGATAATAGAGTTCTTCTTCACTTTCTGTTAATTCCTTTTGCGCCGTACTATCATAAAACTGGTTTTTTGCGGTGCAATATGTCCAATACTGATTGCGCAAATCCACCAAAATATCTTTTATGACCCATGTAGGTTGTTTAGTTTCTTTTGCTAAACTTAAAGCTGTTTCAAGATGCCCTACACACTTTTCGATATCTCCAGAAAAATACGCCTGAATTGCTTGCCAGCGAATTTGAACCACTTGATAATGCCCATCGTCTTGTTGTGATTTTAATGTACCCAGATACATTGCAACATTGAAGTGTTTGATAGATTTACCTTCAAATAATATAGGAAGGAACTGAATGGCCCAATCATCAAATTCACTTGTTTTTTCATCTTCACCCAGGTATCTGTCTCTAGAATATCCAAGAACAAATTTCAAAAAGTAATCTTTACATTTATCCACATTTTTCAATGTGGATTTAGGAATAGTAGGAAACTGATACTTTTCACTACCAACAACGTCTACTGCTTGAATTTCATCAATTTCACCAGAGTTCAAAACTATTCTCCCAGTACAATAGTAGTGATATACAGCAACTATATCATCTATTAATGCCTTGGCACTGTCTTGACTTAATTCGCTAAAACTGTGAACAGTTTTACTCTTGGCAAAATGTGCTCCCATCAAGCTTTGTTCCAATGCAGATAATATGAAGTGACCTCCTATTGTCAATACGTGGATTACGACTCATAATTGAATTGATAAAAAACACTTATGGTGTCGATGCCATAACACAATAGGAGGTCACTATGAAAAGTATATTATCTGTTGGGATGGATGTCCACAAAAATTCGTTTAGTTTATGTGCTTATGATGGTTATACCGGAGAAATCGTTTCAGAATCCACATTTGCTTCTGATGTAAAACTAGTAATTAAGTTTATTGAAAAACTTAAAAGTCGTTATGAGAACGATGTAGAAATCAAATGTGGTTATGAAGCAGATTGTCTTGGATATTCTCTTTATAAGTCGTTAACTTCAAGAGGAGTGGATTGTGTGATTTTGGCTCCTACAACTATGCAGGTTTCTGCAAAAAATTAGATGGTAAAGAATGATAGAATGGATGCTTTGAATATTGCAAAGAACTTGGCTAGTGGATCATATAAAGCTGTATATGTTCCAGATGAAGAAGATGTTGAAATAAAAGAATACATCCGTATGATTCATGATTTCAAAAAGGAATTAAAAAGAGTTAAGCAGGAAATCTACGCGTTTGTATTGCGTCATGGCTATCAATATGATGGTAAATCAAAATGGACAATTCGCTATATGAATTGGATCAGAGAATTGGAAATGTCAGAAATTCAACGAGAAACCTTAGATGAATATCTTGCAGAAATGGACAATCTTAATGATAAAATTGAACGATTTATGAATCGTATTGATGAGATGTATCAAAGCGATAGATACAATGAAAAGGTATCTGAATTGAGATGCTTCAAAGGTATAGATACGTTTGCAGCTATGACTATACAGGTAGAAACAGCTGATTTTGAACGTTTTCCAAACGCAAAAGCATATGCATCTTATACTGGTTTAACGACCGGGGAACATTCTAGTGGTGACAAAAACAACCGAATTGGTATTACAAAGCAAGGAAATACAGTGATTAGAAAAACACTAGTAGAATGTGCACAATCTTTGGTGAAAGGAAACGTATATACACCAAAATCAAAAAGGCCAAAAAGTCGTCAAAAAGGTATGGATGTAAATATTATTGCATATGCGGATAAGGCGACAGAACGTTTGAAGAAAAAATACCAAAAATTGATTGAACGAAATGTGCCTAGAAATAAGGCAATAGTCGCTGTAGCTAGAGAGTTAGCATGTTTTATTTGGGGAATGGAAACAGGAAATATCCATTAAAATAGAAAAAACAAACGAAAGGAGACATGAAGAAAGACTTTTAGAAAGACAAAGGATTGATGATATAGAGGAGCTTCGTAAATAATGAAACAGGTCTGGTTATTTGCGGTAAAACTCTTAAGGCAATAGCGGCGTAGGAATCAAGTCGCGAGGAGGACTGCGCAAAAAAGTTATTGATCCACGACATCTAGATTAACAAAACCTATTCGATGGACCATTAACCTTAGGTAACCAATCCACGAATCACAGAGTGGTTAACTGTCGATAGATTTGTTTAGGAGTTCCTGTATGTCATCAATCTAAAACTGAATATTTATGAAATATGAGTGTAATTTTGTCTTGACAAAGGTCACTTCATAACAGTTTTCTACTTCATTATAAATCTAGTCATACAATTAATCTGTCTGATCAACTGCAATTTTTCCTTACAAATTTTATTATTTCATGCTATATTATAAGTGGAGATAGAAATATCTTCAGTGAACAAGCACTTTAAGCTGAAGACAATAGGAAGTCGTTAAAACATCCTAATCGTGGTCACTATAAGTGATGGGGTGACAACCACCAGTAAAGTTGAAGACAATGGGAAGTCGTTAAAACATCCTAATCATTGTCGTTATAAGCGATGGGCTGGCAGCCAGCAGAAAACTTGTATTAGGATTATGAAGATGTCTTAGGACATCTTTTTTGTTTATGTATGGAAATAAAGTGTGAATTTAATATAAATATCATATATTAATTTTATTAATATTTAATACAGGATTTAATTCTCATTTAAGTATCATATTAGTCTTTTAAATTCATTTTATCTATAGTATAATCAAAGTCGAATAACAAATAATTTCATCCTTTACCATTTAGAAGAAAGAAGATACCCATCTATGTATAAACCTAATGAACGTGATAAAGAAATATTTAGACAAAGAATAATTAAAGGCGCTCAACTCTTTGATAAATATTTGTTACATAAAGAATTTATCATAATCACTATTGACTTTGAGATATACAAAGTCACATTTAAAAAAAAGAATTTTTACACTTAACAGGATTGACTGTTAATGTTGGTGAAAATTTGTTTTACGACCTTTGTAAAAGTAGCAAAATCTCAAAAAACAACATTAACAATTTTCAAAGACATAACAAAAATACTTTGATGACTAAAACAGAAAATATTAACAAACTGATAAAATTTATTTATGCAGACGCCTCTACAAATTTAATTCTTAAAGATTTTATCATGAGTTCGGCTCCAAACAGACCATTTCCATGTGCTATAGAGAATTCTAAAGAAAATATGGTTCTTGCCTTTGCGAAGACAAACAACCTTGGTCTAAAAGCAAAAAGCTTAAGAAAGAAAACAAATAACGAAATATTTGCTTCTTCCCACTTAATACTTGCTATTTTCTTAAAGGAAGAAAACGATGCATTAGCAAACTCGATAGTATATATAAAAAACACGCGCAATTTACTTGAATGTCCTAATATTAATGAATATGTTTCGATTAAAATATTAAACAAGTTTATAGAGTTAAAATAAGCGTAGCCTAATTAAATCCTTTTTAAATAATGTTTACACTATACAAAAAAAACTGGACTCCATCTCAATCAAGTTGAGGTAGGATTCCAGGGTGCGCATCTCACGCCTTCGTCAAGTTCATTGTACCACATATTTTTCAATGCTACAATCTATAAAATTGCTTTCATACAATCCTACAATTAATTAAGACACATCTAATCTTTCGGTTTAGCATCCTTTAAGAAACTAAGTGCAATCATGACTATGACTATACCTATTGGGAAGGCTGCAATAATACTCACACTTTGTAAGTTGTTCATTGAACTTTGTGCAAACAATAATGCGATTGGAAGAAGAATCAATAGAATACCTGCTGGACGCGCTGCCGACGCTTTTGCAGAGCTATAAGGAACAGGGGCTTCAAATGGTAAAGGTTTCGGACATTCTGCTGGAGGGCGAGACCACCATTGATGTGCAAGGGAAGCAGCACCCACTTGCTGCGAAGGAATAATCAGGGAGAGGGGATACTTCATGGACGAACAGGGGAACTACTTGCGCTTGAGCGGCATCATCAACCAAAGCCCGACCTACGGTCACGAGGTCTTCGGGGAGAAGTTCTACTATGCAACGCTGTCGGTGCCGCGGCTGTCCGGTGCGGAGGATCTGCTGCCGATCACGCTGAGCGAGCGCTTGATGGAGGGCATTCCGCTGGATATTGGCTCCGGCAAAACAGAGATCGCGTCGGCAAG
>OGYP01000670.1_pt1 | contig 16760 bp, 14 predicted proteins | sample 1576571 | NCBI WGS metagenome assembly OGYP01 (sample SAMEA3541559, study PRJEB24748) | human gut metagenome | biome: human gut; feature: human-associated habitat; material: faeces | place: China | collected 2012
GATTCGGTGGCTCTATTTTTATGGATTGGGTGGCTCCGCCACCATGGAATACTCAACAGGTAAAGAAAATTTGGAATTAATGGCCACTTTAAATCATGCTTCAAAAGAAAAACTACATGAAATGATGGAGTTTACTCAGATTGGTTCTCAGCTGAAAACTAAGGCAGTATCCCAATATTCCATGGGCATGAAACAAAGAACAGGTTTAGCTGTGGCTTTAATGAAAGAACCTAAAGTATTGTTACTAGATGAACCAATGAATGGATTGGATGCTACAGGGATTCAAGGCTTACGCGAAGAATTGATACGTTTGGCCAAGGAAAAGAATGTAGCTTTACTAATTTCAAGTCATCAGTTAGGTGAAATTGAAAAGATGGCAGATCGAATCATAGGTATCCATTTTGGGAAAATCAAAGAGATTTCCATGGAAGAAAAAGAAAATGTATATGTATTAGAAACGGATAGAAAAATACCAGATCAATCAGACTTGCAAATCATAGAACAAACAGGAAATACTTATAAATTAGAAGTGAATTCTGTTATGGAAGTACTTTCAAATTTAGAAAAGCAAGGGGTTCAAGTGAAGAATATTACTCAAATACACAAAACATTAGAAGATGTATACAACGAGTTTATTCAAGAGGCATCATTATGATGTACGAACTTAAAAAGTTTATCTTTAATAAACGAAATGTCGGTGTATTTGGATTTCTTGTATTCTTTCTTATTTGTTTTATTGGTTATAACGTATATATGGATAAACACTATAATGAATCTCAAATCAAAATCTACCAAAAGGCCTATCGAATTTCTGAAAACAGAATGGATGAAGCAGGAAGTGAAGAAGAGTCTGAATTTTGGAAAAAGGTTTATCGCAATGCGAGTGGTCTGATTCACTTTTACTACAACAGTGAAAATAAGACAGATGAATTTATTGAGTCAAAATTGAGCTGGAATCATTTGATGTTACAGGCAAATAATGAGGGGTATATCATCAATGATTTTGAGAAAAGAGATGTTCAAACTTTGCAGAATGAAACAAAGCAGTTGAAATATCTAAAGAAGAATCATATTGAAATGTTGAATAGTCCATATGAACCTAATACTTTTAATATATTCAATGAACTGTTTAATCAAAAACTGTATTTAGTTGTCATGTTGATCCTATGCATATTATTATGCGATATATTCGGATTGGAAATGGAAAGTGGGTTTTATAAAAACTTATATGTTTCAAGAATTTCAAAGCAAAAAATACTGCTGAATAAGATAGAGTTTTCATTGTTTGCAGCTGTTTTTTTGATAATAGTGATGCTTTTGATTATCGTTCTTTCTGGATTGATTTTTGGAATTGGAAATTGTGATTATCCATACTTTTACTTTGATCAGATGTATACAGTGAAAGAGATTGTTGCGAAAAGTATTATTCTATTAGTTGTAGAAAGTGTATTTGTGGTAGGTATATCTGCATTGTTATTTACATTCAGTTTAAATAATGGATTTATTGTAGCTGTAAATCTAATTCTATATGCACTTTTCTTTGTCTTAGGAAATGTAACAGGCTATTCTAGATTCTTTGTGTATATTCCATTTTTACATATTGATTTTGTGAACCTGATTATCCATAAGCAGGTTGTCCTGGCTGCTATTATAAGCTTGATGTATTTTCTGTCTTGTAGTTTGATTTCATTACAATGTTTCAAAAAAAGAGAGTTGGTGAGATAAATGTGGACTTATGTGCTTTTCAATATCAAATCTAATTTAAAGAGGAAAGAAAATCTGATTTTAATCGTACTATTCATCATTTGTGAGATTGCTTTGTTGTTTATTTTGAATACAAAATCATTTACGGAAAGTCCATATCAAACATCATTAGGCATTAGTATAGCAAGTGTTTCACAAAAGAATGATCCCAAACTTTACCAAGAATTTATGGATGAAGTAAATTTGATACGTCAGACCATTGATAAGGGTGACCAGGATGGAAAGGACAAAAATTGGAAGTCATATTGTGAATATAAAGTAAAGGTGAGTGTGTTAGAAGCACAGTGGTATATGGTGACTTCAAACATGTCTAATGATTCCTATTTTGAACATGCAGATGTTCTAGAAGAATTAAGGAAGGAATATGGATTACCTGATTTGTCGCAATACGAGAAATTAATTGTACAAAAATCAAATGATATTAATTTATATTTTTGTTCAATGCAGCAGGCTCGTTACTTTGATTACTTGCTAAAACATGATCTTACTCCAATAACATATTCATATGTGGATGCATCCAGTGTTTCACTACAAATAGCTCGATATATATTGCCTGTAGTTTTACCTTTGCTGGTTGGACTTCTATTGTTTCAACAAAGAGAAAGACGAGCAAAGACAGAAAAAACAATTCTAACTATTTCTGGAGTAAAGAAAAAATATGTGAGATGGAATTTGATTTCTGACGTACTTTTTGTTCTATTGGTTGTTTTCTTGCCTATTTTAGTTTATATGATAGTTCTTGTACCTTTTAAAGGTGTATCGAATCTAATCTATCCGGTTTTATATTATAAGCCAGGATTTACTGGTTTTCATTATTGGGATACACAAGGATTGGATCATATTGAGCTTGTGGCAAGTGGACTAACGAATATGAGTGTCAATCAGTTTACAACGCCAGGAATGGAATTGATGCCATTGTGGCAATGTACACTATTTGTAGCATTTGGACTTGTGCTATCTACAATATTTTATGTCCTACTCATAACTGTATTATCTAAACTTATGAAAAACAAATACTTATCTTTGCTTGTATTTTTAGTTGTCTTGGGTCTTTGTTCTTTTGCATCGCCATTAGGAAACATGCAGAAGATCAATACATTCAATCCAATGTCATACAGAGATTTTGGAATGAACCTATTAGGTACTAGTTATTTTGGATATTTTGCAGGAATTGTAATCATTGGACTATATAGTGTAATTTTGTACTTAGTTTTGAAGTGGTGTGCTAAGAAAGTACGCGTTTAATATATCATGATGAAACAATTGAATTATAAAAGTTAGAATAGTTGTCATAATATATTTTTTGGAAGTTCTAATGATGTTAATGATAAAACAACTTTTTTGTAAAATGATATATTATAAATAAAATGAAATAATATGAAATTACAAATAATTAAATGAAAATAACATACATTTATTATTGAAAAAAATTACATTTATGCTAGAATCTTTTAAAAAGAAGGTGATACGTATGTTTAAAAGCTTAACATTTCTTTGGAAGTATGCGTGGAATGTACAAAAAAGCTATTTGGTTTGTTTGATTTTGTATCAAATAACGAATACGATCCCACCTTTATTGATTATGTTTTTTCCAAAGGTTTTGTTGGATGAACTAATGGGACAAAATCGAATTTCATATTTACTTACATATATCATTATCTTTTCAATTGTGATTTTCTTAATGAAGTTTTTAAGCGATTTTTTGAAGAATACGGCTTTCTATAAGCGATGTATTATTTTAGAAAAGTTTCAGGTGGAGTTAAATACAAAACTTTCTAAAGTGGATTATGCGTGTTTGGAAGATCCAGAGTTTTTAAATTTGAAACAGAATGCGGAAAAATTTTTATATGCGAATGGGCAAGGATTTAGTTTTGTATTAGATCGAGCGATGGAAATCATTAGTAAAGTGATGATTTTCGGAACAGTGATTTGGATCATAGCTTCATTAAATAAAGCAGTGTTGCTTGTGTTTTTATGTCTTGCCTATCTAAATAGTAAAGCGCAGATGCGATTTAAGAAGGCCTATGCCAGATTGGAAATGGAGAAAAATCCGAAGGAAAGAGAATTGTCTTATTTTATGAATGTGTTTTCGGATGTAAAGTATGGCAAGGAAATTCGAATGAATCAAGGTCAATATGTATTGATGAATTTTTTAAAAGATTGTTTACATAAGCTTTGGAAGTTTTATAAAAATCAGATGTATATTATGGACAAATCCGATTTCTTTATGCATCTTATGGATTTTTTTCAAAGAATGGTTTCTTATGTATATATGGTTTTTATGGTATCAAAAGGATTTATATCCATCGCTAATTTTACACTGTATATCAATGCGATTGCGACATTTACAACTTCTATGGATGAAGTGATTGATAGTGTGAATGATATAAATCAGTATAGTTATTATTTTGAAGCTGTTGAGAAATTTATGAATTTGCCTATGGATATATATGATGGAAAGGTCAACCGTAATATGCCTTCTCGATTTGAATCGTTAGAATTTAGAAATGTTGGATTTAAATATGGCTGTAGCGATAAATGGGCTTTAAAAGATATCAATTGTTTTATGAAGGCTGGAGATAAAATTGCAGTGGTTGGAGAAAATGGTGCGGGTAAGACTACGTTTATTAAATTAATTTGTCGATTATATGACCCAACTGAGGGAATGATTTTATTAAATGGGGTGGATATTAAAGAGTATGATTATGTTCAATATGTTAAATTCATTTCAACTGTATTTCAGGATTTCCAATTGTTTTCAATGTCACTTAAGGAAAACGTGAGTTTATCGCGAAAAAGTGATGAAAATCGAATTCATGGTATATTTGATTCTTTGGGGATTTCTGCATTTGTAAAGAAATACAAGAAAGGCTTGAATGTACGTGTACATAAGGATTTTGATTCAGATGGTTTTGAACCTTCAGGAGGAGTTGCTCAAAAAATTGCGATTAGCCGAGCTATCTATAAAGATACACCGATAATCATATTGGATGAGCCAACAGCTGCATTGGATCCAAAATCAGAGTCGGAGATTTATGAACAATTTAATGAATTATCAAAAAATAAATTGGCTATTTTTATTTCACATAGAATGGCATCGACAAGGTTTTGTGATAACATTATTGTTTTTAAGAATGGTAGCATTGAAGAAATGGGTAGTCATTATGAATTAATGAAGGCACATTCTGTATATTGGAATTTATTCAATATGCAGTCAAAATATTATATGAATGCAGAAAGTGGGAAGCTATGATGGAAACTTGGAAATTAGTAGAATGATTGGAATAAGCAATAGATAATTCAATTGGATGATGTAAAAGAGCAAAACTCAGTGTTACAGACAAAAGTGGATGGTCATGATCATAGTATGTTGGTAATAAATAAGGAGCTGAATAAGTCTGAAGTGAAAAAATATGTGGATGCATTTTTAGTGATCATAGGATTATTAATTATTGTTGGAACAGTAATCTATTATTTATTCTATAATTTAAATTCAACTACAATGTCTGCCATCTGTGGTATTGTTCTAGTAGTAATGATTTTATTATTATATATTAGAAACTATAAAAACAATCATTATGGTGGCACAAATTCAAAAATGATTTTCCTGATGCACATTAGCTTTAATCCAATAATTATTGATTGTATAAATTTAAATTCTCTTAATAAAAGAGTATCACTTGTTGCGGTGATACTCTTTTGCAACTCTGGTTTAAGTGGGCGATTGGATTGCTGTTTATATATAAGACTTTGATATAGGAATATGCTTTATATAAAAATTTAAAAATATCTGTTGTGATAGAACAATGGGAAATATATTTCTTTTCATTGATTTAATGAGTCATTGTATATATCATTGATATTAGAGGTGACACTATAAAATGACTAAGTATATTGAAGATGAACGTACAGAATTAAAACGAGAGTTGATTGATGAAGTCAAAAGCGAAATAATTGCTTTTCTTAATAGTGATGGTGGAACCATTTATGTAGGTGTGGACGATGACGGTAGCATTGTTGGGATTAAAGATGATGCTTCTAAAGATAAAGTAGATCTGAAATTAGGAAACTGGATTCAAGAAGCATTCTTTCCCAAACCTTCAGGATTAATTCAATATTATTTTAATAGTGATGATGTTTTGGTCATTAATATTTCTAAAGGAATAAACAAACCATACTATTTAAGAGAAAAAGGACCAAAACCCTCAGGCGTATATATTCGTGTTGGTAGAAGTAAGCGTAAGGCTAATGACGATGAGATATTACGTATGATAATGGAGTCACATAGCTACAGTTATGAAGATGACATTTCCGAGGAACAGGATCTTACATTCAAGAGTTTTGAACGAACACTTGAAGAGAATGATATAAACTTAACGCCTCGATTAATGAATACAATGGGTTTGAAAGCTAAATCAGGTAAATATACAAACCTTGCATATTTATTATCTGATCAATCTGAGATTGTTGTCAAAGTTGCAGAATACGATTCTGAAATGAATTTCAAAATCAAAAAGAGTTTTAAAGGTTCGTTAGTGAATGTTTTAAAAAATGTAGAAGAACAGGTAGAAAGATTAAATGATTTACGAGTTGTGATTGATGGAAGTTCGTTTAAGCGAATTGAAACAAAATCTTATCCCGGTGCATCTATTCGTGAAATGGTTTTAAATGCAATATACCATGCCAATTACTTTATACGTTCGAATATTAAAATCGAATTCTTCCCTGATAAGGCAAAAATTACTAGTCCAGGTGGAATATTTAATGCATCTATGGATGATATTATGAATGGCGTGCAAACATATCGTAATCCAAGGTTAGTACATGTGTTTGATAAACTAGGTATGATTGAAAACTTTGGTACAGGAATTCCTAGAACGATGGAAAGCTATAAAAATTATGGCGTGAAACCTGAGTTTAAAGCAATGGAAAATTTCTTTTTTGTCACATTACCGAACGTTAACTATCTAAAGAATGACTCAATAACTGACCCAATAACTGACCCAATAACTGACCCAATAAGCGATTTGGGATTAGAAATAATGAAAGCTTTAAAACTGAATCCTGGAATAAACACAATAAAACTATCTGAAATAATCCAAACAAATTTGCCATCAGTTAGCAGGAATATGATAAAAAATGAGTTAAAAAGAAACTTGACTGTTTATGTAGAGCATCGTGGCTCGAATAGAAATGGCGGATATTACTTAAAAAGTAAAGATGATAAATAAAATATAGGTAAGAAGAAATTCTTTTGTTGTGAATTCAGTTAGAAGCAATGGATTTAGAGGAAAATAAAAACAATCGAAATCGATGAAAAAAAGCGGATAATTTACTATCCGTTTTTAATATGCTTTGAAAATTTTTTGATAAAATTTTGCAATAAAGTTAGTGTGGATTATCTCGCGTTTTATTGTATCAGCCGATGCTCAGTTGACTTATAGAATTGTTATTTTTGTCCATTTGATTTTATGGTAAAATGGACATACTATTCTGCAACTCCTCTCTCGGTAACGGGAAGGAGGTGAATCTCGTGGAGGAGATATTGTTATCCGTTATTGTCTCTGTCATAGCAGGTGTGGTAACCCATATTATATGCAAATGGCTCGATGGGGATAAGTAGAATAGTGAGCCTTTAGCGGTAGAATTAGTCCTTCTACTGCTTTTTTTTCGTTGAAAAAAGGATGGTTTAGTCCGAACCATCCTTTTACTCGTGTAGGCTTGTTATCCGTTTGCCTACTTGAATTATAGCATACTTTTTAGGTAATGCAATGCTCATGATTAGGTGAAATATTATTGGTTTCATGTATATTCGATTCGTGCTTTAAATATAGTTTTTTTCCTTGTCATATTCTTTAATTGAAACTCTAAAATTATAGATTGTTTCAGTGATCACGATATTGATTTATAGTTTGAAAAAAGTACGGTTGAAAATATACAAACTTAGTATATTTGATAGAATTATTTACTTACAAAGTTATTTTACACGCGAAAAATAACATATGAAACGTTTGGATGAAAACAATTACATATATGCTACCATGAAAAAAGAGTGCTATTTATAATGATAAAATAAAACTTATATCATTTTTATTAATAATCACAACAGTTATCACGTAAAAAAATAGATTATTCGATTAACAATAGTGTTGAAGTTAATGATGTCTATGCACCATTTCCAATTATTACAGTTAAACTGGCAACGATGCTAAATGGTTTTAACATAGGAAAGAATGTAGTTGAATATGTTATTTGTTAAGAATGTGTGGTAAAGTAATCTAAAACAGAAAGATAAGGATATTTAATGATTAATATTTTAATTTGTGACGATGAAATAAATGATGCCAATATTGCTAAAGCATGTATAGAGAACTTATTGAATCCAAAAAACATTGCTTATAATGTAGATGTATGTACGAATGCAACAGAGCTAATAGAGAAAAGTAAAAATGTTAATTTTCTCTTTTTGGATATGGAAATTAATGGAATTAGTGGAATAGATATGGGATTGAAGCTTAGAACGTTAAAAAATCAATGTCACATTATTATTACTTCGAATTATCAAAAATATTTATTGGATGGATATTCCATAAAGCCAGATCGGTATATACTAAAGCCTTATACGCAGGAGCAATTTAATATGATTATGGAACCTGTATTCAATGAATATTTAAATGAAAATAGATATATTATGGATGAGAAGATTCCTGGAACAAAGATTTATATTAATGATATCTATTATTTGGAATATAGTAGAAAATACACCTATTTATATCTACATAATAGAACAATTAAAACTCCTTATTCGTTAAGCTATTGGAGAGGTACACTATGTAATGAGGCATTTGCACAGTGCTATAAGTCTATATTAGTGAATTTGAAAAAAATTAATTATGTAGATAAGCAAGATGTCATCTTACAAAATAATGTTAAACTTCCTGTTTCCAGATTCTACAAAAAAACTTTTGAAGAAGCTTGGATCAATGAAATGAGTAAATCTATATGACGTATTTTTTTCACACATGTTTATTGATGATCTTATTTACAATTTTTTCTATACAAGATAAAATCAAGCCAAACATAAAATCAATCGGCAAATTTATAATATTCACAATCATCATAGTGCTCTTTAATTATTTTATTTCAAACAGTCATTTATTATGGATATTTGCTTTAATAAATGTTGTTTTATACGGATCGTTTATTCAGTTTATTTTTCATAAGAACATAACCGATTCACTTTACTTGTCCATTTCATATTGGATATGCATTGAAATGGTAGATTTAATATTTCAATTTTGTAGAATCGATTATTTGAATTTGACAAGCAACTACTTGTTTATGTTTGTCCTAATTATAATTATGTATGTTCCCTATCTATATTTAGAGAAAGTTGAAAAAAAGATATGGATCTTTATATTGCCCATAACACTATGTTTCTTTATGATCTATATTTTGGAGAATGAAGATCTTTTTGAACGTATTTCAATGATTATATTAATTGGTTTGTTTATTTCGAACTTACTGTATTTATATTTTTTCTCATTTACCATCAAAAATATAGAGCTTCAAAACGAAAAAAACGAATTATATCGAAAATTGAAAATTGCTCAAAACAATTACAATAACACCTTTGATTTTCTACATGCATTGATACATGATAGTCATTCTATAGATATGTATTTCAAGAACAAAGAATATGAAAAAGCAAAAAATGATTTTTATGTAATGAAGCAGGAAATAATTGAAAAGTTCAATGCCATTTACACCGGAAACACAGCTTTGAGCACCGCAATATGTAACATTGATCTTGGAAATGCAACCGTTCAACATTTCGTTCAATGTAATACAAAAGAGTTTAATGATTCGGATCTGACTATATTTTTCATAAACACATTGAATAATCTGATAGAGGATAATGAGCCTATCATATATGTATCCATAGTAGACATAGGCTTAAATAAGGTTATTTCAATTAAAACAAGCCTAGCACATGACTTTTCAACCGTTGAAAGAGATAACCATAGATTCATAAAAAAATACAATTTAAAAGTAGACAAAGAAGAAAAAAAGATTACTTTCTTGCATCTTAATCCCAAATAACAACCACATGATACCGTGTGGTTGTTTTACTTTCTTTTCTAGGTTAAAGTGAAAACAAAAATAAGAAGGAAGAGGTAAAGTTTGAATATGCTTTGTTTCAAACATGTATTATTATGAAAGCACTTAGTATTAAACACTTAAATAAGAATAAGATCTTGAACGATATAAATCTAGACATAGAAGCAGGAGAAATAGTGGCTTTGGTAGGTCCAAATGGTTCTGGAAAATCAACATTAATGAAATGTATAATGGGATTTTCAAATATAGATAATGGCGAAATCTGGATTTTTGATTCTCTTAATAATAAGAATGCATTAAAAGATGTAGCTTGCAGCATTGAATATCCACCATTATATCCTGATTTAAATGGATTGGATCATTTTAAATTGATCTCTCAATTAAATAATATCAATGAGCAGCAGATGAACAACTATATAGAGTTTTCTGGCTTAAAAGAAAGACTTAAGAAAAAAACAAAGTATTATTCTGTAGGAATGAAACAGATGTTGATTTTATCCTTAGTTATTATGCAAAAGCCGAGGTTGTTGGTCTTAGATGAACCCTTTAATGGGTTAGACTTACAAACTAAGAAAAGAGTCATAGATGAACTGGAAAACTTGAACAAACAAGGGACAACAATACTATGGTCATCCCATGAAATCAATCAGTTAAGAGAGATGAGTGATAGATATGTCTTTATTAATTGTGGAAAAATCGTTGGGCATATGAAAAATGAAAAAAAGTATAAAGCAGAGTATCACGAGGATCCTTTGGAACAATACTACTTTGAGGTATGTAAAAATGTTTAATTTTCTAAAATTTGAAATTAGAGGTTTCATGTCAAAAAAAGTACTCTGTAATATTGCACTATGTGCTTTGTTGCTGTTTTGTGGCTGTGTCAAAACAAACAAAGAATATTTGGAGTTAAAGAATGGAAGAATAGAAAATTTACTGATAATGAAAGTTGATGAACAGAATCATATCAACATATTGAAATACGATTTGAGTCAACAATATGATAAAGAAAAAGAATTGCAGTATTGGTATATTCAAATTGATTATACAGATGCATTAGAAAATGCTTATGCAAAGAATGATGATCTAGAAATATTGAAAAAAAGAATTCAAAGAAACAAACATGTTTTATATGGGTTGAACAAAAATTATTTGAGTCCATTTACAGATTCTTTTGTACCTAATAAAAAAAGCTTAAAATCTGATATTGCGATGGATGAATTTAATTTGAAAAACAACCAATTGGATGTGGTTGATCAACAAAAACCGACATTTTGTTTTTACTTAAAAAATATACAATGTAAATCAATCTTTACTGTTGTTATTTTCCTGTTGATTCTTCTTATTAACGCAGACATATGGAGTAAGGAATTTTCAAGTACAAAACCATATCAATACATATTTTCATATCCATTAAAACGAAAATGTATTTTACTAATACGAAATATGTTTTATTGCATAATCTCTTTGTTGTTGGTTGTATCTTTTACTGCTGTTCTTTGCTTTGTTGGATATATTCAATATGGTTATGGAGGACATTTATTTATCCTAACAAATGGTTCATTTCTAGAAATCATACAAGTCCTATTAAAAAGCTTTTTAATTTTTATGTTGAGTCTACTAATGTATGTTCAATTTATACAGCTAGTATCTCTGGTTTTAAAAGATGAGATTATTACCTGGTTTGCCGTGATTGTAATATTATTGGTTTCTTGCTTTGTGATAACAGGTTGGAATCCTTTCTCATATATTCTTTCTTTTAATATTGATTTTTATTATGAAAAGACAGTTATTTTATTTTTCATAAATCTACTTATACCTTTTATAAGTTGTGTCTTTATAGAAAACATGGATTTTGAATAGGAGATTCAATATGATTAAACATCAAGTAATCGCAATCTTAAAAATGAGAATCGCTAAAATATTATTACTGTTATTGATTACTTTGAATTTGATATCTTTTATCAGTTTAAATAATCAGAAGACAGATTTTGAGAATGATGTAAATAACAAAGTTCAAGAAACGATTGCATTAAAACAGAAATTTAAAAGTCTTAGAATTGTATATCAATATGAATCTGATGAAAGTTGGAATAATTTCTTTTCTTATTTGGATTGGAAAATAAATCGCTTAGAAAACTTAGCTGGCCAAGATTCTATAGACATGTATTATAAATGTTTATTAGAAATTTCCAGTGTCGACATCGATTGTTATGCAAATGGTAGAGTTGGGGATTTTCATTTTAAAAGTATTAAGCCAAAAAAATATAATCAAAAAAAGTATGAGTTTGATAGAAATACATTAAATACTGTTTTTGCCAAAGCAAACACATCGAGTTTTATACATCAACTCTATGTTAATGAAGTTTCTCATATGAAATTAATGTATCAAAGAGTATACAAAAATTCTTTTCTAGATAAATCCTCGTTATTAGGTTATTTGCTGAATAATCTGAAAGCAGATTCTATCCTATCTTTTTTGATGCCGATTTTGATTGTTATATTCACTATAACGGTTTTAAACGTATATCAAGACAATAATTTACATCAACTACTCATGATCCAATCTAGAAGAAGGTATTTGTTTAGAGTAGTGATATCTGTATGTATTTGTCTAGGAATTATTTATTGCCTTTCATTTTTTGCGATTGGTATTGCTCTTCTGAAAAATCATCAATTTACTAAGATAGATACAAAAATATTGGTTGACAAGGTCAATATTTTCAAGTTTAACAGTTATGTTCATGGTGTAGAAAAAATGTATTATATGGGAAACGAATACTTTGCTTCTGCCGATACGCTGTTTACTATACCTGAATGCTTAAGTTTAATGCCAATATGGAAAGTCTTATCTCTTTTAGGAATCATGAATATAATAAAAACACTGTTTTATACTTCGACTACAACATTAATATTCTTATGCACACGAAAAAAGAAGAATTTTAAAACTGTGTGTATAGCATCCTTTATTATTACTTATTGCATTTCGCAATTTGGATTGTTGCTTCCATGTGTAAACCCATTGGCAATTGTTTCTTCATTTAGCCTTATTTGCGGAGGATATGAAATAACATGGTTGTATGGAATGATAGAGCTAACTCTTTATACACTGTTGTTGTATTTGTTTATACGCAAAAGAATAAGAAAGGTTGATTTTTAAAATGATTAATATTTTTTTGTGATTTTTATTTAAAAGAGTGAATGAATTCGGCTCTATTAATAACACTGAATATAACTTTAATGTAGGAATATGCTTTAAATAAGGCATAAAAAAAGCACCTGGCAAATGCTAGGTGCATTCTTTGACAAATGGTGGTCTTAGTCGGAATTGAAAAGCGAATTTGTTTAGAGTGGATTATATTGGTATTTCTGCTTTATATAAAGGTGCAATAATTCAAGAAAATGCATAAAATCCTATAGTTTTTATCTTTTTTTGGAAATTTTTTATAAAATTTTGCAGTTAATTTAGTATGAAATGGATTGTGATTATCTGATGGATTTACCTTTCAAAGAAAGTTATAAATTGAATGCATATGATTAAAAAATAAAAAGGTATCCAAGACTCCGTTGTTTAAAGACGGAGAGGGATACCAATTTGAATATATACATAAGCAGTAAACTTATGTCAATTCCCACCTATACAAAGATATTAAAAGACTATTTTAAATTTACTAATAAGGAATCCAATGGTATTCAACCCATTTATTCAATGTTTGATTCCATAATCTTTTATACAATCTTCCGTTTATATCTTTGAATTAACAGACCAGTTTCTCTTTGTATGGAAATATCTGTAGTGACTTCAGTTTCATTTGCTAAAACAGGTGTTATTATGTTCATTGATATAATCAATACTAACATAATCATTATTTTTTTTCATAAATTATTTACTCCTCTATAATCGGAACATCCTTAAAACATTCAATTTTTGGATTTGATATTTCAACACGCATTTTGCCAAATACTAATTCATATGTTCCGTCTTTATGTTTAATAATATATCCCTTGTCTATATCTGATTGATCATACATATCCTCGTTGTTTGGAGGATCAAATGCAGATTCCAAAATAATGCTGTTAGTAAGTAATGGAAGAGTTAATACGACAATCATTAGAATTTTGCTCGTTTTTTTTCGATACATTCCATCCATTAAATAATTTATACGGTATTCTAATACATGTGCATTATCTTGAATCATAAAATGTGTAGATTGTCTCTTAAATTCATTTCTACCTTGAATGTTTTTTTGGATTTCTATAAGCGTATGCATATATTTCATTACTTCCTCTTTAGAAAATGGATTCGTTGTTTGATTGTCTACACGCATTTCCAAAAATAAATCAATTTTATCTCTTAATCTATATACTGGAATAAACCACCAATACATGATGACTAATAGATTGATAATCTGTTTAGTGCACACATCATGATTTTTAATGTGCCATGTTTCATGAAGTAATATATTTTTTAAATTTTCTTGTGAAAGGTATACGTCTGGTATCAATATAGTTTTATTAAAGCCCATGACCATAGGGGAAGAAACATAGTTTGTTCTTAACACCACATAATTTTCTTCTTGATAATTATCAATAAAATCGCTTATATGATAATGTTCTGAATGATTTTCAATACGTTTGTACATGTCTTTAGTAATTTGAATTGCGCGAATCCATTTAATCAGATTCCATATAATACCTAATACCCAAACCAATAATAAGAATTGATATACTTGCACATTTGCATAAATTTTATATTGTAACAGCACAATGATTGGATTCATGATTGTGGGCACTATAATGGTTGTAGTAAATTTGAATTCAAGTGGTACAAACATTCTTAATACGACAACAACGATTAGTACTGTTATAAAATCTGTCCGAAATAATTTATAACTTTTTTTATACGAAAGTAATATGTCTAACAGAAGAATCAACAAAAAACTAATGCACAAAGTAATGAAAAGAGATGATGCAGAAAATCGCATTATTTTAACTCTTTCTCTTTTTCTTGAATCAATTTCTTTAATTGTTCAATCATCTCTAAATCATCTGTGTGCTCAACAAAATAAGCTGAAATTTTTGCTCGTGTATCTTCGCCAATAAATGAATTCACATATTGAGCTTCGGATATAACTGGTCTATATAATCTTGTGATTGCCTTCTTGTTTTGCCCAATTCCTGCAACTTTGATATATTTGATTTCCAATAATTTTTGTAGCGTTTGCTGAATCGTATTGATACTCAAATTTTTGGAAGCTAATTTGATATCATTTGCAGACATTGCAACATCATGCTTCCATAAGATATCCATGATCTCATTTTCTTTCTTAGTAAATTGAATGTATTTCATGTAAGTTCCTCCGTCTAAATTCATTATAGCAACTCGTATGTATTTACACAAAGACTTTCATAAATATTATCGTTTATTCATTTTAACACTCTTTATAAAAATAACGATTGTAATTTTCTAAATTGTATATTATATTTGAATTAGAGATAGCGCTATCCTTGAAAAGAACAAAATAAATGAAAATAGTAATTAGTTATTTTGCTTACTTGTTACTGTACATGCATGTTATTCCAAAATATGCAAAAGAATCCATATTTAAAATGAAATACTAAATCAGATTATAGGAGGATGTTCTAAAGATGAGATGCGAAAATTTATCGAAAAGACTAAATAGATATACAATATTATTTTTAATAATGGATTTGATTATACTTTTAATTGATTTATTCAGTTGTCATAATCATACTAAATTTTTGTTTCTCATATTGACAATATTCATTATTAATTGTTTATTTTTCGATTTCTGTAAAAAACATATTGCTTATACCAAAATATCAATATTTTATATTTGGCAATTTACGGATGAAAATGCGATTTTTGGATATATAAAGTTATTGCTCTTGATTCTGATTAGTATTTGTTACTTTGCTTTTTATGATTATAGTGTTGTACCGATGATAATCTTAGCACTTAGTGGTATTGGTATTATGTTAATTGTGATGAAGAGAAGATTAAAATTTAGAAAATTATGACTTCAATAAATAGTTCGAGCAGTCATATTTACAAAATCGTAATTAGTTTGTTTTGGCTGATGTTATTACGATAATGAATGGAGGTATGGTATATGACAGACGAGCAGAAAAAGATGATTGAAAAATTGAATGAAGACAATCGAAAGTTAAATGATGTGAATAAAGGAATGAAAGACTATGCTAAATACAAATAAGTTGTTGGTATTCTCGTAGTTACTATAATAATCGTCTTATTTTTTGTTCAGCGTAATACCTGATTTAATGATGGGGAAAACAGTAGAAACAGGTGGAGAAGCGAATAATTTGGAGATTGTGGTATAGCGATGTAACTATTCAAGCGAGATAATATTATTTAAAATAAGAAAGAGGGTGTCTTAAATGAAAAAATATGTGGATAACTCTACAGGCTCGGGTGAGTCCCAACACGACACGCCGTCAAATAATGAATGGGACAGGATACTGGACAAGAACAGCGGATATATCCAAAACTGGAATAAAATGTATTCGTGGGGACAGGATACTTCTTCTGCCGCCGAGTCGTTCCGGGCGTACCGTGGGTACAACTCGGCCCGCTTCTGGTATTACACCTCGTCCTCGTTTCGGAACGTCTACCTCGGTTTCCGCCCCGTCCTTGAAGTCCTGAACCCCGGCACACTGGGTTCTGACGGACTGAAGGTCGTTACCCTTGACCTTGGCGGCGGCAAGCTGGGTAATAGCTCCGAGGATATTCAAATCATCGTGAAAACCGGCAGCGAGTTTACCGCGCCTGCGTCCGACGGTCTGACCCGCCCGGACGGAAATACAGGCAGCTACTTCATGTGGCTTGGCAGCGACGG
>OGYP01000678.1_pt1 | contig 16697 bp, 13 predicted proteins | sample 1576571 | NCBI WGS metagenome assembly OGYP01 (sample SAMEA3541559, study PRJEB24748) | human gut metagenome | biome: human gut; feature: human-associated habitat; material: faeces | place: China | collected 2012
GGCTGTATCTCAAGATAATCATAGAAAGAAGCTATCTGCCTTATCTTATCCATAGTATCTTCCAGAGCAGCCACCGCTGTACATGAACGAAACACCTTTAGAGTATTTGCGATTTGTTGGTGAAGCAAAAGGGCTGAAGGGTGCAGAGTTAAAGCAGCAGGTTGATAAAGTAATTGAACAGGTCAAAATCCAGAATGTAAAGGGAAAACGGATTTCTGCATTATCCAAAGGCTATAAACAGCGTGTTGGCATTGCGCAGGCACTTCTTGGCAATCCAAAAGTTATTATCCTGGACGAACCTACCGTAGGTTTGGACCCAATCCAAATTATTGAAATCCGAGATTTGATCAAACAGCTGGGGCAGGACCATACGGTAATTTTAAGTTCCCATATTCTTTCTGAGGTTCAGGCTATCTGTGAGAAGATATTGATCATTGCTCATGGAAAACTGGTGGCTTTTGACCAGCCTGATAAGCTGGAAAGTCAGCTCCTTTCTGCAAATGAGATTTCCTTTAAGACAGATGCGCCGGAAAGCGATGTCAGGGAAGCACTCTCCACTGTTGAACACATTACTGAGTTAACGGTAGAAACGACAGAAAATATCGTGTCTGCTCATATTAAGACAGACGCAAAGGATATCCACGCTGTGTCAAAAGAGATATTTTTTGCCTTTGCTAAGCGAAATCAGGCATTGCTTGAATTAACCTTGAAGCGAGCAAGCTTGGAGGATATCTTCCTTGAATTGACTGAAACAGAAGATCCGGCAAAAGCAACAGAAGGAGGGGAACAGTCATGATTGCCGTTTTAAAACATGAGCTGAGAAATTATTTTCACTCATTTACTGCCTATGTGTTTGGTGCCTTCCTGCTTGCGATCGTAGGTATTGGTGCGATGCTTTATAATCTGCAGGCAGCAGTAAGTAATTTTGAATATGTACTTAGCTTTGGTACGATTATATTCGTGGTAATTGTTCCGATCCTGACCATGAGAGTCATTGCAGAGGAACGCAAACAGAAGACAGACCAGCTCCTTTATTCTCTTCCAATTTCTACCGTAAAAGTGATTTTGGGAAAATATCTGGCACTTCTGGTTATTTATCTGATTCCACTTGCAATTATTTCCATCTATCCGCTGATCTTTGCTCAGTTTGGTGATGTATATCTGCCAACCTCCTATGGATCGCTGGTAGCCATTTTTATCATGGGTGCAGCTTTAGTTGCACTGGGAGTGTTTATTTCTTCTCTGACAGATAACCAGGGACTTGCTGCTGGTATTGGCATTGCAGTGATTCTGTTTAACTATTATAGTGTCAGCCTGTCAGAATATGTTTCTTCGACAGCTTTTGGCAGCGCCATTGCGTTGTCTGTTCTGGCTCTGCTTCTTGGAGTAATCATACGTTATTTAACACGCAATGAGCAGCTTGCTTCTGGTATTTCGCTGATTTTGCTTGCAGTGATTACAGCGACATATTTTCTTAATCCAACAGCCTTTGAAGGGCTTTTACCAAACATCATGCGTCAGCTTTCTCTGTTTGACCGCTTTAACACATTTGTCAGCGGTGTATTTGATCTGACCGCAATCTTTTACTATGTATCTGTGATTGTATTTTTCCTGTTTTTATCTGTACAATCTCTGGAAAAAAGGAGGTATAACTAATGAAAAAGTGGAAACTCCTTCCCAGTACGGAACAGACAAACAGAAATCGCACAGCCTTCCAAGGAGGAGCCTATGCACTGTCTATCACAGCTGTTGTACTGGCTATTTTAATTGTGCTTAATGTTCTGGTTTCCGCACTTCCTTCCAGTTTAACAAAATTTGATATCAGTGCAACGAAACTGTATTCCATTACCAGCAATACCAAGGTTGTGGTTAATGCACTTGAGCAAGACGTCACAATTTACTGGATTGTACAATCCGGTGAGGAAGATGATGTTATCGAAACATTGCTTGGCAAATACGACAGCTTATCGGATCACATCACGGTAGTGAAAAAGAATCCGGATGTATATCCTACTTTTGCAGAGCAGTATACCGATGAAACGGTTCAGAACAACAGCCTTGTTGTGGAATGTGGTGAACGCAGCCGTTTTATAGGTTATGATGATATATACGTACAGGAAGCCAATATGTACTCCTATTCGTATAGCACATCATTTGATGGTGAGGGCGCGATTACTTCTGCTATCGACTATGTTACAACAGAAGACCTGCCACAGCTGTATGTATTGGAAGGGCATGGTGAAAAGGAGCTGCCTGAAAACTTTAAAGAGCAGATTGAAAAGGAAAATATTGAGACCAACACACTCTCTCTGCTGAATGTTGATGCAATTCCAGAAGAGGCCGATGTTATTTTAATTTATGAACCTTCGTCGGATCTGTCGGAAGAAGAAGTTGATATGCTTTATCAGTATGCAGAGGACGGCGGTAAATTGCTTGTAATGGCTGGTCCAACACAAGATGGTACCCTGGAAAACTTGTATGGACTTCTGGAAAATTATGGTGTGGAAACCTGTGAAGGTATCGTGGTTGAAGGCAATCGTGATAACTATACCATGCAGCCACATATTCTTTTGCCAGAGATGTCGAGCAATGAAATTACCGACTCGCTCATTGAGGAAAACTACTATCCAAACATGCCGATTTCTCAGGGCATGATTATCAATGATGAAAGTGGCTCTGTGACCTCTCTGCTCACTACCACAGACCAGTCGTTCAGCAAGGCAGCAGGTTACGAGCTTACCACATACGAGAAAGAGGATGGAGATATCGACGGTCCATTTACCGTTGCTCTGACTGTTGACTGCACTAATGAAGGCCAGATTGTCTGGTTCTCATCCGCTGCATTTTTGGACGACATGTATAATGCATTGTCCTCCGGTTCAAACTCTGACCTCGCAATGAATGCGCTTTCTTCTCTCATCGGCGAGAATGAAGCGATGGCAATCCGCAGCAAGTCTTTGAACTATAACTACCTTTCTATTACAGATTCTACTGCTTCGCTGCTCAAGACACTGATGATTGGGGTATTCCCACTTGCTTATCTTGGCATTGGCGTAGTTGTAATTTTGAAGAGAAGGAGAGAACAAAATGAAGCGAGCTAAACGGATCTATATACTGCTTGGAATTTTGGCAGTTGTTTGTGTTGTCACCTTTTTTGTAGTGAAACACGAAGAAAAACAGGAAAATATCCGGAATAGCGGTGAGGTCGTTTTGGAAGTGGATGTGGATTCGGTTGAGTCTATCTCCTGGGAGAATGAATCAGAATCGTTGGCATTCCACAAAGAGGACGGTTGGATTTACGATGATGATACAGCTTTCCCTGTAAACGAAGAAAAAATAAATGAACTCATCGAACAATTTGAACAGTTCAGTGCTGCATTTATCATCGAAGAAGTAACGGATTACAGCCAATATGGATTGGATGATCCTGTTTGTACAATTGAAATGGTTGCTGGTGAGGAAACATATAATATTAAACTGGGAGACTATAGTTCTATGGATTCTCAGCGCTATGTTTCTATCGGTGATGGTAATGTATATTTGGCAACAAGCGATCCGATGGACTATTTTGATGCAACTCTCAGCGATATGATCCTCCACGATGACACTCCTTCTTTTGATAATGTAGAAAGCATTGATTTCAAAGGAAGCGACAGTTATCACGTGGTTTATAAGGAATATACCGAGGATAGCCCTTACACTTACTGCGAAGATGACGTTTATTTTAAGGAAGATGGAGAAAACTTGCTTCCTCTGGATACCTCGAAGGTAAACAGCTATCTGAGCAGCATCACATATCTGACCCTCAGCGATTATATGACATATAATGCTGGGGAAGAAGATTTGGCTACTTACGGACTGGATAATCCGGAGTTGACAGTAACGGTGCAGTATACACCAGATGCGGAAGATGATTCCGAAGTAACGAGTGAAACCTTTACCATCAGTATCAGCCGTGACCCTGAAGAACGTGAAAAAGCAGAGAACGCTTCGGAAGAAACAGATACGGAAGAAAGTGAGGAAGAGGTTACTGCATACGCACGAATCGGAGATTCCAAGATTATCTATCAGATCAGCTCCAGCAGTTATGAATCTTTGATGGCTGCCAGCTACAATGATCTGAGACATCCTGAAGTTTTAACTGCATCTTTTGATGACATTACTTCTATGGATATTTCTTTGGATGGTTCGGTTTATACCATTACCTCAAAGGGAACTGGTGATGAAAAGACCTTCTACTATGGAGAAGAAGAAATCGCTATCGATGACCTGCAGTCTGCTTTGGAAAATATGGATGCATCAAGCTTTACTGATGAAACACCTTCCCAGAAAGAAGAAATTTCCGTAACTGTTTATCTTGACAATGAGGTTCATCCTCAAGTACAAATCCAATTGTATCGTTATGATGGAGAGCAATGTCTTGCTATGGTTGATGGACAGTCTGTTTCCTTAGTGCCGCGTTCCGATGTGGTCGATTTAATAGAAGCAGTTAATGCACTTGTTCTTTAAAAAAGAGAGCACATGGTGATGATGTAATCACCATGTGCTCTTTCTTTATGGGAGGCAGGGACCGTACAAAGATATAGAAAAATAAAAGATCTGAAAAGCGATGAAATGGTTCAAGGAAATAAGCAGCATAAAACAATATCAAGCGAGAAAAGGGAGATGGAAACATCTCTCTTTTTTTGTATGATAGCAGCAACCTAGAATCAAAAATAAAGCCAAGAAAAAAGAATTCGTATTCATAAAAATGTGCGTTATTTATAAATTGAATAAGCAACAATGTATTAAAAAACAGTTTGTTCAGGAATATTATATAATAAATTATAAAATATATTGTATAAAAAATGAATTTACAACGGGAATTTCCTGTGATATTATGATGTCAGTTAATAAGAATACGTATTCAAAAACAAATCGGGAGGAAATGAACATGGCAAAATACCAAGAGGCAAAAAAAATAGTCAGAGAATATTTTGATGCTATGGAAAAGGCTTCTGCAGAGGGTGCACAGGATGTCCTGAAAAAATATATGTCCGAAGATTACCTTTGGAGAGGAGTTTATCCATTCCGCGAACAGAAAGGTATTGCAGCAGCGGCAGAAACTTTCTGGAAACCTTTGAAAGAATCGCTTTCTCACATGCAGAGAAGAATGGACATCTTTATTGCAGGTGACAACGAGATTGACGGTGAACAGTGGGTTATGAGCATGGGCCAGTTTATGGGCCTGTTCGACAAGGATTTTCTGGGAATTCGACGCACCAGAAAAATGCAGCACCTGCGTTATGCAGAGTTTAGCTGTGTAGAGAACGGTAAAATCACCAAAACAGGACTGTTTGTTGACCTGATTGGATTTATGCAGGAAGCAGGAGCAAATCCAATGCCTCCACAGACCGGTAACTTCTTTGTATATCCAGGTCCACGTGACCACAATGGTCTGTTGTTTGAAGATGCAGATCCAAAAGAGGGCGTAAAGACACTGGAACTGGTCAATAAGATGGTTGCTGACTTGGATGAACTGAACAAGAGTGGTTCGATGGGATGTCCACCGGAAGTTCTGGAAAAAGCTTGGGCAGAAGACATGATCTGGTATGGTCCTGGCGGTATCGGTGCTTCCTACACCATTCCAAGATATCAGGAACAGCACCAGCTCCCATTCAGAAATAATCTGAAAGGTAAAACCTTTAATGGACATGTATGCAGATTTGCAGAAGGCAATTTTGCTTGCTTCTTTGGTTGGCCGAACCTGACAAATACCCCAATCGGTGGTTTCTTGGGAATGCCTGGCGGCGAAGTTCCGGCAGATATGCAGGTTGTTGATGTTTATTACAGAAAAGGCGATAAGCTCTCGGAAAACTGGGTTCTCATCGATCTTCCATACTGGCTCAAACAGCAGGGACTGGACATTCTGGCAAGAACTGAAACAATCCTGAATAAAGCAGACTAGTTTTTGAATACGTACTCTTTAAACGAAGGAGAATTTAAGATGGCAGAAGCAAAAACAACCGCAGCAGAGGTTAAAAATACAGTAGAAGAAAAGAAACCAACACAGACAAAAGCTGAAAAATCGGTTAAAGTATTTTATGGAAATTCAGACGAGGTAACTCCAGTTGGTGTATACGATTATAATGATTTTTCGGTACAGACCAAACGGGAACAGAAAATGCCAGGTTTTGATCCAAAATACCGCGACTTTGTAGATTACATCATGCGCATTACCCATGAAATCTGGGAAGAAAAAGGCATTGGTGTCATCTATGATACTTATCACAACAACATCACCATGCACTGTGGTTCCAGCAATTTGGTTGGTATCAAAGATGTTATTTCCAATACTCTTCAGACCCTGCATGCTTTTCCAGACCGTCGACTGATTGGTCAGAACGTTATCTGGTCCGATTACGGTGCAGAAGGTTTCCTCTCCTCTCACCGCATCCTGTCCACCGCAACCAATCTTGGTGACAGCAACTTTGGTCCAGCTACCGGCAAAAAGATCAACTTCCGCACCACCGTTGATTGTGCAACAACAAATAACCGTATTCATGAAGAGTGGCTGGTAAGAGATAATCTGTGGATTGTTACTCAGCTGGGAATTGATCCGCACGAACTGGCAAAGAAGATGGCAAAAGCTGCTGCAGCAAAGACACCAAAACTGCAGACTTCCTACGGACTGTGTGAGTCTATGGAAGGTCAGTATATGCCAGAACTGTATCAGGCAAAAGACAACAGTGTCGGCGAAATGATTCTGGAAATGGCAAGCCATGTTTACAGCTACAAATACATCAATGAAGTGAAGAAATACTACCACGACAATGCGGTTGTTCACTTTATCTGTGATAAGGACCTCAACGGTTATGACGAAATCCAGGGTATGATCGTCAGCCTGCTGGCTTCGGTTCCAAACGGCAGCTTTGAAGTAGAAAGAGTAACCTGCAACAAACGTGTTGGAGAAAATGGATATGATGTTGCAATGAGATGGAGACTCAGAGGCGTTAACGAAGGAATCGGTTTCTTCGGTCAGCCTTCTGGTAAACCAGTTGAAATCATGGGCATCAATCATCTTACCGTTATCAATGGCAAGATCAAAGAAGAATGGGTTACCTTTGATGGTTTGGATGTACTCAGACAGATGTACATGGGAATCGAGGAAGAATAACCAGTATTTGTGAGTGGGAGGAAAATATATGAGCAAAGAAATGCAGACAAATGATATTGTGTTGGGAAGAGACTATTCCAGCGCAAAAAGATGGATCGCATTTTTCTCGATTGCATTGATTTACTTCTTTTACTGTTTTAACTTCATGGTAGGTACCTTTGTAAAACCTACAATGATCTATAGTCCGGCAGAAGGCGGCTTCGGATTTACCCTTCAGCAGACAGAGGAAATCTTTGCAGTCATGTCCTTTGGTACAATTCCGGGAACCTTTATTTTCGGAAGTATTGCGGCACGAATCGGTAAAAAGAAAACACTGATTCTGGTTGCACTTTTGATCGCACTGACCACCTTTTTCCCAATGCTTGCACCAACTAGCGTGCTACTGTGGAAAGCAGCAAGATTTACCTGCGGTGTTGTTTTAGGTGGTGTGTTCGGAACAGCGATGCCTCTGGTAGCAGATATGTTCCCGACAAAATATCGTGGTAAACTGGCGGCAACCTTGACAGCATTGTATTCCCTCGCTATGATTTTTGGAGGAAAACTCTACGGCGCATTGGGTGATGCAAACTGGAAACTGTTAATGTACACAGCAATCATCCCACCAATTATTGGTGCAGTTATGACCTTTATCTTTGTTCCAGATGACAGCGCAATTGCAAAAGAACAGTATGCAAAAGGAAAAGAGAGTGGAGAAAAGATCAGCTACCTGAGCATGTACAAGGGAAAATATCTCTGGATTGGTTTGGGCACAATTCTTCTTTCCGGTGCAAACTTCACCGCTTACTCTGCATTTTCTAACAATGCAACTACTTATCTTGTAACAGGAATCGGTATGACAGCAGCTACTGCAGGTGCAATTTACAGCATGCAGGGTACTGGCCAGCTGGTTGGATATATCATCTGGGGTCTGATTTCGGATAAATTTGGACGAAAAGTTCCTGCTATCGGTATGGCACTGAGCGCAGTTGCAGTATTCATCTATACTCAATTGGGTGGAAACGATGTTGTAGCGTTCTATATGGTTTCTGCTTTGCTGGGCTTTATGGTTGGATATTCCGGACCTTGGGGTGCATACTATACCGAACTGTTCCCAGAAAAATACCGTGCACTTTCTTCCGGTATGTCCTTTAACGGAGGACGAATTATCTCTACCTTTGCAGTTCCTGCCATCGCAGGCGTTGCAAGCGGCGCAATGGGTATGACCGCAATCTTCTATATTGCAATCGGTGTATTTGTTGCAGGTACTGTGGTTTGGTTCTTCCTGCCGGAAACACTCAATAAAAACAAAAAAGAGAAAATCACAACTTCCAAGTAAACCCATACATTTCCCCGCAAAAGCTTAGCCAAAAGACTATGGCCTTCCAAGAGACTATAGTCTTTTGGTCTATCAGAGAATAAGGAGGGTTATCATGTCTGTTATTGACGTAGCTGTCGTTGTCGCTTATCTAGCTTTGATGCTGGTGATCGGTTATTTTTCCGGAAAAGATAACGAAAGCCAGGAAGATTATTTTCTGGCAAAACGTTCGATGCCATGGATTCCAATTGCGCTGTCGGTAGCGGCAACCATGATCAGTGCGAACGGTTTTATTGGAGGCCCAGGTTGGGCTTATACCGATGGAATGTATCCGGTTATGGTCAACATTACAGTTCCACTTGCAATTTTCTTTGCATTGTGGATCACCACACCGGTTATTTATAATTTAAAGGTGACTTCGGTTTATCAGTATATGGAGCTGAGAATGGGACCGAAGACCAGAATGCTTGCAATTTTGCAGTTTTTTGTGAATTCTCTCATTCAGGTAAGCTCGATGGTTTATATTCCGGTACTGATTGTCAACACCATTACCGGATGGCCGATGTATATTCTGGTACCGATCGTTGTTATCATCTCGGTTGTCTACACTTTGATGGGCGGAATCAAGGCCGTTATCTGGACAGATACCATCCAGATGCTTGTTGTTATTGGCGGAGTAATTCTGGTTGTATTTACTGCTATTAATGGAACAGAGCTGGGCTTTTTTGAAACATTGGCAGAGGCAAAGGCAACAGGAAAGCTCAATACCTTGGATTTCAGCACAGATGTTACTTTGACAAACACTTTCTGGGCAACGCTTTTGGGTGGTACTTTTATGTGGGTACGTTACTTCTGCTTTGACCAGGCACAGGTACAGCGTATCCTGACAGCAAAATCCCTCAAGCAGACCAAAAACTCCTTCGTTGTCAGCGCTTTCATCATGAATCTGGTGTATTACTTCATGCTGTTCGTCGGCGTGCTTCTGTTTATTTTCTACGGAGGAAAAGAATTTGCTACTTCCAACGAAATCATGATTACCTTTATTCTGGAGGAGCTTCCGATTGGAATTATTGGTTTGATCATCGCTGGTATCTTTGCAGCAGCTATGTCCAGTGTAGACTCGCTGCTCAACAGTATGTCTGCAGTATTTACCAAAGATATTTATGAGTATTACTTTGCAAAAGACAGAAAAGAAAGTTCTTTAAAGGTATCCAAGAATATCACACTGGTAATTGGTGTGATTATTACGGTTGTTATCTTTGTTGGATTTAACGGAAGTGCAAAATCGATTCTGGACACTGTTGGAAACTATATTTCCTACTTTGCAGGACCAGCAGCAGGTGCATTTATTTTGGCAATGTTTACCACAAAAGCGCATGATGACGGCGTTGCAGGAGGCTTTGTTCTGGGCTTGGTTTGTGGTTATGGGATTGCCAAAATTTTCCACACCAGCTGGTTGTGGAACCCTTTAATTGGTGGTATAATTACCATAATCGCTGGCTATCTTTTGAGTCTTGTTCTGAAAAGTAAGCAGAAGACTGAAGAAATTGAGCAGTACACAGCAGCAGGTATGCGCAAAAAGCTGATTGCCGAGGGCGTGGATCAGAAGGAAGGCAAGGAAGTTCTTCCATTCACCATCGGTAAGCAGGAGATTATCGTCCTGAGCTTTTTCATTATGCAGTATGTTGTACTCGCAGCGATCCAGTATTTATAATTCGGTTGGTGAAAAAATGGCTTCAAAGAAATTTCAATACAACAAGTCAGCTACTTCCAGAGATGTTGCCAAGCTGGCAGGAGTTTCACAGTCAACGGTTTCCCGTGTATTTGCCACAACGGATGGAAAGGGCGTGACTGCGCAGGCTCGGGAGAAGGTGCTCAAAGCGGCAGAAGAATTGGGATATCGCCCAAATTTTGTTGCCAGAGGAATGATCAGCGGAAAAACAAATATTATTGGAGTTGTTGTTGGAGAAAGCATGGGGCCGTTTTATCACAACATTATGGACCGCTTGATTAGCAGTATTCAGGCTATGGGGAAACAAAGCCTGATGTTCAAGGTTTCCAAAAGGGATAATATTGACAACATTATCCTAAAGGTTATTCAGTTTCAGGTTGAAGCGATCATCATTACAGCACCTGCCATGGCAAAAGAGGTGCAGGATCTGGGTGTTGAAAGCGATATACCGGTTATTTTGTTTAATCGTTTTATTCCAGATGCACAATTTCATACAGCGTATATCAATGCGATTGAAGGAGGCAATCTGGCTGCAGAATGTCTTTGCAACAGCGGTCATACGGATATTGCCTATATTCGTTATACACAGGACACTGGCGAAGAGACAGAAAAACAAATTGGTTTTTCGGCAGGACTGCGTCGTCATGGAATTTATCAGATGCAGATTGAAAAGGCAGAGTATACCTATGAATCCGGATATGAGGCATTTCGTAGGATTTATCAGTCTGAGAAGCGTCCAACCGCAGTTTTTTGCACCAGCGATACAATCGCTTTGGGTGTAATGGATGCAGCACGCAAAGAATTTCATCTGAGGGTGCCGGAGGATATTTCTATTATTGGATATGATGATATTCCGATGGTGCAGTGGGAGTCGTATGATATGACAACCATTCGCCAGCCTTATGGAGAGCTGGTAGATGAAACGCTCGCAATCATTCAGTCACTTCAATCCAAGGAAGCAGAGGAGATAGAACAGCCGATCATTAAGATGATTCAGCCAGTTTTAATTGAACGCTCTACCGTAAAACAAAGAAACATGTAAACTCATGGAAAAAGGGGAAGCCTAAACTAGGCTTCCCCTTTTTGAGCATGTAAAATATAAAATCTTATTTTAGCGCGATAGACGAGAATATATTGATTTTTTGCAGCTGATACGAACATTTTTTTACTTCGCCAGATTAAAATAGGATGGAGCGGAAGAGCGAAAAGATTCTATCCGTCTTTATGCAACAAAAATTTTTTATTATTTTTTCTTGGGAGTTCCAGAACAAAGGTTGCTCCGCTAGAAACAGCAGTATCGAGGTATAGTCTGCCACTGTGGAGAAAGGCAAGTTCCTGTGCAATAGCAAGGCCAAGGCCACAATGTTCCTTTTGTGTTCTGGAAGTATCAGCACGATAAAATCGATCAAAAATGTGCTCTCGATGTTCAGGAGGAATGCCGGGTCCGTTGTCCGATACTTTTAATAACACTTTGTGTTTGTTGAAGGATGCAGAAAGAGTGATATGTCCTCCAATTGAAGTATAGGAACAGGCATTATCCAGAAGTATGGTCAAAAGCTGATCAAGACGCTGAAAATCCCCGTTGATTGGAGGTAGGGTGTCATCAGGAACCTCCAATGTGAGTGTTTGTTTTTTCTGAGCAGCAATTGGGAAAAATTTGTCGGTTATTTCCAGCAGTAATATATCCAGATCAACCGTAGTGTTTTGAATTGACCAGGTACCGGCATCGCTGCGGGCAAGGGTGAGAAGGTCGTTGACAAGACGACTCATGCGGATACATTCCCGCTGGATTGTGGAGCGCAGTGCAGCATCGCTGTCAGGTGAATCCCCTAATGCAGAAGAACTGGCTTGAATCACGGCAAGTGGAGAACGAAGTTCATGTGAAGCAGCGGCAATAAACTCAACCTGTTTTTTTCTGTTTTCTGCGATAGGACGAATGGTTCGTCCAGAAACTAGCCAGCAAAGCCACAGCAAAAAAATGATTCCAATGATCGATAATGCTGCAAAGGCTCCTCGAAAGAACCAAAGGGTTTGTTGATCACCTGAGCGGTCGCGCAGGAGAATGATAGATTGCCATCCATTATCGGAGGGAATAATAGCAGCGCTGCCAAGGTAACTGTCACCATGATCTCCATCTATGGTAAAGAAAACAGTGGGAATATTGACCAGAGAAAGAGGACGGCGGTTTAGCCTGAGTCCCTGTTTTTCTGCTTCTTGTTGTGCCCGTTCCAGCAACTTGCTGCGATCGGTTTGAGGTGTCCACGCTCCAGGAAAATGGAGTATGGAATCTCCGTCCATCAGATATAAAATCATCTGACCTGATATCTCGGTCTGAGCCATCCAGGTATGGCTGACAACAGAATCCGATTGAAGCCGGGCAATAACCGAATTCAAACTGCCCTGTAAATAGTGTTTGGAACTATTGTTTAATTGAGCTTCTGTCAGCAAAAGGGCAGAAAGAACAATCGCCAGCAAAATCACCCCGGAAATCATGGTAGACAATAAGGTGATTTGCTTTCGCAGATTTTTTAAAGCAGTGTCAGATACAGAATTTACAGTTTGCTGCAAAGCGGCACCTCCAAACGATAACCAACACCACGTACTGTTACGATTTTACATTCACTTTGTACTGCCTGCAGACGCCTGCGAAGAAAATGAATGTAGTTATCCAGATTTCCATCTTCTACCGGAGCATCAGGTCCCCAGATACGGGCAAGAAGCAGTTCACGGGCAAGAGTTTGATTGGGTGAACGCAGGAGAAGAGATAGAAATTCTGTTTCTTTTTTGGAAAGGGAAGAAGATCCGATAGGACCGTTTAATACACATGAGTTACAGTCCAGCTCCAGGTCGCCGCAGTATATATTTTTAGTTTGTTCAAGATTGGGTGGACGCCGAGAAAGTGCACGGATTCTGGCGAGAAGTTCTTCCGGAGCAAAAGGCTTGGAAAGATAATCATCCGCGCCGGCATCCAGACCATCCACACGATCGTGGATTCCGTCCAGAGCAGTCAACATCAGTACTGGCGTGGAAATACCTTGTTTTCGCAAGGTCCGTACCACAGATAAACCATCCAGTTCTGGCAGCATTCGGTCAAGCAGGATAATATCATAAGCATTTTGCAGCGCAAAATGAAGACCATCTTCACCAGTATGAGCAAAGTCTGTCAGGTAGCCAGCTTTTTTTAAATGAATATTTAAAACATGACATAAATCTAGGTCATCTTCGACCATCAAAATTCGCATGATGATGCCTCCTTTTGGATTAAGTATATCAGAAAAAACTCTAAAAAACCTATAAGGGTAAAAGAATTCTTTCAGAAAAAAATTGTTTTTAAGTTTTTTTAGAGATAAACTCTGCTATACTGAATCAGCAACAGCAATGAAAGGAGCAAAGAAATGAAACGATTGGTCAGTTTAATGCTGGTATTCTGTCTCATGACAGGAATGTCCGGCTGTAAAACAGAAGAAACAGATACAAAGCAGCAGGCGATGGGCCGCTATATTGAAACAACGATAGCAGAAGATCTGAAAGGAGCAAGCAGCATAATGGATTTTCATTATGCTGAGAATGAATTGGTGTTCTATACAGGGCAGTATTACGATGACCCAACAAAACTGCTTCGTCAGACAGTGGGCGAGGATCAAAAGCTGACAGGGGAATCGATGCAATGGGCCAAATCATTGGCAGAACAGAACCTGAAAATTATCGATCTGGATGAAGGCTTGGATGGTACGGTTTATATACTGGCTCAAAATGATGAAGAAGCTCAAGTTTTTTATACTACACTGGAAGATACTCAACTAAACCCGATTCCCGTAAACGACTGGCCTGAGAGCGATGAAAGTAATTACAGTATTATGGTTGGTGATGATTCTGTCCATGTGGAAGAAGGCAAAACATTTGTTGGCGAGCTGGAAAGTGCAACAGAAAATGGAAAGAAAAGCGCTGTACCAAATGGAATTTTGGCTACCCCAGAAGGATTTTTGCTGATTTATAACGATCAGATTGAATCCCGTGACATGTCCGGCGTAAAGAAAAAGACATTCAACGGATTTTTCTATCTATCTGACCGAGATGTCAGTGTGCAGAATAATCAGATGGTGGTAAAAAATAGTCAGGTATCGGAAATACAGATTTATGATCTTTCTACCGGAGAACTGCTGCGAAAGCACTCCTGTGAGGAAAATGTACAATCGCTTGCAGGAATGGATCAACAAGAAAATATCTATCTGATAAGCAATACAGGAATTTATCAGCAGAGCAGCGGTGGAACATTGTGGGAAAAGATGGTAGAAGGTGACCTAACTTCTCTTGGTATGCCATCTAAATATGTAGATGCTGTTTCAGAAGATGGAACTGGTGGATTTTACGCAGTTCTTGGAAGTGAATCGGGATATAGTCTGATGCATTATTTCTATTCGCCGGATACTCCGGTCCAGCCAGATACAGAACTCACCATTTTTTCCTTGAAGGAAAGCAACATTCTTCGCCAGGCAATCAGCGAATTCCAACATCAAAATCCAAATGTAAAGGTAAACTTGCAGATTGGAATGGCAAATGAAGAGGAATCGGCAACAACACAGGATGTCATTCTATCGTTAAATACAGAAATTTTAAACGGAAATGGTCCGGATTTGATTGTACTGGATGGACTTCCGGCGGAGTCATATCTGGAAAAAGGTGTTTTGGCAGATTTAAGCGAATATCTTCAGAAAATGGAAGGTGGAACCATCCTAGAAAATATGCTGACCGGATATCAGCGAGATGGAAAACTGTTTGCAATTCCGGCACAGTTTACCATCCCGGTTTATCTGTCTCAAAATAACGAAGATGAAGTAGATAGTCTTTCGGCATTGTTGCAGAAAACAAAAGAAGGAGCGGATCAAAAACCACCTTATCTTCTTTCCTTGGGAGCTTTGGAAATGGAGAATAAAGTTGATTTTGTGATGAACTGGTATGATCGTTTAGAAATGGGGTTGATAAAAGACCAAACGATCGATACACAAAAATTGGAACAGTTTTTTCAGAATGTAAAAGAATTATTTGATACACAAAGTTCTTATACACCATTGGGAGAAGGAGCGGTTATGGCTGTTTCGGCTAGTGTAGCGGGTTCTTCCGGTGTATATGAAGTTTTGGATATGGGACCAAGTCGATTAAGCAATGGAGAAGCATCTTCCTATGCGATGACCATGTCAGGACAAGGCAATCTTGCCAATCTGTTGAAATTGGCAGAACAGGGTAATTGGAGTCTGACCTCTCTGTTCCAGCAAAACCAGTTTATCCCGCAGGTTAATGTTGGTATTTTGGAATCCAGCGAGCAGAAAGAGCTTGCAGAGTCATTTTTAACAACACTATATAGCCAATCTGTACAATCAGTTTACCTGGGAAGTGGTTTTCCAATCAATCAGTCCGCACTGAAGGAACTTATCACAAAATCGTTAAGTGATGAAGATGGAAATCTCTATCCAATGGGAGAACAGTTTTATCAGCTTTGTCAGCAGGTCAATCAGGCAATCCTGACAGATGAAACAGTTCGAAATGCAGTAAAAACACAGGCAGAGTTTGTAATGGATGGCAGCCTTTCTGCAAAACAGGCAGCAGAAAATGTCAGTGAAACGGTAAAATTATATCTGGCAGAATAAAAAGAGAGGTCTTTGATTTCACGGTCAAAGGCCTCTCTTTTATGCTATTTTAATAAGGTTTTTAAAGTGAAAAGACAGGTATTACAAAAGATATAAAGAGAATGATGTAAAAGTTAAAAAAGCTACAGTAAAGAATACGATACGTGAATAAAATGCCTGAAGTTGAAAAAATAGAAGCAACATGTTACACTATCATTAGATAGTATGTAATTTGTAAAAGAAGGAGAGATCTTGTGAAACGATTTTTATGTCTTTGTCAGGCATTTTGTATTGTTGCTTTGTGTCTGCTGACTGGCTGTCAGTCAAATGACACAGAACTTTATGAGCAGCTGACCAATCAGGCTGCATCCGAACAAACATCCGAGCAGACAAGCAGGCAGGATGCGGTATCTTCCCCACAGGAGAAACCTTTGAGCGGGACACTGCGGGTCAGCACCTATTACGACGAGGAGATTAGTGCACGCGCCGAAGAGTTTGAGCAGCTGCATCCGGGGGTACAGATCGAGGTTTCGGTTGCCCAGCAGAGCGGTTCGGTCGGGGAGAGTTGGGAGGACTATCTCCAGCGCACTTCGGTGGAGATGATGAGCGGGCAGTCAGCTGACATCGTCGATCTGGCGCAGATGTCAGTCAGCCGCTATGCAAAAAGCGGCCTGCTGTGCAACCTCTATGACTTTATGGAGATGGACAGCGATTTTCACAGTGAGGACTACTATACCAATATTTTTAAGGCAAAGGAGTACGACGGTGGGCTGTACTCGCTGCCATTTTATTTTCTGTACGATATGACCTATCTGAGCCGCCCGCTGTTTGAAGAGGCTTGATATGTACACAGTTCCAAAGCGTGAATTTATTGAAACACTTGAAACAAAG
>OGYP01000679.1_pt1 | contig 16694 bp, 15 predicted proteins | sample 1576571 | NCBI WGS metagenome assembly OGYP01 (sample SAMEA3541559, study PRJEB24748) | human gut metagenome | biome: human gut; feature: human-associated habitat; material: faeces | place: China | collected 2012
GAATGTGTGAAGATTATAAGTATGTTGCGAACCAATGCCTCAGCACTGTCCCCCGCCACATAAATCGGCATATCGCCTATAATTGAAATACCGTTATCGAAAGCATATTTTTTCAAACCGAGCCACTGCGAAAATGCAAAGTATTGAAGCATTTTATAATAGAGTATTCTTTCATTGCAAATATTTATATATTCTTCAATTGCCAATTCTTCACGATATTTTATATCTTCATTCCAATAATAAAAAGGCTCACCGCCGAAATAATCTTTAACAGCGCAAAAAAGTGCGTAATCATCTAACCAATATGAATTTTGCTCACAAAAGGAATTAAAATCATTTGGAATATTGCGCTTAAATCTGTCAAACGCTTTATATAATACCCTGTGCCTGTTAGTATATAGTAAAGAGTAATCCACCTCATCTTCATATTCAAACCATTTTATATCTTCGTATTCTTCTTTTTTTAAATAACCGAGGCGGCACAGGGCATCTAAATCAATAAAATATTCATTAAGTGCAAAGGTGGAAATACTCTGGTATGGTGAATCGCCGACTGTTGTGGGGCAAAGGGGTAATATTTGCCAATAATGTTGCCCCGCTTCTTTCAAAAAGTCAACAAAAGCATATGCACATTCATCGAAACAGCCGATTCCGTATTTTGACGGTAAAGATGATATATGCAAAAGCACTCCGCTTGCTCGTTTATTAAGCATTTAGGTCATTCCTTTAATCACAGATGAGAATTTCACTTTCAGGGTCAAAAAGGTGTGCTTTTTCAATATCAATATAAAGCTTTACACTGTCGCCTGATGAAATATAATTTTCGCTTCGCACTTTTGCGATAATTTCTTTATCATCAATAGTGGAATAAATATACACTTCGCTTCCCATCATTTCAGCAAGGTCAGCCTTTATAGCCAGTTCGTTTTGTCCGTTTTCAAGCCTGTAATTTGGGTTAATATGCATATCTTCACACCTGATACCGTAAATCACACGCTTGCCGATATATTTTTTCACATTTTCATCATTTTGCATACGCGCCGGCAAAGGAATAGTTAAATCATCAACAATTGCACAAATATCACCCGAACAGGTGGTGAGAGTTGCATCAATAAAATTCATCTGCGGTGTGCCGATAAATCCAGCCACAAAAACATTGCAAGGGTGATTATATAAGTTTTTAGGGGTATCAAACTGCTGAACTATTCCGTCTTTCATTACAACAATTCTGTCCGCCATAGTCATAGCTTCTGTTTGGTCATGTGTTACATAAATAAAAGTAGTTTCAAGCCTTTTGTGAAGAAGTGCAATTTGGGAGCGCATTTGAGTACGAAGCTTTGCATCTAAATTTGAAAGCGGCTCATCAAGAAGAAATACAGACGGACTTCTTACCATTGCCCTGCCAAGTGCAACCCTCTGTCTTTGACCGCCTGAAAGTGCCTTTGGTTTACGGTTAAGGTATGGTTCAAGCTCTAAAATTTTAGCCACTTCTCTGACTTTTTTATCAATAACATCTTTGGGTTCTTTGCGCAGTTTCAAAGCAAAAGCCATATTTTTATAAACCGTCATATGCGGATAAAGCGCATAGCTTTGAAACACCATTGCAATATCTCTATCCTTTGACGGCATATTATTAACCGTTTTTCCGCCGATAATAAGTTCACCCGAAGATATATCTTCAAGTCCGGCTATCATACGAAGTGTAGTTGACTTTCCGCAGCCTGACGGGCCTACAAAGATAACAAACTCTTTATCTTTAATTTCAAGGTTTAAATCCGGAATAACGGTTATTCCGTCATCAAATGTTTTGACTATATGATTTAAGGTAATTGACGCCACACAAAAAACTCCTTTAATTTATCCTTTAACAGCACCTGCAACAACACCCTTAATAATATATTTTTGGCAAAATACATAAAAAATAATTATCGGTACAATTGCGAGTACAAGCATAGCCATAAAACCTCCGTAATCAGTAGAGCCATATGCGCCCTGCATTGCAAGCTGAATGGCAACAGGTATTGTTTTATTATCAGAACCTAAAACAAGATAAGGCAACAAATAATCGTTCCAAATCCACATAGTGTTTAATATTGCAACTGTTATAGCAGTCGGTTTAAGCATAGGAAACACAACTGTAAAAAAGCTTTGAAGCGGCGAACATCCGTCTATCATTGCCGCCTCTTCAATTTCAAGCGGAATACTTTTAATAAACCCGCAAAGCATAAATACAGAAAGCCCTGCGCCAAAGCCGAGATACACAAGCGTTATTCCCAAAACATTATCAAGATTAACGCGGTTTGTAACATAAGTCATCGTATACATTACCATTTGAAACGGTACAATCATACTGAAAACAAGAAGATAATAAATCATTTTAGTGATTTTTGAATTAACTCTGACAATATACCAAGCCGCCATAGAAGCAAAAAGAACAATAAGCACCACGCTTACAACGGTAATAAAGAGTGAGCGAAAAAATGCCGAAAAAAAATCAGAAGAAGCAATACCGTTAATATAATTTTCTAATCCTACAAAGGTTTCGCTTGTAGGAAGCTTCAGAGGTTCACTTGAAATATAAATTCTTGATTTAAACGAATTTATAAAAACGATTATTATCGGCACTAAAAAAAGAATACTTAAAACCGACAGTAAAAAGAAAATTGCATTATCTTTTATTCTTTTTGAATTTTTCATCAAGCGTTCACCTCTTTACTGCTTGTAATTTTCAACTGCAAAAATGCTAATAATCCGACTATAAGAAAAAATATCACCGCTTTTGCCTGCCCTACTCCCTGCCAGCCTACTCTGCCATAAAAGGTATTATAAATATTAAGAGCCAGCATTTCTGTTTCACGCTCGGGTGCGCCAGCCGTAAGAGCAAGATTTTGGTCAAACATTTTAAACGAATTGGTTAAAGTTAAAAACATACAAATTGTAATTGACGGCATAACCATCGGAATTTTAACCGAAAAGAGTGTTTTCGCCGGTGATGCACCGTCAATTTGTGCGGCTTCTATAAGGTCGTTCGGAACATTTTGAAGTCCTGCAACATAAATTACCATCATATATCCTATAAGCTGCCAATTTGTTAAAATTACAAGGCCCCAAAAGCCATATTCAGCTTTATATGTTATATCTACACCAAATGATGAAAGAACTGCATTTATAAGCAAATTCCAAATATATCCAAGCACAATACCGCCTATTAAATTAGGCATAAAAAAAACTGAACGGAAAAGATTTGTACCCCTTATACCACGGGTTAAAAGCAGAGCCAAAGTAAAGGAGAAAACATTAACCGTCACTACTGAAACAACGGTAAACAGTGCTGTAAAACCGAGTGCGTGCAAAAAATCACTTGATGAAGAAAAAGCACTGATATAATTTTGAAAGCCTACCCATTTAGCATCCGTCACAGCAGTAAATTCGGTAAATGAAAGGCCGACGCCCATTGAAAACGGAATAACAAAAGCAAATGCAAATGCAATCGTTATCGGCAATAAAAAAATGGGAAAATATTTTTTGATATTTCGTTTCATAACAGTCCCCTTTTCAATTTTATATGTAGCGCTCAAAGAGCGCTTTTATGATTTTGACGCGTTTGCTTCGCTTTCCCAATCTTTAACGAAATCCTCTTTAACCTGCTGCCAGGTTTTATTACCTTGTGCATATTTTAAAAGCGAAGAGCCGAAATTGTCTTTAAAAGTTTGTGACGGAAAAACTGTGAAATACCATGGAATTGTAGTAACACTTTGCTTATTCATCCAGTTATTAACTTCCTGTGCAAGCGGGTCACTTGGCACTTCGTTATCATTAAATGTGTCAAAAGGAGCAATAAATCCAAGCTCATCTGTAACAAACTTTTTGCCTTTTTCGCTTGAATAAAGCCAATAGATGAAATCTTTTGCCGCCTTTTGCTCTTCTTTACTTGCTTTAGAGTTAATTGCATAGTAGTTTTCAGTACCTATGCAAAGGCCTTGTGTTTCCTCGCCCTCAACTCCTGTATAAATAGGCAGGAATTTTATATTTTCGCTTTGAACTTTATTTCCTTTCACTTTGCTGATTTGGCTCCAAGCCCAATTACCGTTTTGCACCATTGCGCATTTTTCAAGTGCAAATTCAGCCATTGAATCCGTTACGGTTTTAGTACCCGTTTTACCCTTATCAACAGTTGAGTTATTCAAATAAAGGTCAAATATATTTTTATAATTATCTGCATATTCAAAAGTGATTTTTGAAGTATCATCTGATGTTAAATCTATTTTATTTTTTGTAAATTCATAAAACAGAGGTACATTTGTAAGGTGAGTTTGATAGCGCCAATTTTCGCCCGATTTTAATGAAGTTGAAGCAAAAACTCCGTCAATACCGAGCTTTGATTTATTTTTTTGCATATCTTCAACAAGAGATTTGAGCTTATCAAAAGAATCAATATCTTCCATTGATTTAAAATCGGTTGATTTATCGTCGAGTTTAAAATATTTATCGCAAATTGCTTTGTTATAAATGATTCCGTATCCTTCAACAACATAAGGAATGCCGTATACTTTTCCGTCAGAACTTGTAACAGCAAGTGATTTATCCTTTAAATGTTTATAAAGTTCACTGTCTGATAAATCAGCGCAATATTCTTTCCAATTTGAATATCCTTTAGGCCCGTTAATTTGGAAAAGAGTAGGTGCGCTTTTGGTTGACATTTTTGCAGCCAAAGTAGATTCATATTCATTATTTGCCGCTGTTTCAACAACTACTTTAACACCTGTTTCCTTTTCATATTCCTGTGCGATTTTTTGGTAAATATCTGCTACTTCAGGCTTAAAGTTCAAATATCTTACCGTCACATTTGCCTTTTGGGCACTGCTTGTACTGTCTAAAGTATTATTATTGCTGTTATTTTTACCGCAAGCAGTAAAAGCAAGAACGCTTGAAATGCTCAAAATGACGCAAAGAAAAATTGACGCCGTTTTTTTAGTTAAATTCATTTGAATTCCTCCAATTATTTTCTTGTTTGCGTTTTCAAAGATATTATGTTCACATATAGAAAATTTATACAAAAATATAGACATTGATTTTTTGATAATGTATAATGATAATTGAAATGGTTTTCATTTTAAGGGGAATAAAAGATATGAAACTTAAACACAAAATTGACAAGGTTGTTTCCACCATATCCGAAAGAATTTCAAGCGGCGGGGTATCGCAGCTTGAAGTGAAAGCAGAGGGCGAAAGGGATATATTCGGAAATATGCCAAATCTAATCAGAGAAGCTGCCGGTGAAGGAATAGTCCTTTTAAAAAATAACAATGCCCTGCCATATAATAAGGATACAAAGATTTCTGTATTCGGCAGGTGCCAGCTTGATTATTTTTATGTAGGGTACGGAAGCGGCGGTGATGTAAACGCACCTTACTTTGTAAATGTGATTGACGGAATTAAAAATGCGGGCGGTAAAGTTAACGAATGGCTTTTGAATTATTACAAAGATTTTTCAAAAAACAATCCTGCACCGCACGGCTTTTGGGGCCACTGGCCGATGAGCTTTGAAGAGCCTCACCTTGACGATGAAACGGTTAAAAGAGCAAGCGAAGAAAGCGATGTTGCACTCGTAGTAATCGGGCGTGCAGCCGGTGAAGACAGGGAAAACACGCTTACAAAAGGCAGTTACTATCTAACAGACGAAGAAAGAAAACTTTTAGACCAAGTATGCAACAATTTCAGCAATGTAACAGTTTTACTTGACTGCGGCAATGTAATTGATATGCAATGGGTGCTTGATTATAACGACAGATTAAGAGGTATAATCTACGCTTGGCAAGGCGGAATGGAAAGCGGCAACGCAATTGCCGATGTACTTTACGGTAAAGTAAACCCATCGGGAAAACTTACAGATACAATCGCAATTAAATACGAAGATTACCCAAGTGCAAAGCATTTTGGCAATAAGCTTTTCAATATGTATGTTGAGGATATATTTGTAGGTTACAGATATTTTGAAACATTTGCAAAAGAAAAAGCACTGTTTCCTTTCGGTTACGGTTTAAGCTATACCAATTTTGATATTGAACTGCTCGATTTTAAAGCAGATAAAGAAAAAATGACAGCCAAGGTTCAAGTTACAAATATCGGCAAATATACCGGCAAAGAAGTAGTTGAACTTTTTGCAAGGGCACCGCAAGGCAAACTTACGAAACCGCTTATGAGCCTTGTATCTTTTGACAAAACTACCGAACTTGCACCCGGAGAAAGCCAAAAAATAGATCTTGAAGTACCGGCATATAATTTTGCTTCATTTGACGATACGGGAATAACGGGCCACAAATATGCTTACATTTTAGAAAAAGGCGAATATAAATTCTTCCTTGGTGAAAATGTGCGTGATGTACAAGAAATAGGTTCATTTGAATACATTGAAGATACAGTACTTGAAGAACTTGAAGCAATATGCGCGCCGAAAGAATACATTGACAGAATTATTGCACACAAAATAAACGGTTCATACATACCGAAAAAAGTGACGGTTAAACCTGAAAAACCTTATCTTCGTGAAAGAATAATTAAAAACTTACCTAAAGAAATAGGCCATATTGTTCACAATTATAATTTTGAGCTGGTAAAATCAGGTGAAATCAGTGTTGAAACATTTGTATCAAGTTTAAATAACGAGGAACTTGAAGCACTCACCCGCGGGCAAGGCGGAATGGACAGCAACTACGGTGTTGCCGGAAATGCAGGTGCATTCGGCGGAATTATTCCCGAATTAAACAAAAAGGGTATTCCGCCTGTAATCACAACAGACGGGCCTGCCGGAATAAGAGTAAGAAAATATACATCACTCATTCCTTGCGGCACTGCACTTGCAAGCACATTTAATACAGAACTTGTTGAAAAACTTACAACAGAAATGGGCAGAGAACTCCGAAATGCAGGTTCTAATGTGCTTTTAGCGCCGGGTATGAATATTCACAGAAATGTACTTTGCGGCAGAAACTTTGAATATTTCAGTGAAGACCCGCTTCTCACCGGTAAAATGGCTGCTGCTTATGTAAAGGGTATTCAGGCAAGCGGAGGTTCTGCCTGCCCTAAGCATTTTGCATGCAACAATCAGGAATCTTTCAGAACTGTTAACAATTCGATTGTTTCCCAGCGTGCACTTCGAGAAATTTACCTTAAAGGCTTTGAAATTTGTGTGAAAGAAGCAAAGCCACTTAATATTATGACAAGCTATAACAAAATAAACGGTGTATGGAGCCATTATAACTATGACTTGGTAACTACCGTATTAAGAAAAGAATGGGGATTTGACGGTTCTGTTATGACTGACTGGTGGATGCAGCATTCACAAAGCCACGAATTTCCAAACCTTCGTGATAATGCATACCGCGTGCGTTCACAAGTTGATGTGTATATGCCGGGTTCATTTAAAAAAACCGAAAAGAAATACAAACCTGATAAATCACTGTTAGAAACAGTAGGACTTAAAAACGGACTTACAAGAGGAGAACTTGAACGAAGTGCAATCAATGTACTTAATATGATTTTAAAACTTAAATATTAAATGATAAAAAAATCCTCACTGAAGAACTTCTTCAGTGAGGATTTTTTGTGTTGCTTATTACTTTTTAAGCTTAATTCCGTCTGCATCAAGTTTATCAATAACTGTATTTACAATATCCATAACTTCTTCACGAGTAAGAGTTTTTTCAGGATGAGAGAATGTTATACGGGTTGTGATAGACTTTGCTTCACCGTCATTATAAGTGTCAACAACTTCAATTTTCTTAACAAGCTGGCTCTTGGCATTTACTATTGCATTTTTAATCGGAGCAAATTTATCTGTTACAAATGAAAGGTCAATTTCCATAGCAGGATATTTTGACGGTTCTTCATAACTGATACTTGCATTTGCAATTTGAGCAAATGATTTAACATCAATTTGAGCAAATACAACCGAAGCTTTTTTATCAATCTTTTTAGATACAACAGGGTGAACAATGCCGATTGTACCGATTTCATTACCGTCACAAATAACGGTGTTAAGATTTCTTGGATGTTCATATGAATGCATTTGCTTTGCAGGTTCAAAATCAAGTGATTTATGCTTAATATTATCTGCCAAAGTTGCAAGCATATCACGAAGTTCAAAGTAAAGCTTTTCAACGCTCTTGGTTTTGCTGAAGAGTGTAACAGCAAGCATTTTATGCTCATCAACAAGTCCGTCATCCTTAAGACCGTTTGCAACTCTGCCGATTTCAAACACACCGAAATCAGTGCTGTATGAAGTATTATATTTAACTTGGCAAAGTTGTGTAGGAATTACCGAATTACGAATAGTTTCAATATTAGGATTTGTAGCATTAACGAGTTTAATATTATCTTCAACTTCAATACCCAATGCTTTATATTCATCGTAATAAGCCCAAACATATGAATGAAGCTCGTGAAGATTAAAATGATTTACGAGAATATCCTTAATCTTATCCTCATCTGTTTTTTCAACAGCAGGGCGCACAGGATAAAGCGGCGCAACCGCTGTATGAACAGCGAAGTTATCATATCCGTAAATTCTTGTGATTTCTTCAATAATATCAGCTTTGATTGTAACATCCTTTGTAGCTCTCCAGCTTGGTACAACTACGCTGAAATTATCATTTTCAACTTTTGCGTCAAATCCAAGTGAAGTGAGTGTTGAAATTATGGTATCATTACCGATTTCAATACCGGTATATTTATCAACAAAAGCTTTATCAAAATCAAGTTCAACGGTATCATAATGGAAAGCATATTCATCTGTAAGTGATGATACAACTTTTACACCGCCGTCAATATCAGTCATAAGCTTAACAAAACGGGCAATGGCAGGTACTGTCATTTCAGGGTCAAGGCATTTTTCATATCTCATAGAAGCGTCTGTTCTGTGAGCAAGGCGAACAGTTGACTTACGAATTGAAACAGCATTAAAAGTGGCAGATTCAAGGGTTAATGTGTGAGTATCATCAATAATCTCACTATCAAGTCCGCCCATAATACCCGCAATTGCAACAGGGGTATTATCGTTACAAATCATAAGTGTATTTTCGTCAATATTTCTTTCTACACCGTCAAGAGTTTGGAAAGTAAACGGTGTATCAAAACGCTTAATTCTGATTTTTTCAACCTTGCGCGAATCAAATGCGTGCATTGGCTGACCCATTTCAAGCATAAGATAGTTAGTAAGGTCTGCAAGGAAATTGATAGCTCTCATTCCGCAATAGAAAAGACGGATACGCATATTAACAGGAGAAATATTTGTGTTGATATTTTCAACCTGCAAGCAAGAATACCTTTGGCAAAGAGGGTCTTCAATCTTCATATCAACCTTCGGTAAATTGTTATACTGTGATAAATCAACAGTTTCAAGAGGCTTAAGTTCTCTGCCGGCAAGGGCTGCAAATTCACGGGCAATGCCATAATGGCCCCAAAGATCAGGACGGTTTGTGAGTGATTTATTATCAACTTCAAAAATAATATCATCAACCTGATATGCATCTTTAATATCGGTACCATTTGGCAAATCGTCTGTTATTTCCATAATGCCGCTGTTATCATCAGAAATACCGATTTCCTTTTCACTGCAACACATACCGTTTGATGTGTAGCCGGCAAGCTTCCTCGGTGCAATTTCAATTTCACCTATCTTTGCACCAACTTTTGCAAAAGCTGTTTTAAGGCCGACTCTTACATTAGGAGCGCCGCATACAACATCTGTAAGCTGACCGTCACCTGCGTCAACCTTAAGAAGATGAAGTTTTTTAGAATCAGGATGATTTTCAACAGATTTAATTTCTGCTACAACGATTCCGCTAATATCTGAACCTTTGAAGAAAATTTCGTTTTCAACTTCGGCAGTAGACAGAGAGAAGCGATGAATAAGCTCAACCTTATCAAGACCTGTAAAATCAACAAAATCTGAAATCCAATTCATTGATAAAAACATATTTAATTCCTCCCCTCTTAATTTTCGTCGTCTGTAAACTGTGATAATGTTTTAAGATTACCACTGTTTAAATCACGAATATCTTTAATGCCATATTTCATCATAACAAGTCTTGTAAGGCCTAAACCAAATGCAAAACCCGTATATTCATCAGGGTCAATTCCGCCTGCTTTAAGAACTTCAGGGTGAATCATACCGCAAGGGCAAAGTTCAAGCCAACCGCTGTGCTTACAGCTTGGGCAGCCCTCACCGCCACAAATAAGGCAACTGATGTCAAGTTCAAAACCGGGTTCAACGAATGGGAAAAAGCCCGGGCGAAGCCTAACCTTAATATCCTTTTGGAATACTTCGGAAAGCATTGTTTTCATAAAATAAATAAGGTTTGAAATAGAGATATTCTTATCAACCATAACACCTTCCATTTGGAAGAAAGTATTTTCGTGGCAAGCGTCTGTTGCTTCGTTTCTAAAGCATCTGCCAGGGAAAATAGCTTTAATCGGAACACCGTCATTTACAAGCGCATCTCTATATTTTTTATAGATAGCATTTTGAGCAGCTGAAGTTTGGCTTTTTAAAAGCTGACCGTTTGTAAGATAATAAGTATCTTGCATATCACGGGCAGGGTGATGCTTAGGAATATTAAGTGATTCAAAACATTCATAGTCGGTTACAATCTCGCTGTAATCTTCAACGGTAAAGCCCATTGATTTGAATATTCTCTCACATTCCCTTTGCACAAGTGTAATAGGATGATATGAACCCCTATCCATAACCGGTGGCATTGATAAATCAAATTCCGGCATAAGTTCAATTTCTTTTTGAATTTCCTTTTCTTTGAGTTCATTTGTTTTTTCTGTAATTTTTTCGTTTACAAGACCTTTGAGTTCATTAACCTTTTGGCCGAAAGCCTTTCTTTCATCATTTGAAAGTTCTTTCATACCTTTAAGAAGGTCTGTAACACTGCCCTTTTTGCCAAGATATGATACCCTGATACTTTCAATATCAGCAAGATTATCAATCTTATCAAGTTCGGACACAAATTTTTCTTTCAAGCTTAAAATTTTGTTATCCATAATTCCCTCCAATTAAACAATAAAAAAATCGCCTCATAAAAATGAGACGAATTATATCCGTGGTACCACTCAAATTGCACATAAATATGTGCCACTCAAAATCCTTAACGCAGAAATACGCCCTGCTTTTCACAGGAAGCTCGTGAGTCGAAATTCATTGATAAAAGCAATACTGTGATTTCAGCAAACACACAGCTCTCTAAAATGCAAAAATATCAACTACTGCGGCAAATGCCCTCAGTCATAGCATTTAATTTATACAAAGATTTTAAACCAAAACACCTATTAAGTCAAGCGTTTTTGAAATGAAATTTAAAAAAGGTATTGTAATTTTGAATAATTATGTATATAATTAAGATATAATGCTTTACAGGGAGGTGACTTTACCATGACTGATAAAACTATGACTTTTAGAATTGGTGACGATCACGAGGATGTTATGAAAGAAACCTTGACTGAGGTTTTTGACGCTTTGCAGGAAAAAGGTTACAATCCTATTAACCAAATAGTAGGTTATATTTTGACCGAAGACCCGACATATATAACCACTCACAACAATGCAAGAAGTTTGATAAGGCGACTTGACCGTGATGAGCTTTTGGCTGCAATGGTAAAGTCCTATCTCGATTAAAATTAAAGGAGGGTTATCTTTGGCAGAAAGCAAAAAGGAAAAAATCCTAGAATACAAAGGTAAGCCTTTGGTAAGATGTGGCAAAACTATCTATTACGGAAGTATGAGTGAGGCATATGTAGTTTGCCTTAATATTCTCAGCGATGAAGATATTAAAGGATTAAAAGTGTCAGGTAAAGTTGCAATACAGCTTATTGATACCGACCCTTCAGTTACATCACCAAAGGAAAAGATTATTAAGAAGAGTGAAAAGCAAGGCCTTTTCAATGCGCTTGATTTAGGTGCAGTATGGCTTGAAAGAGCTTTAAAAAAACAATAATCTAATTTTAATCACCGGTTGGTAAACCTAATCGGTGATTTTTATTTAAGGGGAATTTATGTCAAATATAATTGTAAGTATTTATAATTTCCTTTGGGGAGATTTAATAACACTTAATTTCAAAGGGACAAGCATAGGCATACCTTTACTTGTCATTCTGCTTATTCCGACAGGAATATTTTTTACGATAAGAACTAAATTTATGCCGATAAGAAAGCTGCCCACAATGATTAGGGCGCTTGGCGAAAAAAATGATGATAAAAAAAGCTTATCAACTTTTCAAACGCTGATAGTTTCCACCGCCACAAGAGTAGGTATGGGAAATTTAGTAGGTGTAGTAGCCGCCATATCCGTCGGCGGTGCAGGCGCTGTGTTTTGGATGTGGGTATCGGCATTTTTAGGTGCGTCAACAGCATATGCAGAAGGCACGCTTGCTCAGCTTCATAAAAAGAAAGACCCGCTTTACGGCGGATACCACGGCGGACCTGCTTATTACATTCACGATTATGTTGAAAAAAAGAGAAAGAAGAAAATTAAGAAATCATTTATCGCTATTCTCTTTGCAATGTTTGGGCTTATTTGCTGGTGCGGCATAAGCCAAGTTATCAGCAATTCCGTAACATCCGCTTTTAAAAATGCATTTTCAATACCGCCGATTTATACAACAGTAATTCTTGTAATAATATCAAGCTTAATTGTTTTAAGAAAAGATGCAACGGTTAAAGTGCTTGATGTTATTGTTCCCATAATGGCGGTTATATATTTTGTTGTCACAATATTTATAATAATTAAAAATATCAGCTTGATGCCCGGTGTATTTGAAAGAATATTTGAAGAAGCGTTTGGTATAAAGCAAGTTGCCGGCGGCGGATTCGGGGCTGTTTTAATGAACGGAATTAAAAGAGGCTTATTTTCAAACGAAGCAGGTTCAGGCTCTGCGCCTTGTGCTGCTGCCGCTGCCGATGGCAAAAGGCCTGAAACAGTAGGAATGGTTCAATCCCTCGGTGTTTTGATAGACACTATTGTTATTTGCACCTGCACAGCTATGATTATGCTGCTGGCTCCGGAAAGCGTCACAAAAGGTAAGCAAGGTATGGATTTACTTCAAAGTGCTATGAATTATCACCTTGGCAGTTTCGGCACGATATTTGTTGCTGTAATTCTGTTTCTTTTCAGTTTTTCTACTTTTATCGGAATTCTGTTTTATGCAAGGTCAAATGTGGCATACCTGTGCGGTAACAATTGGTGGAGTCAAACACTTTATAAAATTATCGCTCTTATTATGCTGTTTATCGGCGGGCTTCAGGCATATACAATTGTATGGGACTTAGGCGATGTAGGAATAGGCTTAATGACAATTATAAACTTAATAATTCTTATTCCTATGTCAAAAGAAGCAATCAGCTTACTTGATAAAAAGGAATAATAAAAGGCGTCATCAAAGGATTTTTCCAATGATGACGCCTTTTTTATGTAACGATTTCTAATCTTCTAAAATCTAATCAAACCAAATTTCTTCTTTTGAACTTTATATAGTTGCAAAATTCAACCATAATATTTCCTACTCCGTATCATCATCATAAATATCAATTTTAAAAATAGGCTCGTTCTTTAAAATTGAATATTCCTCAGACGAAAGCACCTTTTGTTTAAATTCATCAACATTTTCTATCCAATCGGCGCGTGAAAGGTCACTGATTCGATTTGTAGGCGGGTAAATAACATCAATATGTATTTGGTTGTATCCATCATTCTCCGCCTCATATTGCCTTACAAGCGAAAAATAATATTGCTCATCACAAGTGAATGAAAACACGCCTGTTTCAAAAAGTAATTGCGATTTGGGCAATTCAACTTCACACATTTTGCAAAATACATCTAAAATTTTACTAAGCGGAGTTTTAGTTGTAATGTTTTCATTTAAAAAAGTTAAAATATCCATATTGTTTTAAGAATTGCTCCTTAATTTCCTTACAACGCTTTCTGCGTTTAAAATTTCATTAGCCATTTTAATTTTTGTGTAATAGTAATCGTCATTTCTGTTTATAATGTATCACAATGTAGCGATAAAAATAATATTATAATCAACGATTTAAAATTATAATCTAATATTTTAGCCACGCCATTGATATTTTTCTAAATTAACTCTGCCGTCAATTACTTCGATACCCTCGCTTATAAGCAAATCCGACTGCACCTTCAAACCACCAAAGGCGAAATTTTCTGTCAGCTTGCCTTTACTGTTTACAACACGATAGCAAGGTATTTTTTGAGGGTTTGGATTTTTATGCAGCGCATTACCGACTGCCCTTGCATAATAAGGATTACCGCAAAGCGTTGCAATTTGCCCGTAAGTTGCAACCTTGCCATATGGTATTTTCATAACAGTTTTGTATATTTCTTCATTTAATGTCATAATTTTAATCATATTTGAAATTACCTGTCCACTTACCGCAATAACTACAAGACCAACATTCGTAACCGTATGGTGACTTTTTATTATATTCCTCAAATGTAATTGTTCCATTCAAATATTGTTTTGCATAATTATTATCTATTTGCACCCAGTAATTATCCACTTCATCTCTACTGTTAAACCACTTTCCCATATTTCCGCATTTTATGCTATGATTGTTATTGTTTGTACAATGGTTTTCTATTTCTTTTTTAATATTGTCTTCTTTGCATTTTGTCGTTTTCGGAGTTTTTGTACTCTTTACCTTAGACCAAGGAGAATACATTTTTTTATTATTTGAATTTTTATATGTACGGATTCGCACATAATATTTTTTCTTTGATTTTAGTTTTTTTATTGTTGCTGTAGTTGTTTTTTGTTTTTTCACAACAACAGTTTTAGCATTTTTCTTAAATTTCTTATCTGTTGCCACCTGAATCTGATAGCCTGTAATGTTTGCTCTTTTCTTCCACTTAACTTTAATTGTTTTATTCTCTACTTTTACTGATGTAATTGTTGTAGTTGAAATAGGAGCAGCAAAAACATTTGTAGGAAATGTTATTGATATTAACAATATAATTGTTGTTATTACTATAAATATACTCCGTTTCATCATTTTTCTCCTGTATAAAATTTTTAATTATATTTAAAATTACCTGTCCACTTTCCACAATAACTACAAGACCAACATTCGTAGCCATATGGAGATATTTTATAATATTCCTCTACCGTGATTTTTCCCTCTTGCCATTGCTTATAGTGACTATTGTCAACATCTTCCCAGTACTTTTCAACTTCATCTCTACTGTTAAACCATCTTCCAATATTGCCACAGCTCATACTATGATCATTATTGTTTGTGCAATGCATTTCTTTATGAATATTGTCTTTATTAGATTTTGATTCTTTTGAGATTTTTGCACTCTTTACTGTAGACCATTTTGAATATTTTTTTCCTTTATATGTTCTTATCCGAACATAGTATTTTTTGTTTGATTTTAGCTTGGTTATCTTTTTTGATACCGTTTTAGCACTCTTTATTTTTATTGATTTGTTTTCCTTTTTAAATTTACTGTTAGTAGAATACTGAATTTGGTATCCTGCAATATTTGTTTTTTTCTTCCATTTAACAGTAAATGCTTGATTTTGAACTTTAATTATACTAATTGATGTCGAAGGCAATTTGGTTGATGCCCAAACTGTAGTATAAAATAATATTGAATTCGTCAATATTATTATTGATAATATAATAGATATTATATCTCTTATCCGTTTCATTTATTTACCTTTCACTTTATATTATATATATTACCTATATTTAAAATTACCTGTCCATTTGCCACAATATCCACAAGACCAGCACTCATATCCATATGGCGATTTTGAATAATACTCGCTATCTGATATTTCTCCTTTATCCCATTTTTCTGCAAGTGCATTACATTGATTTTTCCAATATGTTTCTATGTCACTTCTACTATTAAACCATCTTCCAATATTGCCACATTTTATACTATGATTGCAATTATTAGTACAATGTGTTTCTTTTTGAGTTTTTATACTCTTTACTTTAGACCATTTTGAATATCGAGTTTTTTTATTTGATGATTTATATGTTCTTATTCTGAAATAATATTTCTTGCTTTCCTTTAGATTTGAAACTTTTTTAGAAGTTGTTTTTGCTTTCTTGAGCTTAATTGATTTCTTGTTCTTTTTAAACTTACTGTCGGTTGAATATTGGATTTGGTAGCCCGTGATTTTAGATTTCTTTTTCCACTTGACGGTAACTCGGTTATTTTCCTTAACTGATAAAGAAGAAATACCGACGGTTGGCAATGTTGCAGCTAAAATATTACAAGGATAACAAATACCTAATAAAATAAATATTGATAATATAATTGCAATAATTTTTTTCATAGAATTCCGCCTCCAGCAATTTAATAGTATCATATTATTAAATCAATATCAACCAAAAAAATAAACAACCTACATAAAGTAAGTGGTTTATAAGTGTCGGCATTACCTATTTTTCCGAGGTTCGTTTGCGACTGCTGCCAGTGGCAGATAAAAGGAGCAAAAAGAACTTAGTAGTGGTCAAAATATCAGAGTTTGTAAAAAACGAATGATATTTTGGGTACCACCCTGCGGTCCGACCGGAAATAAAAAATTATAAAAAGAAAACCACCTACATAAAGTAAGTGGTTTATAAGTGTCGGCATTACCTATTTTTCAGATCGGAA
>OGYP01000712.1_pt1 | contig 16257 bp, 10 predicted proteins | sample 1576571 | NCBI WGS metagenome assembly OGYP01 (sample SAMEA3541559, study PRJEB24748) | human gut metagenome | biome: human gut; feature: human-associated habitat; material: faeces | place: China | collected 2012
AGTTATTGATACCGTTAAATTTTGTCATAGCCTCACGGACTGCTTCGCGCTTCGGTTTGTTCTTAAGCACCGTAACGCCGTAAAGCTCCGCTTCTATCGGGGCGGAAATCTCCATGGGAGGCAGCGAAACGGTAACTCTGCCGCCTGCATCCGTGACCGAACAATCAAGCTTCTTACCGCCTGACATAACCCTCACGCTCTCTGCGGATACAATGTCGGAAAACTCAAACACATACTGCCTTTTAAGCGGAAGATAATCCTTTTCCTTTCCGCCGCAGAGTGTCAGCTTAATACCGTTTTCAGTTTCGCTGACGGAAAGCTCGGTTATTGAAAAATCGCCGTCCTTAAAGCCGTTAGTCTCACCGTCATCCTCGTAGAGAGAAAAACTACCGTTGCCGCGGTACACCTTGAATTTCAATACTGTGGGATTTTTACAGCTGTTCCCCTCATCAAGAGACAGCGGTATTATTGCTCCCTCGCGTGCAAAAACAGGCATCGTATTAAGCTCGCTGTGTATTCTGACCGTCTTTGAACCACGATATATTTTGCCCGTGAAGATGTCAGTCCAACGTCCCTCCGGCAGCCATACACGGGTTTCGGCGCGGCGCGTCTTTTTATTTATCTTTGACGTGACGGGGCAAACCAAAAGCTCGCTGCCGAACATATATCCGTTACGGCATTTGTAAGCACCCTCGCACTCCGGGTTATCGTAGTAAAGCGGTTCACAGAGTGCTCTTCCGAATTTATGAGTACGGTAATTCATAGAGTAGAGATACGGGATCAGCTCATGACGAAGCCTCAAATAACGTTCCGCTGTCATTTCGGCTTCCCAGCCGTAATTCCACGGCTCCTTGCCGGAGAGCGGGTCATTGCTTGAATGCAAGCGCATAATCGGCGAAAAAGTGCCTAATTGCACCCAGCGCACGTACATCTCATCATCGTGCCTGCCGAAGCAATGGCCGCCTATATCATGGCTCCACCAGGTATATCCGCAGTTCGACGCGGTAGATGTAAAATACGGCTGAAATTTAAGAACCCGCCAGCTCATAAATGTATCTCCCGAAAATCCGAGTGGATACCTATGCGAGCCTATGCCGGCATAACGCGAGAGAATGAGAGGACGCTTGCCCGAACGCTGTCTGTCAAGATAATGATAGTGATTCAGCGCCCATAAAGGGTCAAGACCCGGAAGCTTGCTCTTTTTGCCCTGCTGCCAATCTATCCACCAAAAATCGACTCCCTCATCCTCATACGGATGGTGTGCCGTATCAAAATATGTGTTTATAAACCGTGTATCGGTTATATCAAATTCTATCGGCTTTTTCTCGGCCGGGTCAAGCCCCATAGCCCTCGCCGCCGCGTCGTAGCAGTTTTCAAACGAACGTATGCCGAGAGCAGGATGCAAATTCAGCGTAACTTTAAGCCCCTGCTCATGCAGGAAATTCAAAAAGCCCCTGTAATCGGGGAAAAGCTCGGTGTTCCAGCTGTATCCGGTCCATCCGTCTGACCAAAACAGCGGTCTCGTTTTACTGTATCCTGCATCCGGAAATTGCTTTTTAACATCTACCCAATGCCAATCCATATCAACCGTGGCTACGGTAAGCGGGACATTGTGTTTTTTAAATTCAAGCATCAGGCTTTGATATTCGCTCTGTGTATACGCCTTATAGCGGCTCCACCAGTTACCGAGGGCAAAACGCGGCACCAGCGGCACCTCGCCCGTAATTTTATAAAGAGCATTGACCGCACCTATATAATCGGTGCCGTATGCAAACACATAAATATCGCGTTCTTTTGCGAGGCGCGGTCTGACTTCTCCGTCTTTGCACATAAGCAGCGACTTGCTGTCATCAAATACGGCAGCTCCGTCACACGAGATAACTCCGTCTTTGAGCGGGACCGCACCGTGTGACTGGTCAAGAGTGCGTGCCGTGCCCTTTAAATTCTCACTGTTATCACAGCTCGACTCCATATCTCCGATTTTGGCATATATCGCCGTACCGTTTCTGCGGTTTATGCAAAACTCGGCTTTTTCGGTTTTTATTATGATTTTGGTCTTTGTTATTTCATATGTAAAATCGACCTTACCGTGATTGCGGAACCAAACACTTTGCGTCGCTTCATCGCAAAAGGATTTTTCACTTCCGCACTCTACCCTTATAAGATTCGGAAATATGACCGTTATTCTTATGCTGCCGGCTATAAGAATATTGTCCGGCTCGGCTTTACCGTCCGTTTTTGCAACAAGGTGTTTATGAAGCGTTTTTTCTTCCATAATATCAGTCCTTTACCTCATCAAAGCTGAAAGCTCGGTTAAAAATCTCAATGTTTTTAACACTTACACCGCATTTGATTTCACCTGCGGCAATATCTGCGCCTGCATTTCTCACATCATAGCCGGAGCAATCGAGTTTACCGTCTATATAGAGCTTAATCATACCGTTTCTCTCACGCAAGGCGTATACCTTTACACTATCTTTGCCGGCAATTATCGTATCGGATTTTGCCTTAGTTCCCTTAACGTCGAAAACAAGCTTCCCGTTTGCGGCAAAAATGCTCATATCTTTGCCGCCGAGAAGTATCATACCGTCTGTGGGAACAGCAGAAAGCATCAGCCTGAGAGCAAAGTCACCGCGCCCCGAAACGCCGTAGGATATAGGTATACACCCGTTTTTGAAATATGTTACGGGTACTTTTTCGGAAAGAACGTTTCCGTAAATATCTTTTACATCTATATCTATATCAAGCTTTTGTAAATTTTCGCCCTCGGCAGGCAAATACACTCTGACATCGCTGTAATTAGCCCGAAGCTCTTTTTTAAGAGCCGCGCCGCCAAGTGTAAAGGCACTCGCTTTTACAGCTATATGACTGTTAAATCTGAATTCAACGGTCTTTTCGTCGATGAATTTTGCCTCTGTAAGCTTTAACGGAGATGTATTTTCGTTTGTAAACTTGAAAATTCGTATTTCATGCGGCTCCAAATCCACCGAAACGGTGTCACCGTATGAGTATTTCCTTTCATCGGGTTTTTCCGTATACGGCAAAACCGTGACGCACGTCATATTTTCGGCACCCTCGACAACTCCTATAATTCTGTCAAGAACAAACGAGAAGCTCTGTTTTTTATTAGCCGGATTTCGCACCGAAACTATACCGTTTGCGTTTTCCCATGCGGAGTAGCCGTAAACACTGCCCGTGTCGGGAGACTCGCCTATCAGCTTTGAATTTCGCAATATGCTGAAATTCTCCCTGATAAACGACAAAACATCGGCATTGATAAGCCACATATCGGGCGTAAAGAGGTTAAAGCTGTAATAAAGCTCCCAAAATGCGGTTCCGCGCGTGGATATCATATACATATATTTGCGGAATTCCTCGTCCGTCATATGAATCTTTGCGGTGTTGCCGTAAATCGGCTCGTGATTATACATATTTGACAGAGGAAACTGATACTGCCTTTTTCTGTGGAAGTCAAAATACTTTGAATCGCGGTATGTAAGCATTTTGTCAATATCGCTTCCGCAGAGCTTTTCTCCGCTTGTCATTTTTTCTATAAAGCCTATGTCGCCGCTGTTTTGCATCCAAAAGCTCTCGCTGTACATAAGATGCCACGGGCTCGCGTTACAATAGCTTGTCTGGTTAATCCAGAGATCCTTGCCCTCTTTCTCGCGAAGAAGGTGCATTTTTTCAAATATATCCGTCCAGTTTTCCCAGCAGTCCGTAAAGCAGTACATACCGTGTTTTCCGCCTACGGGATGCCCGTGATGTCTGTTTTTACACGATTTCAGCAGAAAACCGTCAAGCTTCCAATAGTTGATATCAAATTTTTCCATACAATCAAGGAAAAACTCAAGCACATTTTTTGTGTATCGGTGATCGGCAACGCACACATCACGGCTCTGCCTGTTATAGCCGCCCTTGCCGGAGCGCTCCATTCTTCTGCCGAACTTGTCGGTTTTCAAATTATAGCCGCCGCGAGGTCCGAGCCAAAGTCCGAATTCGGACGAAAATTTCTTGCTGAGCGCAGAGCTCTCATAGAGTTCATTGGGAAATTTATCATTGAAGCACCAAAAATCCTTATCGTAATCAACCCAACCGTCGTCTACGACATAAGAATTGAGCGGCGGAACGCCTGCACTCGAAAGGCCCTTTTCTATTTCAAAAAAAGAGTCGCGTATGTTTTCGCTTGTTATATCAAGCATATGGTCGTACCAAGAATTGTACTGTGTGCGGAGATAAATCGGTTTTGCAATGCCTTTTATATACTCAAGGAAATCGGCTCTCACGACCTCCATATCAAAGCTGCGCGCCGCACCGCCGATTGTCGGATGTGAAATATAGATTTCATTGCCGTTTGACAGCTCCTTAAGGGCTTTTCCGGCGAAATATCTTATATGCGCCGTATTATCTACGATGTTATTATCAGTCGTCGGAAATTCACAGCCGAAATACATACCGTTTATATATATCGGCTGACCGAGTGCCGACTGAAACTGCGAAAGATAGGCTTTTTCCATATCCGGTCTTGAAAAGCGCATTTTAATATCGGCTCCGAGCACAAAATATTCAAGGTCGATATAATCAATGAACAGTTTTTTCGGAGCACTTGACGATAGGGTAACATATTTTCTGATAACGGGGTCAGAGTCCCTTGCCTCAAATATCACCTTCACAAATATGTCGGAAGAGTGTATACGGTACGGCTCAAAGCAAAATACGGCTTTTTTAACCGCCCCATCCTCTTTCAGCTCCGTGCTTTTCAGTTTGCAATCGGAGGAGTGTATTTTGCCCTTGCCGAACACACCGTTTTTATAGGATATTATAAACTCCTCAGAGCCGTCCGATGGAGAAAACGAGGTCTCGTCTATTCGCCTGTTAATTATGCGGACGGTTCGCAACACCTTACCGGAGGTCGATATTTCGCGCACCGTATTTTCGTTTCCTATATATATTATCTCTTCATCGGAAGAGACAAATGCGGTATTTTTATTCATAAAACAGTTCCTTTTTTCATTTTGCAGTTGAGCTTTTAGGGAGCACTATTCCGAGAAAAGCACTTTTTCCGTAGCTTTCACCGCATCTTCCACGATTTGAGCGCAAGGCCGCTTTTTATAATACTCCGCCGTGCGTTTTTCGGCATTCGGAGTAACGGCACAGTTTTTTGACAATCCCAAAAGTTCGCGGCAGATTATAGACGGGTTGGTCTTTTTAAATTCAGCGGCAATTTCCTGAACCTTTTTATACGTATAGGATTTTGCCTCCCTGTTTTCGCCTGTATCGTCACCGTATACCATACCTGCAACCATAGCGGCTCCGCACATAGCTCCGCAGACCTCTCTCATTCTGCCTACTCCGCCGCCGAGGCCGGACGCGGCCTTGAGAGCGGTTTTTTCGTCCATTCCGAATTTATCGCAAAACGCCGCAAAAACAGCCTGAGAGCAGTTAAAGCCTTTGCCGAAAAGGTCCGCGGCGCGCTCTGTATAAACCGACATAAATTATCACCCCGTTTTGAGTTTTGTTGTTTTAAACGCAGCGCCGAACCCTATCGGATTGGCACTTATGCATTTTATACACATTTTATATTATTTTAACATAAGCGACATTTATATACAACATTTTTTATAAACCGGTGGCAAAAATCGGCCGATATTTCGTCAAAACGCCGCGTTAAAGCTCGCATATTCTATTGCAAACAACAGAAAATATGTGATATAATGAATAAAAATTCAAATTACGAAAGAAGTAATACTATGGCGAAGAAAAATATTGACTGGGGTTCGATAGGCTTCAGCTATATCCCCACGGACAAAAGATATGTTGCCAACTTTAAGGACGGCAAATGGGATGGCGGCCTTACCTCTGATCCCAACGTCGTTATCAATGAGTGTGCAGGTGTTCTTCAGTACTCGCAGTCTTGCTTTGAGGGTCTTAAGGCGTACACAACGGAAGACGGCAGAACGGTATGCTTCCGCCCCGACCTTAACGCCGCAAGAATGAAATCATCATGCGAGCGCCTTAAAATGCCCGTATTTCCCGAAGATAAATTCGTAGAGGCTGTCAAAGAAGTAGTCAAAGCAAATATCGACTATGTTCCCCCATACGGTTCGGGCGCAACCCTTTACATAAGGCCGTATATGTTCGGCTCAAATCCGGTTATCGGCGTTAAGCCTGCCGACGAATATCAGTTCCGTATATTTGTAACTCCGGTAGGTCCTTATTTTAAAGGCGGCGCAAAGCCCATTACCATTCGTGTAACCGACCTTGACCGCGCAGCTCCCAGAGGAACCGGCCATATCAAAGCAGGTCTTAACTACGCAATGTCGCTCTACAACATAGTTGACGCACACGAAAACGGCTTTGATGAAAATCTCTATGTTGATCCCGCTACAAGAACAAAGGTTGAGGAAACCGGCGGCGCCAACTGCCTCTTTGTTGATAAGAACGGCACCGTAGTCGTTCCGAAGAGCCCGTCCATTCTTCCGTCTATAACCAGGCGTTCGCTTGTAACAGTTGCAAAAGATTACCTCGGCCTCAATGTTGAGGAAAGAGAAGTTTATCTCAGCGAGCTTTCCGATTTTGCAGAGATGGGCCTTTGCGGAACCGCTGCCGTTATATCTCCCGTGGGCAAGGTATATGACCACGGCAAGGAAATTTGCTTCCCGTCGGGTATGGACGAGATGGGTCCGACCATCAAGAAGCTCTACGATACTCTCACCGGAATTCAGATGGGCAGAATCGAAGCTCCCGAAGGCTGGATAGTTGAAATAAAATAAGCTTATACAGATATAAAAATGCTGTGGAACATACGTTCCACAGCATTTTTTATATTTGCTCACGATTCGGTCACTGAATATAATCCTCAATATAGAATTCATCACGCTCATTACAAGAGCGCGGCGTAGTTTTCAGCCCGGAATAATCCGTGTTTTCCACATATCGTAAAAACAGCGAATAGCAAGGTAAATCATAATAATCGCTCATCTCGTGCGATATAAAATATCGGTGCGAAATACGCGTAATTTCGGGGTAGTCATTCATGGAACCGTCGCTCACATTTTTCTTGACCGAGAGATTTTCGGAGGTGTCGCGGTATACCGCGGTAACATTTTGCAGCGACACATTTTTAACACGGTATATTTCGCCGTCATACTTACAGCCGGTTATAGCCGAGGGCATTTCCGTATTTTGAGCCGAAACATTTTTAATAACCACGCCGTCAATTCCGCCCACAGTCTTTTTGTCATATTTAAGTCTGTCTCCGAGCCAGATTAAAACGGGCGAGCTGATACCGTCCATCTTGATATTATCCGCAGTAATGTTTTGTATAACCGCTCCGTCTGCCGATTCAATCGCAATTCCCGAATATCCGCCCGTAATGCCGTCAGGCAGGAAGAAATAACAATTATCAATTCTCACATTCTTTACATCAAACGCGGTTTCGGTGCCTATTTTAAAGCAATTTGCAAAGCTTGATAAAACGCAATCCGTAACATTAACATCGCTTATTTCGTTTTCGGGGGATTTAAGCACCACGGCATCGTCGCCCGTAGCTATAAAGCAATGAGAGATATTTACAAAGCTGCTGCCGCAAACGTCAATTCCGTCGGTATTAGCCACGTGCATATTATTGTCTATGACAACGTCTTTTATTTCAGCGTTATTACAGCCATCTATAACACACGTCCATTCGGCGGAATCGGAAAGCACAATATTATTTATATTTACATTTTCACAGTTTTTGAAGTGAACAAGCTTACTGCGTTTATCGCCTGAGGCAAACCGTATTCTGCGTCTCGCCTCTATAACGCGTGTATATAGGTTGAATTCCTTTAACGCATACAGCGGAGCTTCGTCCTCGGGAGATAAGGTGTAGCTCTCACCGCTGCCGCAAATCGTGCCGCCGCCCGTAAGAGTTATATTTTCGGCATTTTCGGCATATATAACGGCGCCGGACAAAGGTACGTCGGAGTCCTTGTTTTCCTCGGCTGTCATTGAAACGAGCTTAGCTCCGCTCTCCGCGAACAGCGTAATGTTACTTTTCAGCGTAATTGCTCCGACGCGGTATTCTCCCTTCGGAATTACTACCGTACCGCCGTTCGGCAGGGAATTTACGGCGTCATTTATCACTTTGCTGTTTTCCTCGCCCGAAGCAGACTCTTTAACATCAGGGATTACAGCATCATCCGGTCTTTTGCATTCCTTAATATATTCGTCGTAAGGTATGTTTGCTATTTTTGAACCGGAATCGTTCATTTTAAATTCGGTATCTGTTTTCCCGACGGTATCTTTGCTTTTATGAGCCTTCATATAATACCTCACGGAAAATATAAGCAGTACCGATATTACCGCAAAGCACAGTACGGCAAGTATTTTTATAATTACTATTTTTGCGGATTTGATAAAACCATCTCCCTACAATTTTCGCTATGCTGTATAAGATGTAATAATTATATATTACCATTCTCTGCTTTGCAATAAATGATTAAAAAACTCAACCGCAAAAAAGTATAAGCAACAAGTAAAGCAAATAAAAAGGACTGTAAAAGACGAGCTTTTACAGTCCTCTGATTTTTATTTTGCCTCGCGTTTTTTCTCCTCTTTTTGATTTTTAACGGCTTTAAGCCTTGTAAAATCTTCACGCTCTTTTTCTTCGAGTGCTTCGGAGATGTACTTAATCGTACCCGTAAACTGAGGTATCATTATGTTGTTTAACGCGTTGGCGCGCTTTTGCGTTTTCTTAACTGCATCCGCAAGCCGGTAAATCGAAGCCTCGGTTTCGGCAAGCTTTACGGTCATTTTTTTTGCCTCGTTGAAGTTTATGTAAGCCTCGTCAAGGTGGGAATTTGTCGAATTAAAGCCGAAATACGGCATCAGCTTGCTGCTTTCAAGCGATATTTTCGGTATCTCAACACCCATTACGCTGCGAAAATCAAGGGAAAGCCCGTTATCAACGGGTATGGTTCTTGCAAAATTACCGCAAACGCCAAGCGTAATATTGGCAAGCTTCAAGGACGAATAAGCCTTGTCGTATACCGCGTTTATATTTGCCTCGACTTCCTTTGCTTCGCTTATAAGCTGCATCATCTCACGAACAAGAATGTTACGTTTTCTGTCCATCAGCTCATAGCCGAGCTTGGCTAAATCGAGAGATTTCTGCGTCGCCATCAAATTGGCTTTTGTCGGGAACACCTGTGCCATCGGCTTTTCCTCCTTTTCCGAATTTTAAAAGGCTCAGTTTTTGCCTTTATAGTACTTATCAAGAGTCTTATCGTCAACACGGTCGAGCATACGGCGCGGAAGCATTGAAAGGAGCTCCCAGCCGAGGTCGAGAGTCTCGTCAATGGTACGGTTTTCGGTAAAGCTCTGATTCAAGAACCTGTTGTCAAATTCCTTGCCGAACTTCATAAGAAGCTTATCGTCCGGCGACAGCTCATCTTCACCTATTACAGACGCGAGCGATTTAGCATCCTGAACCTTGGCATATGTCGCAAGGAGCTGGTTTGAAAGTGCCGAATGGTCCTCTCTTGTAAAGCCCTCGCCGATACCGTCCTTCATAAGACGCGACAGAGACGAAAGTACGTTGACCGGCGGATAAATGCCTTTATAATCAAGGTCACGGTCAAGAACTATCTGACCCTCGGTAATATAACCCGTAAGGTCGGGAATGGGGTGCGTAATATCGTCGTTGGGCATTGTAAGAATCGGTATCTGCGTAACGGAGCCCTCAACGCCATCTATCATACCCGCGCGCTCATAAAGTGAAGCAAGGTCCGAATAAAGGTAGCCGGGGAAACCTTTACGGCTCGGAATCTCGCCCTTTGACGAGCTGAATTCACGAAGAGCCTCGGCATATGACGTCATATCGGTCAAAATTACAAGTATGTGCTTATGAAGAGTAAATGCGAGATATTCCGCCGCGGTAAGAGCGCAGCGCGGAGTCATAATTCTCTCGATTATAGGGTCGTTTGAAAGGTTTAAGAACATAACAACCCTGTTCATTACATTCGCCTCTTCAAATGAAGTGCGGAAGTAATTTGCTACGTCGTTTTTAACGCCCATTGCCGCAAAAACTATTGCGAAGTCCTCGGTATCGGAAATTGTGGACTGACGCACTATCTGAACGGCAAGCTCGTTATGCTTCATACCGGAGCCTGAGAATATAGGCAATTTCTGACCGCGTATAAGCGTTGCGAGAGCGTCTATCGACGAAATACCCGTCTGAATAAAGTTACGCGGATATTCACGTGATACGGGGTTTATCGGAGCACCGTTAACATCGCGTTTCTCTTCGGGATAGACCTCGCCGAGACCGTCTATGGGTCTGCCGAGTCCGTCGAACACTCTGCCGAGAATTTCGGGCGAAAGCGATATTTCCATGGGCTTTCCGGTAAGGCTTGTGGAGGCGTTCTGAAGAGAAATACCTCTTGTACCCTCAAACACCTGTACCGTGATATGCTCACCGTCTATCTTAACTATTCTTCCGGTGCGCTGTGTGCCGTCATCAAGCTTAAAATTAACTATCTCGTCAAACGAAGCGTCCTTTACACCGTCAAGCTCAACAAGTGAGCCGTTGATAGCATCAAGTCTTAAATGTTGAATTATCATTGTGCTCACCTACCTTACTTCAGTATTCCGTCCATAACGGCATCGGTTTCTTTGATGTAATCGTCGAGCATTTCCATGTTGCTGTTCGGCACATCGTATTTCATCTTTGTAAACTTATCAAACAGTCCCGTAGCCGTTATCTTTGAAAGAGGAATCTGTCTTGCGACTACTTCCTTTGCTCTGTGGTACAAATGCAGTATAACGTGCATCATCTTAAACTGCTTCTCAAGCGGAACGAAGGTGTCGTCGGCATGAAATGCGTTTTGTTGAAGGAATCCTACTCTGATTACTCTTGCAATTTCAATTACAAGCTTCTGATCGTCGGGAAGCACGTCCGCACCTATCAGCTTTACTATCTCCATAAGTGAGTTTTCCTCAAGTAAAAGCGAGCAAAGCTCTTCGCGGTACTTCATAAAGTCGGGTGAAACGTTGTCTCTGTACCAGTTAGCAAGGTCACCCGTGTACTCGCTGTAAGAGAGGGTCCAGTTTATTGCCGGATAGTGTCTCGCATAAGCGAGCGATTTATCAAGAGCCCAGAAGCATCTTGTAAAACGCTTTGTATTCTGAGTTACAGGCTCGGAGAAGTCGGAGCCCTGAGGCGATACCGCGCCGATAAGCGTTATTGAGCCCTCAGTGCCGTTGAGGTTTTCGGTATAACCAGAACGCTCATAGAATTCGGAAAGTCTCGACGGAAGATATGCCGGGAAGCCTTCGTCGGCGGGCATTTCCTCAAGTCGTCCGGAAATTTCTCTGAGCGCCTCAGCCCAACGTGATGTCGAGTCTGCCATAAGAGCCGTATCATAGCCCATATCGCGGTAATACTCAGCTATTGTAATGCCTGTGTAAATTGAAGCCTCACGTGCCGCAACGGGCATATTAGAGGTATTTGCTATAAGCATTGTTCTGTCAAGAAGCGGTCTGCCCGTCTTGGGGTCGGTAATATCCGAAAACTCGGTAAGAACCTGAGTCATCTCGTTACCGCGCTCGCCGCAGCCGACATAAATTATGATATCGGCATCGCACCATTTGGCAAGCTGATGCTGAGTCATTGTTTTACCTGTACCGAAGCCTCCGGGGATTGCCGCCGCACCGCCCTTGGCTACCGGGAAAACCGTGTCGATTACACGCTGACCCGTGACAAGCGGTTTAGTGGCGGGGAGTCTCTTTTTAATCGGTCTCGGATTTCGTATGGGCCACTTCTGTAAAAGCGTAAGCTCCGTTTCGTTGCCCTTTTTGTCCTTGATTTTTGCAACCGTATCGTTTACGGTGTATTCGCCGTCGGGCATTACCTCGGTAACGGTACCCGAAAGCAGAGGACTCAACATTATTTTATGTGTTATTACCGGCGTTTCCGGGCACTCGGCGTAAATATCGCCGCCGGAAAGTGTGTCGCCGACTTTAACCTTTAAGGTTACTTTATATTTCTTTTCGGTGTCAAGCGGAGAGAATTGAGCGCCCTTGCCTATAAAAGCGCCGAACTTCTTTTCGATTGCGGGGAGCGGCCTTTCAATACCGTCGAATATGTTACCGATAATTCCGGGGCCTAAGGTAACGCTCATGGGAAGACCCGTTGAGTATACCGGCTCACCGGGCTTGAGGCCCGTAGTCTCCTCATATACCTGAATGGTGGTCATCTTTTTATCAAGGCCTATTACCTCGCCTATCAGCTTTTCTTTGCCGACGTAGACCATTTCCATCATGCTCAAATCAGTCTCGCCTTTTATGGTAACGACAGGGCCGTTGATACCGAATATTACATTCTCTGACAAATATATCACTCCTCGATGGAAAGTCCCGAATGTTCAAGGAACCATTCTTTTTGCTCTTTGAGTTTTGTATCAAGAGTATCGTCGGCAAGGCAGTGCGTTTTTCTGTCCGCAGCTCTCAAACCGCCGTAAACTATGTCGTCGCTTTCGGTTACGACACAACCGTTTTTAAATATCGCCTTGAGATCGTCGGAAAACACGAGATCCTCTTTGCGTAAAAACAGCTCAACATCCCCGCCGTCAAAAGCCTCGGCAATCTCTTTTGCCGATGAAACAAGCTTCTCGCGGTAAGATTCGGTTTTTGTATACTCGTTAATTTTTTCACCTGCCGCGTCAAACACCTTTTTGCAAAGCTCTGCGCGAAGATCGGTAAGCTCTTTTCTTGACCTTTCTTCACATTCGGAGACGGCGCTGTTACAGTCCGCCTTTATACGAGCGGTTTCGTATTCGGTATATGACTTATAACGATCCTCGGCCTCTTTTTGAAGAGCGCGCAAACGCTCAACACGCAAGCGGTCCGTTTCTTCGTCTATACTTTTGCACTCTTCGTCTGCAAGAGTCTTTATGGCAGTTAAGAACGCCTCTGTCTTTTTGCTGTTGATTTCTTCCATGATCTCACCTCACTGTTCTTTAAATCTTTATACCGATGGCGTCGCGGATATATTCGGTAATGGAATCACGATTTCTGCCGTTTCCGTCGCCGTCGGGAATTGTGACAAGCAGCGGCCTGTTGCCCTGCTTTAGTTTTTTTACCGTTTCGTGGCAAAGCTCGGCAACTCCTGCGGTTATAAGCAGTATGCCGATGTCTTCCGCAGACAAAGCCTTTTTGAAAGCCTTTTCGGCTTCATCGCGCGAAGTCACCCTCTTTGCTTCAATTCCGGCAAGACGCATACCGATCATAGCGTCGGTATTGTCGCTTATCAAGAAGAATTTCATAACAATTACCCTTTGTATCCGTAATCTTTTTGGGGAGCCCCAAATGTGCCCTTCGGCAACCAAAACAGCTCACAGTCTGTCTTTTTTCGGTCATAAGGCGGCCTTTGAAAGCACGGTGCCGCCACAAATCGTTTTAGACCTTCTGGAGAATAAGAATTGAAATAACAACACCGTAAAGTGCTATGGACTCACCGAGTGCAACGAATATAATTGACTTACCGAATGACTTGGGGTCCTCTGCGGTAGCGGCTATTGCTGCGGGTGCGCCTGCGGCAACGGCAATACCGCCGCCGATACCTGCGAGACCTGTTACAAGGCCTGCAGCCAAAAGTCCCATACCCTTTGAATTATCAACAGTCTCGGTAGCTGTGGTTGCAGCAGAGGCGTCGGCAGCCGAAGCGGTATTATCGTCTGCAGCGAAAACGCTTACCGAAAGAGCGGCAATAAGAACAGTAAGTACAGCGAAGGTTGCGAGATTTACCGCAACGGAGCGTTTAATGCTTCTGCCCTGATTTCTTTTTTTGATTATTGCATACGCTGTTGCAAGTATTGCTGCGGGTGCAAGGATGAGAAGTACATAGAAAAGAGTTGACATAATTTTATTCCTCCAACTTTTAATTTTGCGCGTTTAATTTTATCGGCTTGAAAGCCGTTCCTCCGCCCTCATAGAAGCGGCTGAACATCTCGTAATATTCAAGACGAAGTGCCTGTATGCCGGTCAAAAGACCTTCAAGCGCAATGACAAGAATATTGCCGAGGATGATAACAAAGATGTTCTCGTGTGCACCGGCGAGTGAGAATACAACCATCATCATACCTGCATGGACAAGTACGAATGCGCCGACACGAAGGAAGGATACCGTGTTGCTCAAATACGAAAGCACATATTCGAGAAGCTCAAACACATTTTGAAGTATGAAGTCCCCGATGCTCTCCGGCTTCCAATCAGGCTTCCTTTCGATAAGACCTATCGGGATATCCTTTATCATAAGCAGAACCGCCGTTACCGCAAGCGTTACGGCGCATACCTTATTCGGTACGGGAGACGGACCGCCCATAAAGCCGGAAGCGAGATTTACGCCGGACAGATACATCAAAAGTCCCGTAAGTCCGTTTTGACTGAACAATGCTTCACCGAACTGTTTACGCTTTATACATGCGTAAATATTAAGCAGCATTGCAACTACCATAAGCCCAATGCCTATACCGATAGCTATTAAAAGAACCGTATTTACGCTTTCCATTACGGTCATCGGCTTACCCTTCCAGCCGAGAGCGTGGTAAACGGGATCGAGCATATCCTCATAGCCGAACACGCTGCCGAACATAAAGCCGAAGAACATAGATGAAATTCCGCACGGAATAAGTATTTTGCCGAGCTTTATTTTTTTCTTCGCCCACATAAATATTCCTATGAGCATTAAAACGAAGCCCTGGCCGAGATCGCCGAACATCATACCGAAAAGTATGGTATATGTTATAGCCACGAATCCGGTAATATCTATATCGTCGTACGACGGGGTGCCGTACATATCGACATAAAATCTGTATGGGTCAACAAAAGCCTTAAACAGCTTCGGCGTCTTTTTGAGTTTAACCGGAACCACGGTCTTGCCGTCATGCGGCGGATCGCTTATCTCGACAGAAATCTCACCGACATTTTTAAGCTCCTTTTTGAACTTCTTTTCGCTGCCCTCCGGTATAAATCCGGTAAACATAAAGTACTTGTCATTGTGCAGCGCGTAAGAGCGGAGCTCATAAAGCGAATTCTGATATACAAGATTTGAATAAATCTTGTTGCAATGGTCGTGCTCGGTCTGCCAAAGCTCTCGGATTTTATCGTCCGTCTCTTTTATCTGAGACTTGATTATCTCAATGCTCTTTTTAATCTGCTCGATTACTTCCTCAACGGTGCCTGCCGCTCCGGGAACCTCAAACGGTTCAAACAAGAGGAAAGCAAATATACCGTCAATCTCGTTCACCTTGTCACTCGGTGCAAAATATGCGCCCCAATAATCCGTTTTATCCTCGGAGCAAGGATAAAACATAACGTACGGATTATCTTTGAACACCGTCTTCAGCTTTTCGTAGCTCTCCTTCGGCATATGACCGAAACGTATTTTGACGAATTCGCATTGCGATACCTGGTCAAGGTCAATACCAAGGCCCTTAAAGTGCGAATATTTTTCAATACCGCCCTCGCATACCGCCTTTTGGTCGAGCAACGAGCTTCGCTGCTCATAAAGTCCTATAACCTTTTTTTCAACGTCCTTAAGATAAGACGCGTCCTTTTCGTCAACGTCCGAATCGCTTTCTTCTATGCTTTTAAATTCGAGATCAAATTTTGCAGCTTTCGCTATATCACGAAGCTCCGACAGCTCACCGGCATACGGATTGTCATCGACAAACGGTACGAATCCCATTGACGAAGATATGTATTTCGCCGCGGAATCCGGATGAAAACACTCGCTCTCGCAAAGCCTTGCACTCAAGTCATAAAGCTTTGTAAGGCTGCCGCTTATTTTGACAAGCTTCATCTTTTCGATAGCCATAGCCCCTACCGTCTCCTTTCGGTTTTTATAAGGTCAGTCAGGATACCTTAATCTTGACTGTTTCAGATTCTGTATAAAATGCACCGTCTATCTCTTTGAGCCTTTGCTCCGTCTCGTCCTTTGTCGAAAGCGGAAGCAGACCGCACAGGATATACGAATTATTGTTTAAAAGCCCGCTCTTTAATATTTCAAATTTTTCGGACTCGTTCACAAGCGTGTGATAAAGCGAATTGCAAAACTCGAAATGCAGCTTAAAATAATATTCCTCAAGAGCCTCGGCTTCAAGTATCTGTCGGTTGAGAATTTCGATGTTTTTATCTATCTGCTCCTCAACCTTTTCGGCTTCGCCGGATGCCGACGGAATATTTATCGGTTCAAACAGCATCGACGCAAAAACC
>OGYP01000730.1_pt1 | contig 16122 bp, 11 predicted proteins | sample 1576571 | NCBI WGS metagenome assembly OGYP01 (sample SAMEA3541559, study PRJEB24748) | human gut metagenome | biome: human gut; feature: human-associated habitat; material: faeces | place: China | collected 2012
TGTGCCGGAGATTTCGAGGCTGAACCACGCGCCGGAACCCTTCTCAAAATAGCCGGTGTCGTAAATGCCTTCGTACATCTCATGTATCAGGACGTTTTCACGGCGTGTTTTCGAGGCGTCGCCGTAGGCTTCCGCGAGGAAAGCGCGGATAGCGGCTTCAACGTCGCTTTTATCCACACTCTGGAGGATTTCGCCGGTGAGTTTCACGGAGAAGCGCACAAGTTCCGGTGTGTACCACACGATGTATTTATTCAGGGACGGAACGTTACCCACGGCCTCAAGGCAGGCCGCTTTGAGTTCGTCGTCTGTCCGTTCCGGAGAGTGGGCACAAAGCCAGATGTGGTTAATGTGGTGAACATTGTATCCCCACATTTCTTCCGCCGTTTCTTCCCCCCAGCATTTGCCCCACACAATATCGGGGCATGTGCGCCGGAGGAAATAGACGTAATCTTCCGCCCACACTAACCGTTCGTTGAAAACACGGGCGTAATGCACATTGCGGCGCATCTCTTCCGTGTCTTCCTGAGAAGACCCGCCGCCAATTGTTGTGCCGACGGTAAAGGTCACGTCGGCAATTTCGCCTGTTTCCGTAACAATTTCCTGCGCCGGATACAGGGATTGACCGGAAAGCAGTGTCACGTCGCCATTGGTAAGGGCAAGTGTCAGCGTGACGATCGAACCTTCCGGCGGGATTGTCCCAAATTCCCCGTTCCCGAACCTTACACCCAGCTGATCCGTGAAGTGGTAAAACTCATCATAGACAAGGCTTTCCGGGTAGCTGTTCGTGAACAGTCTGTCTTTCGTCCAGACGCGGGATCCGTTCCCGTCGTTCATATCAACGGCAACGGTAATTTCTTCTACAAGCGGAGAAAGATCTCTGTCGAGCAGAATTTCATACCACGGTTTTGTCTCTGTTACCGTGTGGGTTATGACCTGAGACGTCCTTTGAACAACCGGAATTTCCGCCGTTGTTCCGCCCCCTACGGTCACAGCTTCCGTGACGGCAAAAGCTACCTGTCCATCCGAGAGAAGTTCCCGGCCTTTGGCTATGGATACAGGAAGTTCGCTTTCATTCCTGACAAGGACGGTGCCGGACGCGGGAACAGGCTTGCGCGGCACATAGTCGCACCCTTCACCCATAGCCAGAATAGAAGAACGGTTAAGCGCGGTATCAACGTAAGATTCCTGATAGGCGCGCTCAACCTTCAAAATCGCGTCTTCTATAGCCCACGCAAGGTGCAGGCCGACATGCTGAACAAACTGCGAGCCTTCAAGGCCTTTCCATGACGATTGCGAGGATATGAGTTTCTTGAATTTTTCGTAGACGGTATCGGAAAGGTTCATTTTTTGGCCCTCTAGAGCGAAATTGTTTCGTCAACTTCCCCGTATTCATGGGTTATGACAACGTGAAGCATATCTATGTCCACGGCTTCAACTTCCACGGCCACAAGGCGCAAGTCCTCAATGTCGAGGGGAAGTTTGCGCGCGATGCTCATTTCAATGATGACTTCCACGTCTTTGAGCGGCTCAAACTTGTAGGGAAGGATGTTGTTCCCCCTGCTTGGATCCCCGAGCAGTGTTCCTTCCGGAGTAGCAAGCCATTCCCTGATGCGTTCGTTCATGGCGTCGCCGGACGCCATCTTTTCCACGTCGCTGTCCGGCGAACTGACAAGCTCAAAGTTGGCTTCATTAATCATGGTCAATCACCTTATGCCCTGTCCTGTGCAAAAGCCTGTAAGTCGGCGTCGCCGTATCCCGTCGGTATCTGTGCGCCGCCGGGCCCAATAGGCGGAGTTACCCGCCTTTTTCCCGTATCCCGGTCAAGAGTAGCGAAATGCCCTTTCAGGAGGTCAAAAATCGCCCTGAGAAGCGTTTCTGTGCCGGTCATAGAGACGGCAGAAACTCCTCCCGTCGGGCCGGTAATCGTGCTCACCTGCGGAACGGGCGTCTGTTGCGGCGTTGCCGCGCCCTCTGCCATCTGTCCTGCGTAAGGGGTAGCGGGAGAGGGGAAAGCCGAGGCCGTACCCGTTGCCGCCGTCATGGAAACAGGCTGTGCGCCGGGAATGCCGCCCGCTGTTCCCTGTGCCGTTGTCATGGCGGCCGCGGCGGGATTGCCAAGAGAACGGGCCCGCTGAACAATTTCCATTGCGTCTACGGGCTGTTGCTGTGCGCCGCCTACTGGAGCCGTAGCACCCTGCCCCGCTAACGCCTGCATATCAGCGCCGAAAATCGGCCTGTGTTTGCGGATTACATTGTCCTGATACCACTGAGCGTAAGGCGTCTTGGTGACGCCCACGCCGCCGCCGCGGGATTCCGAGACCATGATTTGGCCTGTTTTTGGATCCCGGTACGTCTGGACAATGTGCGTAATGCCGCCAAAACGGCCTTTCTGGTCGGGCTGTGGATTAGCCGCAACGCCGATGGCGATTCCTTCACGGATATTCTGCGGCGCTAGTTCTTCCCCCTGAAGGAGATGCCCGTTCGCGCGGCTCACGGAGAGGACAATCCCCGCCGCTGTTCCGGCATAATCGCGTTCCTTACCCTGAAGCATGGAACCGCGCATAACGGCATTTGCGTACCGGCCTCTTTCTCCCATTGTAGAGAAGATGCGCCCGTTTGTTTCAGAGACCCAGCCGGAACAGTCGATTGCGCCGGATGCCGAGTTCTTTGAGCCGTAGCCGTAGCCCACGCGGCGTGCCATAGCGTTGTCAGTAAGCGCCGCAACAGCGCCTGACATTGCCGTTACGGGCCCCGACGGAGCCGGAGCGCCTACAGAGGCGGGAGCGCCAAGCGCGGCGGGAATTGGTGCGGGCGTTCCCGCTGACATGTAGGAACGCACCTTTCTGACATAATCGTTGTCCTGTGCCGACTTCCCGGAACGCAACCAACTATTTGCCCCGCCGTCACCGCGGTTGTAGGCAAGAAGCGCCTTGTCCACGTCCCCGCCCCACTTCTGGAGGTGGCCGGCAAGTTCATCCATGCCGACGGTGATATTGTCATTGATGTTGTGGCGCGGATCGAGGTTCGTTCCGTGTTTCCGGTTATAGTCGGCAATCACGGCGTCATTGACCTGCATTAATCCCCAGTCGGTTGTGCCGTTGGTGTTGTGCATGGTCGAGTTGACGTTGCCGCCGCTTTCCTGCTGAATGAGAGCGAGGGCAAGATCCGGGTTAATACCCTTGGCCTGTGCGGCCGCAACGACTTTCGCCTTTACTTCTTCCCCCATACGGGCGTCGGCGGTACGCTTGGCCGTACCGGTCGGGAGAAAGCCGGAGGATCCCTGAGGGACAATGCCGGCCCCGCCGGGCGTATAAGGCGCCGCGTTTGCGCCGCTTAACTGGTTCGCGGAAAGTGTTCCGTTTGCGGTCATGAGTTCCTGAAGCATACGGGTATTGCGTACAGCGTCAGGGTCAAAAACCGTCGCGAAGTCGTCGGCGAGCTTGTGAACGTCCTTTGCCAGAGGCCCCTGTGCCTCTGCCATTTCGGAAAGTGTGCCGGCAATGCCGCTCAAAATCTCTTCCGCGCTTCTGCCTGTAGCGCTTGTGCCAGCGGGCTTTATGCCTGTTGTTGTTGCGGCGGGAACCGTTTCAGCCGGAGCTGTTTCGGCCGGAGCCTGTACGGGCGCGGGAGAAGATTCCGCCGCCGGTTTCGGAGCCGGAGCGGGAAGAGCCGACGCAACGGGCATGGTAAGCGCGGCCGGTTTGGCCAGCTGAATTTTTGGCGCCTGCATTCCCGCAACAGCAGGAAGAACGGGCTTTTCAGCGGACGGAGAAGAAGAGGCAACGGGCGCTGTTTCTGTGGAGGGAGCCTTTGCGGGCCCCTTTTCAGCGGGAACAGCCAGCGGCGCTTTTTCTTTCTCTTCCTTCTTCCCGCCGGTGAAGAAGTCGGTAAGAGTATGATAGCCGCGGGAAAGTGTGTCTTTCGCGCCGTCCCACGCCTTGCCCGCCGTCGTCCCTATTGCCGCCGCGGCGCCCTTGGCACTATCCCACGCCTTGCCAGCAAGTTCCTTTGTACCGTCCCAGGCTTTGCCGGCAAAGTCTTTGAGCGTATCGGCAATCCCGGTGGCGAAGTCGGAAGCCGCGTTTTTAGCGTCGGTGAAGGCGCCTATTGCCCAATTGGTGGCGTCCTGCAACGCCTGTTTTGTGTCGTCGGGAAGAATGCTTTTTGCGAAATTGAGAACGCCGTTCCCAATCGCCGTTGTCCCGTCGGCAATGGTTGTGCCGAAGTCGTGAAGGCCGCGGGCAAGGTCAGCTGTTGTGACATTGACGCCCGTAAGGTTGGAGGCAAGAGACGTGAAGAGCCCGCCGAAGTCAAGGATGTTCGCGGCCGCGGCTGATGCTTTTTCACCCGTTGTAGTCTCTTCCTGAGACTTCCCGAAATACGCCCCGGCGTTGTTCCAGCCCTCTACGCCGTCCATAACAGACATGCCGGCGCCGATTGCCCAGCCGATAGGCCCAAGAGCACCGAGAGCGCCACGGCCAAGCATGCCGGCGCCGCGCCCGAGCATTCCGGCGCCACGGCCAAGGGCCCCTACCCCGCGCCCGATAATTCCTTTACCGCCCTTTCCGGCGGCCGCCGCGCCCTTTCCGGCAAGAGATGTTCCAGCACCCTTTACAGCTTCACCCGCGGCGATCGCTGTTCCGGCTGTTGCCGCCGTCCCGACACTGCCACGCCTGAAAAGACGGCCAAAGAGCCCGGGCTTCTTCTCCCCTGTACGCGCGCGCCCGGCTTTGAGCATGCCAGAAGAACCGCGCCCGGCCGAAATCCTCACTTTCGGCCCGCGTCCCAGTCCTTTCAGTCCGCCGAGAAGACGCCCGGCAAGTCCGGGTTTTCCCGCCGCCTTGACGGCCCGGACTAACTCCTGATGCCGCTTTTTAGCGTTGACCGCTTCCCTTTCAGCAAGATTGCCCTGAGAGACAAGTTCCCCGCTTTCTTCTTTGAGAAGACGGTTTGTTTCGGCGCTTTCAGCCCGTCCAGCTTTGCCGGATTTCTCCTCAAGCGTGTTGGCTTTGTCGTCTTTCGCCCTGCTTCTGTGGGCAAAGGAAAGCGCTTTCTTCCCTGTTTCGGCGGCGTCACGGGCAATACCCGTCACTTCCCCTACGGCGCCCTGCAAGGGGCCAAAGATAAGGGATCCAGCAACATTTCCGGCCTGTCCGCCGCTTCTTCCGGAAAGGGAAGAGAACAGGCTCCCAACCTTGGAAAACCCCTTGGCTATGGCGCTTGTTATGCCCTGCCTTTCGCGCTTTGCCCTTGCGTCGCTTGCGGCGCGTTCGGCGGCGTCACGGGCAACAAAGCGGCCTGATGAATCCCGGCGGCGTTGCGGTTCAGTTGCGGCGGCTTTTCCGGTCTGTTCCGCCCGGCGCTTTGCGGCGTTCCCTGTACCTTTGCCAGTCTTTTCGGCTGTTGCGGCGGTACGTTCTTCCAGACTTCCGGACGTGCGGCGGGTAGCGTTTCTCCCGGCCTTTTCAGCGGCGGGAGTAGTTGCTGTTCTTCCGGGTTTCGCCGTTCTCTGGACGATAGAACCGGCCTTTTCAAGGGTATCAGCAATGGAGCCAGCCAGAGTGTCAGCCGCCTTTGCAACGGCCTTTTCTGTGGCTTTTGTGCCCTCTTTCCTGCCCCTTTGGGCGGGTTCTTCATTCTTCCGTGCCCGCTTTCTTCCTGGGCGGCTTTCTTCTGATTTTTGTGCAGGGGAGGCGTTCCCGTCTTCCTGAGAACGCCTTTTTCCCCTGCGTTTTTTACGCGCGGCGCGGCGTCCGTTGCCGTCAGCCCCCGGCCGGACGGCGCCGCCGTCGGCGGCGGAGGAAACACCGGCGGTTGTGCGCGTATTGACGTCGATCCCCGCCGTGTTGGCGGAAATCTCGTCAAGGTTTACGGCCATTGACCGCCAAAGGTCTAAGGCCTTCATTCCACCACTGCCGGCACTGTCACTTTCGAGTTTTTGAGCTTTTGCGAACAGCGAGGCTAAAATGTCCGGCATGGTAAACTCCTGAAAAACGCCTTAGCGGCGTCTCTTCTTTCTTTCCTGTGCCGCCGCGCGTGCTTTTCGGACGGCGGCTTCATGCAGGCGGAGAACACGGGTTACGGGGCATTTCAAGAGGTCGCCCAAAATCTGCCCGTTATAGAGGCAGAGATTTTCAAGAACCGTGTCCCAGCCCGTTTCGCTAAACGGTAGGAATGAATGAGAGAGCCCGAAACTGAAACCTCAACGGGAAAGGTTCTCCCGTTGGTTCGTCCGGGCAATGGACACCGGAAAACACCATAAGAAGTTCCCCGTCGTCCCATTCCGTAGCAAGGCCGTGTCTCATATCGGCGAGCGCATCCCCGACACTGGTAACGAAATCCTGAAACATGCCGGCGGGAAGGCGTTTAATCAGTTCCTCAACCTGCGGCCTGCGTTCTTCCGGTGTAGAGCCCTGAAAGGACGGAACGTCTATCGAAATGAGAAGGCGCAAAAACTTGTTGCGCACAATCTTCTTCCTGATTTCGTTCTCCCGTTCCAGAGCCTGAGAGGGAGAAAGGTTTGATACCGGCATATTCTGCGTCGCTTCAAGGTCAAAGCGGTAGCGTTCGAGCAGTTCGAGGCCGCGCCCGTTCGGCGGCATGACACGTACATTGTGACCGTCAAGGACAACTTCTCTGAATGGCTCTCCCTGCATCGGTCTGTATCCCGCCATAATCTGAGAGAGTGAGACGTCAACCGTGTGCGTTCCGCCGCACCTCGGGCACGTGAACGTCACCGGCATTGTCCTCTCCTGAGTCGTGTTCAGGTGGTACTGGAAGAGGGCAAAACGCCTGTCCTCCCCCGTCCAGAGGCCGGCATCAACGGCGGGTTCTTCCTGCACCGTGTTAAGGAAAAGTGTTGTTGCCGTCTCTTCCGCGCGCGGGTCAACGGCTGAAAAATCTATGGCTTCCGCAACGGTCGCTTCACGGAGTTTCACGGTTACTTTGGGATTCGAGGGGAGCTGAAATTCTGCAATCATTGGGCTGTCCTTTGCATTATTTCACGGCGTTACGCTGTTTTGCCTGCCGTAGTTGAAGTTGAAGTGTAACTTTTGGCTGTCCCGGCTGTTGTGCCTTGCGGCGCGGCGGTACTTGTCTCTCCCGCTGTCGTAACAGCCGCGGCGCCAACATCCGCCGTATGAAAAGCCGTGAAGACAACGGGAACTTCCATGAAATCGCCCGCTTCACGGCTTCTTGAAATTTCGCCGCACTGCGAGGGGAAAACGTCAAAGCTGTTCCATAGGGTTTCCGTCCCGTCGTCGGAAAGATTGTAGATATGTGCCGTCCGTATGTATTCAGCGGGTACGCCTACAGTCCCGTCGTTATGCACGACAATACGCATCCATGAGTGAACGAAGTTCCAGACAGAATGATCGGGCGTCTCCCTGAGTGTCATGGAAAGACGGTGCGAGCCGTCTCCCGTAGGCCACGCGTAAGTGAGCGCGCCAACCTGTTCTTCATCAACCTGCACATCAAAGCCGCCGTAGGATATTTCCTTGGCGTAGAGGTCGAAGTCAGCAGGGGCCCCGGAAATGGAGACGCGGAACTGGTAGGATTTAAGAAACGGCGTGTGAACAAGGGTATGTACGGTGTTCCTGAGGGCGTTGAAGTCCTCAACTCCCGTAGTACCCAGTGTTGCCCCCAGGAGGCCGGAAATCAGCGCCCGCGCCGGAGTTGGCAGAGAACTCATTGCCTGAGAGTATTTTTCAGAGACAAGCGACGTGACGCGCCCTTCAACCGCTGTAGGAACGGATTCCGCAAGTTTCTGTCCGTAGGCAGTCGCCCTTTCGGGAAACGCCTTGACGATTGCGGCGCCCGTAGCTTCCGCGCGTGAAAGACGGCCTGTTGTGCCGTTCAATGCCGTGTCGATAATTCCCATGCCTGCACCCGTTCCGGATTCTTAGGGCAAAGCCAGCTAGTACCACGAAGTTGACGGTACAAGGGCTTTGCATTCTTCCATTTCGGTTTCCAGTTCCTCAACGCGTTGTTTCAGTTCCGTGAGCGCGGGGATGTCCTGTGCCGGAATTCCCGTTGTGTAGGCCGTGAAGCGGGCGCGTTCGCTGTTCGGAATGGCAATCAGCGCCTCAAGGTAGTCAGCGAGGAGCGCCGGAACGTCGCCCGGAATTTCCTTGTCTCCCGGCCAGTTGGCAAGGTCGGCGAAGTACTCAATCCGGTAAGGTTTGACATGCCGGGAAGACACATTGAGCCGCACAACGGCAAACCTGGCTGTCCCTTTCGAGGCGTCGGGCACACGCGTTGAAGCCGCCGCCTGTGCCGTTCCGTTCCTGTAAGGGCATGTCTTTTCCGCTACTCTGCATACTGTCCACGCTGAACACGTCGGGCATGGAGGCGTAAAAGAGTCCGTCCCGGACGTGCCTGTAGAGGATTCATCCGGGATAATCGGTTCCCCGTCGGCGTCCATTGCCAGTTCTTCAAGGTCAACCGTGTGCGGGATAAAGCGCCGTCCGGCGTCACAGCACACGGCAACGCGCCGCACCGTATGATAAGGCAGGGCTTTTGCCGTGCTTTCTGTCGTCACGGACAAAATAAGCCCTGCCTTGTCCTGAAACTTGCGTAGCGCCTGCCTTAAAAGCCGCTCAAGAGCCGCGGGATCGTCGTGATAGAGGACGATAAAACGCCCCTTCACTTCCTCAAGCAACTCATTAGGCGTCATAGCGGGCTAACCAAGAAGCGTGTTAATGATGGTCGAAGTGTCGTCGTCGCACCACGAAACCCAGTTTGCGTGAAGCGTACCCGACGGCCTGACAAGGGAAGTTCCGTCTTCCACGGAGAGATCCGCACCGTCGATTTCGATCCAGCAGTCTTCAAGGCGGAGCGTGCCGGACGTGTTGCCGCCGGTGTAGCTTTCACCCGCAAGCTGGAGGTTTACGGTGATGTACTTCTTGTTCTTCACAAGGTCGCGGAGAAACTCATAGGCGTACCCGTGAATGGTTTCCTTAAAGGAAATCGGGATGTCCTGTGCGTTCTTGTATCGGCCCTGCTGTCTGAACTGCACCCCCTGTGGCCCGTAAGATTCAATGTTCTCACGGCCAAGCGGCGGCATCTGCGAAGTCTGGACGAGGTAGCGCACATTAGCGTTGCCCTCAAAGGTCATAATAAATTCATCCCCGACTACGCCTTCACCGAGGCCGAGGAGCTTTTTATACGAGCTCTTGATCCAGGAGATATTGCCCTGAACGTCACTTATATTTGCCATAGCGACTATCCTTACTGCGTGATTTTGATTCCATAGCCCTGTTTTAAAAGGTTCTGGCTAAGAGCAACCGGCGTTGTGAACGTGATATTCACGGTACAGCGGACGAAGTTGCCCTTGCTGTCCACTTCCTTGTCAAAGGGCATGGAGATGTTCGTCATGCAAAGAGACGGGTATATAATCCGGCGTCCAATATCGAGAGAAAGAATAGAAGTAGCCTTGCCAGAAAGCCCGATGAAAGCGGACGTATCGGGCGCGGCAAACTCTTCAAGCGTGCGCAAGGGGAGCATGACTTCCGCGGCCGCGTCCTTCACGGCGTAGAGCATCAGTTCCAGCGTCACGTTCGTTGGCTCGTTCCCTGACCACGTGCGGGCGCTGTTCATATCCTTCACGAACGTTTTTCCGCCCGTGAAAATCTGATAAGCGGCCGTCGCCTGTGGCGTAGCGCTCTCAAGGGAAGCGTTCTGGTATGGAGAGTTCCAGACTTCCGTTATTTCCTGACTTGTCCCGCGGCCATATACGCCGACGATTGTTTTTTTGCCGTCTGAAAGCCAGCATTTGCGGTGCGGGGAAACGCGCGGGTCAAGGATCCCGATCTCATTTTTGGATTGAGTTACCTTGCGGGTTACTTTCGCCTCAACGGAAGAGTTGATCTTCTCTTTGATGTTTGAAGCACCCGTTTTGAAGTTATCGAGAATTGGCACTGCGTTTCCCCTTCACCGTTAGAAACGCTGATTTTTGTGCGTTCCGTAGTTGGCAATCATCTTGCGCGCCTTCATCTTGGTGCGGCGCTGTTTGCGCTTGATGGAACCCAGCTTGTTGAGCTTTTTCAGCCTACGGCCCGCGTTAATGCGTTCGGCACGGCTCATAAAGCCTTTGAGCCCGCGGTTGCCGGCGCCCTTGCGGTGCACATTAACAAGCATGATTTTGCCGTTCTTCACTGTGCGGTGAATGTCGCGCCCGGCCGCCTCATAGAGGTCACTGTCAGCGTCTTCACTGTAGCCGCACTCTTCAACGGCGCGGGCTTTCTGCTTGTCGCGCTCTTTCTCAACCACGGCGCGGCGCTTGGGGTCACGCTTGCAGGATTCAAGAACAGCATCAAAGCCAAAGGCGTATTCAGCGGCAATATCAGCGTCTTCCATGACGTTATCAGCAAGAGCGCTGTCACACTCTTCTGCAACGGCGGGAGCGGCCTTGTCAGCCTCGGCGGACGGCCCGTCAACAATCGCCTGAATGGCTTCCATGTCGGTGCATCCGGCCTTCACAAGGGCGCCCGGAACGTACTTCCAGATAGCATCCATGCGTTCACCGTCAACCGGATCCACGGCTTCATTGTCGTTGTCGAGGTCAATATCGGAGTAGGCAAGAATGGAGGCGGCGAGGCTGTCATACGAGTGATCATCGTCGCTTATCCAGTCAAGAACGGCCTGCATGGCCCTCATCTTGGCATCAGCCTCAAAGTGTTCGGCAATCGTGCCTTCATAAACGTCGTCGTCATCCTCATCGTCATCATCATAGATGTCGTCGGGGATTTCCACGTCGTCTTCCTCGTCGGCGTCTTCCTCAACATGAGAACGGGAACGCATTTTGCGGCCCCTGCAATCGTCGCTTTCAAAGATCATGCCGGATTGTCTCATGCCCTGAATCGTCGAGGGAAAAACGAAGTCGTCAAACATGTTCATTCCCATATGAATTACCCTACTTAATCAGCTTGGGCTGTCCGACAATACGGCGCGCGGCACCGGTAATGCAGACTTCCCAGGTCACTTTCCAGAGGTCAATTTCAACCTGTTCAACGGTCACGACGTAAGGCGCTGTTCCGTCAACGGACGGATTCCGGGGTTCCACAAGGGCGCCCGAAGTCACCATTTCATCACAAATGCCCGTCATCATACGCATAAGGCCGTTGCGGGTAAGGCCGTCAGGTTCAAATTTCAGCTGTCGGGCGCCTTCTTCAAACCTGTGGTCGATGTAGTCCAGAACGTCGTTAATCCAGCCGAAGCGGAGGTAGTTCGACTTGGGCCACATGGTAAGATCGTCATCCGTCACTGTGTCGCCGGTGGTGTAGGTCACAACCGGATTGAGCCTTGCATCATAGAACTCATCGCGATCGATAACGTCAGTCGGGAAGATCTGCGTCATCGAGGTGCGGGAGAAGTACGCGCGGTTAAGGCCGGCGGGCGCGTAATGGACGCCCGGAGTTGCGCCGGCTGTCACCGTGTTCACGCAACGGGCTTTGGCCGCGGCCTGTGCGCCGGAAACGCCCCAAACCGTAGTCCCGCCGTACCAGGGATCGGTAGCGGCATAGGGAGCGTAATAGGCGCGGGCGTGGCGGGAACGGAGGCCGAGGGCTTTAAGCCACGTAACGGCGCTTTCAGCTTTCTGCGAAGGCGGAACGTCGAAGAAGAAACTGATGTGCCGGAAGTCGGCGATAGCCGCCATTTCGGCAAGTACAGTTTCGTCGTAGCAACCGGCGGCGAACAGCATATTGAGCGGCAGACTTTCGTTCCTGAAAACCTGCAAAGCCTGAATCCAGTCCTGCGTATCGGGATAGGAGCCGGCATTCCCGCCTGTAAAGGCAATGGGATTTTTCGCCGTGCGCGTTGTCTCAATGGCAGTAAGAGAAGACTTAACGTTCTCCCACGTCACATTCTCGTCAAAGTCAGCGCGGAGAATGTCGGAATCACGCTCAAGAACGGTTTCCACATAGGAAGAAAGCCCCATGTCATCTACGGCTTCCGGGTCAACGGAAACGGTGTGTTCTTCAACGTCATACTCTTCCCCGAGATCGTCGAGGTCGGTAAGGCGGATGGTGAACGTCTTGTTTCCCGTGTCCACGTCCTCAATGTAGAGCTTTCTGTTCGCGGAATCGTCGCCGTCAATGGGGTAGATAGTGAGAAACGCGCCGTCACCTACTGCCGGTTCCGTATCCCATCTAAGCCCGGTGGCATTCACCGGCCCGGAATAGGGAGCCCACATAGCCGTGTTTTCAACAGTAGGCGCGTTATCAGCTGTCGCCGTATGGTCTGCAACGGCAATGTACTTCTTGGACGTGCCTACCACGTCGCCCGCCTGATAAATCGCGCCCTCTGCCCATTTCGCGTTAAGGTCTTTATGGAGCAGAAGAGAGACAACCGGGAAACGGTAGGTAAGCGGGTCTACAACGCGCACGGTCTGGACGTAAGTACATTCCTGTGCGGCATCGTTGACGTGCCTAAGGCCTTCCATGCCCTGTGTCTTCTTGGCAAGGGGCTTTCCGAAGTAGTTCACAAGGGAGCCTGTAGCGCCGTACACCTTATAAGCCGTGAACGGCCTGCCCTTGCGGGCGACAACTACGGCGCCGGAAACGGTATTGTCGCCGCCGCCGGTCTTGTAGTTGTTATCAATCGGCTGAAGAACAGTGATTTCAGCCGCGTTCGTGATTGTGCTTTTCATCGCGGCCCCCGGTACTACTTGGAGTTCTTCACATTCTTGTGGTCGGCGGTCTTAACCGTTTCGGCGGGCTTTTCAGCGGCCTTCACGGCCTGTTTTTCAGCGGCCTTTTCTCGCACAAGAATCTGTGGGTGGCGGGCATGGATCCTTTCCATGGTGCGGCGCATTTCAGGAGTATCAGGAACAGAAATCTCAAACTCCCTGCATCCGCCCGGCACTTCCACAAGCTCACGGCCAAAAGCGCAAACGGTGGCGCCGGGATTGGTGACAACGTAGGTAATCTTAGCCATGTCGCTTACTCCTCAATCATGTTGAGTGTGGCAAGGTACTTGTCGCCGTCAAAGGGTTGCATGTCGCGGTAGGCAAGATCCCACATGGTGGAGCGGGTAGTAAGGTCGCCCATAACCGGGTGGCGGAAAGTCAGAGCGGGCACGGCGTCGCCGGCCACATAGGCAGTCTGTCCGTAGTCAGGCCCCTTGCCAAAGCACATGCAGGAGTAGCTTTCTTCCGCGGTGGGATCGCAATAGAGATCGAACTGTCCAAACACCTTGCCCACATAGTGGGGCTGAGCCACGGAGACGAAGCCCGGGGCCGGCTGGAAGTACTGTGCAGGCAGGTAGCGGAAGATGTTGCAGGCGCCGGAACCGGCCACAATACCGACAATGCCGGTAATGCCGTTGGCCACACGCATTTTGCTGTCAATCTCAAGCAGGGCCCTGTTCAGGCTCTCGTAATGCTGGGAAAGGGTCAGGGCGTCCGGACGGGTACGTACCCAGTCGAGGGTAATACCCTTGGCGTGGCGGCGCATATCCTTGAGGTGCTTGCGGTCTTTGTCACCGGCAAGAACGTTCCTAAGTCCCTGCATGTTCAGGTTCTCAATGTCCTGTCCGATTTCACGGCGGATTGCCCAAAGAGCCTGAATAGTAGCGGAACCGGCAATAGCGGACTCGTGCGGGTAGAGGATTCGGGACTGCATGACGTGATCGATCCTGGGAATGAGTTCCGGAGCCTTTTCAATATCGACGTCGTAGCAGAGAACCATGGTCAGGCCGGTGGCCGGAGCCGTGGCAAAATCAAAGGACACGTTGCCGGTTGCATAATCAACAGTACCGGTAACAGTGTTCGTTTCGCCGCCGCTGACAAAAGAGCCAAAAATCACGCCGTCGGCGTTGTCCTGTGCGACAATGTGGCCATCAAGCTCAACGCGCACGCTGTGGCGCTTGAAGGGATACACGACGCCGAACTTGGTTTTGCTGTCAAACTTCCAGTTCTTGGTGGTTCCGTCACCGGCGGTAAGCTCTTCAACCTTGTCCATGACGGAGTAGTTGCCGGTGTAATTCCATTCAATGATGTCGCCCTTCTTCAGGTCGCCAAAGGTGGAGCCGGCAACGCGCTTGATACGGAAGAATTCCGACTGGTTGAAGTCGCCCGGCATGAAAGTGACCATGTTAGAGGTAATGGTCGAGAGCATGACAGGGAGAACAAGGGACACAAGACGGTCACGCATGATAAGGCCGTCTGTGGTGCTCATTTCCGCGTTTTCGAAAATCGTACCCTCAAGTTTGGCACGCCCGGAAGTCAGCAGAAGGGCGTTCTCAATAGCTTTGCTTGCAGAGGCAAGCAGTTCATCAGAGGGGCCATGCCCATGGGTGCGCTCGTAGGCCTGAAGGGAACGGGAATGAACGGCGGCAATCATGGGGCCGTTCTGAACTGTCTCATACACGGTGCCGCGGATTGCGTTCTCAAGGATCTGATCGCGCTGTCTGGCCTCAGCCCGGTTAGTCGGGGTTGCAAAAGTCCCATCGTCCTTGCGGAAGGGAGTGACGAGGACGCGGCGCATTTCAACGCTTCTGTCTGCAATTTCCTGAACAAATTTTTCATACTTTGTCAGCGAAGGCATATACTTTTTCTCCTTTTCCCCCGCCAACCGCGGGGCTTTGGGGAAATGGTATGTGCCCTCAAAAAAGATTTGCAGGCTTTTTGTGCTATCCTTGCGCAAAGAGAGCTTTTTTGCGATTTTTTTACGGTTCCGGAACGACGAAAGGGGTCGATTTCGACGCCTTTAACAAAACTACAACAGCGGTAGCACAAAAAAAGGGCCCCGAAAGGTTATCCCGGGGCCCACAATATTATGACGCGGCACGCGTTTCTTCTGTTCCTTTTCCTGCCGCGGTTTCCCTTTCCTTCATCGTCCTTTCCTGCCTCTCTTTCAGCAGGCCCGCAACTATATCAAGATGCTTGCGGGCCATAAAGGGAGAGGGATCCGCGCTTCTTCCCATATCGTCCTGACTTGAGCCAAGAGCCATAGACAGGACTTCATCGCCATAGAACAAGCCGCCGCTTGTGCGCGGGTACTGTTTTTTGTCAGTCGTTTCGCCTCCTAAAGGACTAACAGTATAGTACTTGGCGGCATATGGATGTATTCCTTTTACTTTAAGCCCATCCTCAGCTGGCATACCATTTATATATTCGACAAGCCGTGCATTTTTTCCATCGCTTTCTTTCTCAGAATTAAGCCAAATAAAATGTCCCAATGTCGTAATAGACGCGGCTGTATTATCGTCAATGAAATGACCAAATTCATGCCATAGAGTAGTTTTTATGCTATCGCCGTATGTTTTGCCTATGTGTATTGTGTCGTTCCTTTCATATGAACGCGTTTTTATTCTGGATATTGTCAGGTTGGGGAGGTCGTCACCGGCAAGCCGATAAAGCCGCGCAAGCTCCTGCTTGATTTCGTCCTTCATGCTTTTATCAAAGGCCGGCCCGGTGAATTTAACGGTCTTTACCCAGGCTTTGGCCTCCTCTTCCGAAATCGGGGAGTTCTCAATAAGATCATTGTATACTTTCTCACTCAGGAATTTGAACGGATTTTCTTTTGCCGCGTATAGTTTTCTGGCAAAGTCCTCAGCCTGTGCCCTTAGTTCGCTGTATTCGACAACGACCTCTTTCGGCAGTGCCGCGGCCCAACTGTTCAATTGTTTCCTTTTCCATTTCCCGTTGTTTAAATTCTGTATGACATTGGCTTTAACTTCCGCCGGTTCTCTTGGTATTTTACGGCTACTACTGTCCCGTCCAGTTATTGGATCACGCATAACCAACAACTGATCATAAAAAATTTTCAGGTGCGGCCCGTCGTTCTTGGCTATCAGAGCATTTAAAGCCTCTTCCGCTTCCTTCTGTTTTTTCTCCCACGCCTCAATATTCAGATTGGTTTTGTATTCAGGGGAATAAAACGCCGCCGTTGAAAGCTCGTGGCCTTTGTTTTCCAGTTCTCTGACGCGTTCCGTAAAAATTTCCGCCGCCTTGCTTTCCAGATTGTCAGTGGTAAATTCCGGCATAACCCTGTTCCCGTTATCGTCGGTATAACCGGCCGGATCAAAGGCGGCCCCGCGCCACAGTTTACGAACGCCCCTATAGACATAAAAAGTACCATGCAACAGGCCATCAAGCTGTTTAAGCTTTTTGCTGTCCAT
>OGYP01000731.1_pt1 | contig 16108 bp, 17 predicted proteins | sample 1576571 | NCBI WGS metagenome assembly OGYP01 (sample SAMEA3541559, study PRJEB24748) | human gut metagenome | biome: human gut; feature: human-associated habitat; material: faeces | place: China | collected 2012
ATTCAGTTGTCGCGAGAGGAAGTATATCTCCTCTCAATTACAATGGATAGCGTCGGAGTGTGGGAATGGGAAGGGGTAAATAAAAAATATTTTTGTGGTGAGCAAATGGTGCAGTGGTTCCAGGAAATGTTTATTATTAAACGGATTGAATGATTTTGTTTTAAATGGAATATGTGGTTGATTTGCTTCGCTAAGTGAAGGTGAAATAAGTTTTCAGTGTGGGGCAGAATTGCAATCAATGATGAAGATGTGAATCTGTACTACATTGCAGAAGCTGCGATATCACGGATATCAGAAATGTGCTATGATGTGCTTTTTGACAAATCATTTCCTGTTACGATTGAAACGTAGGGGGATATATGCTACACTAAAATAATACTCAAAAACTTGCATTTATGTTATCGCTGGGAAGGAAATGGCTTATGCATATTGACCAGTTGACCTTGAAAAACTTCCGGAACTTTGAGAGTGTAGATATTCCGCTGAATTCTAAAATGAATATTGTGATTGGCAATAACGGAAGCGGCAAAAGTTCTCTGCTCATGGGTGCATTAACTGCTGCTAGCGCCTTCTTTCTTGGAATTGACTACGCTTCTCCACGTAGCATCAAAACGGATGATGTTCGGCATGTAGCACATGAAATTAAAAAAGTATATCAACAGGTGGCAGTCTATCCGGTCGAAGTTTCCTGTGAGGGCGTCGTTAATGGGGTTACCTGTAAGTGGTCGCGCTCTTTGAGTGGTCCTAAGTCTAATACGACTTATGGTGGAGCATCCGATTTGCGAAATATAGCATCTTCCCTGCAAAAAAGCGCATCAAATGAATATTCGGAAGATGTACTTCCGCTTATTGCTTATTATGGTACTGGTCGATTATGGGCACAAAAGCAAGCAAAGAAAAAGGGTAAACAAAAGCTGAGGTCTCGTTTTGAAGGCTATCGAGATTGCATTGCTGAGCAGGCAACAGACAAACAGCTTCTGGAATGGTTCAGTGAGACCACACTTCTCGTTAGCCAAGAAGGGCCTATCCCGCAGATGACTGCGGTTCAGCAAGCATTGGAACGGTGCTTTGCGGATTTGATTGATCATGATGAAACACAGAGGGTAAAGGTTGAATATCGCCAGCGCTATAGGACGATTGTTGTCGAATACACGAATCGTTCTGGTGAACACGAACTTCATCCTATGTACGAGATGAGTGATGGCTATCGCTCAGTTCTAAGCATGGTGGCAGATATTGCGCACAGAATGGCGGTTTTAAATCCACAACTTGGAGATGCAATACTTGAAACGCCGGGTATTATAATAATCGATGAAGTGGAATTGCACTTGCATCCAGGGTGGCGAAAGCGAATTTTGAAGGATTTGACGTCAGTTTTCCCGAATATTCAATTTATTGTATCAACGTACTCTCCTGAAGTCATCACATCGTACAAAGAAGCTAATTTGATCTTACTAAAGCATGAAGGCAGTGCCACGCAAGATTGAGTCAGCGTATAGGAATGATGTAAATACTGTTTTTCGGAGTATTCTGCTAGTAAGGGATCGTCCGACAGAAATCGAAGAATAAATTATCAGATGAATGATAAGGCGAAGCTGGAGTATGATCTGTTGCAGGATATTCTAAATCTATGTAGTGTTTATTATTAAAGGCGGAAGGCTATGAGTGAACGAATTACAGTAGCTAACTTAGATAAGTCATCAAAAGGAACAAAGGTATTGAGAAAAAGATGAAATATTGCTGAGTATTTCGGCCCGAAGCTGGCAGAAGTAGAAAACTTAGAGAAAAAGAAAGCATTCGAAGAAAACATAACAATATCGCCGTAAAGCAAGAAGATACTAAAGCTTAAACAAAAATCTTGATTAAAATTGAACGATGAGGTATACTAAGCTTGGAGGTGTTTCAGATGAAGCTACTGCGTGTCAAGGCGAGTCACTTTAAGAATTGCCAGGATGATACGGTTATTGATTTGGTCGCTAAGTCGAAGAAGACGACTGAAGACAAGGAGTATGAGCTTCAGGGAATTACTGAGGGCTTGTATGTGTATAGCATTGGAGCGTTTGTCGGAAAAAATGCTTCCGGTAAAACAACTGCTCTGGAACTGCTGGACTGTTGCTATGATATTCTTGGCAAATTTAGCTTAGAGAATAAGCACTATTCCTATGAGGGTATCAAGCTGGAAATTATCTTTTTTCATGAGGGATATATTTACAAATATACGACAGAATTGAAAGCTGATCCGACTTTGGCAAATCGGGCAACATTTTCTAATCAGCATATTTACAAGAAAAAGTATTATAAAACTAAACTGAGTTCATTGTATACAGAGGATTTTGTTGAGCAAAAAGATCTGGGAGAGTTACCGGAAGATACGGCAAGCACTTTTTTTGTCTTAAAGAAAAAACAGGTATCAGCGATTTTCTTCGGTAGCGACGGTATGGGAGCAGACACATACCAAATGGCATTCCGATTGCTCAAAACGTATCATATACCAGATGAAATGCTTTCTGCGATTATCTGTATTTTCGATAGTAATATTCAAAGTATTCAGATGCTTGACGAGCATAACTATCGTGTCACTATCTGCAATCAGGAAAAGTCTCTATCGGACAAAGAACTCCTATATATGTTGTCCAGCGGAACGACAAAAGGCATTATCCTTTACACATTGGTTGTAGCTTCTCTCCAACAGGGTTTCGACTTGCTTATCGATGAGACAGAGGCGCATTTTCATAAGACACTTGTCGAAAATATGTTGAGTCTGTATATGGATAAAAAAGTGAACAGGCACGGGGCAACACTGCTGTTTTCGACACATTATTGTGAAGTTTTGGATTTGTTCAACCGACAGGATAATATCTGGGTGTGCCAGTCAAGCGATAAGATCGCTATTAAGAACATGTATGAGTCTTTTGAGGTGAGATCTGGTTTGCTTAAAAGCAAGCGTTTTTATAATAACGCTTTCCAAACGGCAGTAAACTATGATGAACTCATGAATCTGAAAAGGAAGTTGATGAAATGAAGTTGTTGATCATGTGCGAGGGACCTAACGAGCTCAAAATCATCAACATCCTGCTGGAAAATCAAAAGCTGAAATTTTCATCAGACGATTTGCTGGGATTGGTCCCGTATCATGCGCGTCAAATAAAGTCCTCTGCAGCAGTTAAGGCGGCATTGAACTTGTATCCAGATGAGGTACATGTACTGCGTATTGGCGATGGCCAAAATGAGAAACTGGAGATACCATCTGCATACAAAGATAAAATAACGCTGGTTGAAAAGTATTGTACAAAGCCCGAGTTGGAAATGCTGCTCATTATATCTGAAAATTTAGCAGCAGAGTACGAGAAAGTGAAATCCAAAACAAAGCCGAAGACTTTTGCAAAAGCGAATATTCGATGTGGAAGAAGACGATATTGCGATATTGCCATTGAAAAAAGCCGATATGACCGATTCTGCGTATAAGGGAAACGAGTATATGCAAATATATCCATACATTGCATATTATGAAGGATTCGAGCTTTATACTAACGGAAATCATGTCCCAAAGGGCTATTACGTTGTGACTGACGATGAAAAGGGCAATCGTACTATTGAACCACTTGAAAATTGGCTGAATAGGTGATTAGAGGAAGATGTCATGAAAGTGGAAACTGATGTAGAAGTAACTGAAACTGTCTGCCATGAAGACAAAATTGCACATCTCCAAATGATACAAGGTGTCATTGACCGAATGTCAACATCTGCGGCGATATATAAAGGATTTGCGGCAACCATTGTGACGGGAATTGCGGCGATTTCATTTACAGAAGTAAGTGCATGGATACTATTGATTGCATTTTTTCCAGTAGGATGTTTTCTAGTAATGGATACATATTACCTCAAATTGGAAAAGCAGTATAGGATTCTGTACGAAAAAGTACGGAAAAAAATCGCTCCGGATTTTCTTTGGATTCAAGATGCTCAAAAGCAGAGCTTTATGATGCAAACGCAACTTGGCTTAAATGCTTGCAATCTCCAAGCATCTGGATGTTCTATGCTCCAATTATTATTATCGGGGTGATAATTGTATCGTTGAAATTTGCGGGGGTTATATAATATGGCAAAGAGACAAGTCTTTTTTAGTTTTCATTATGCTAACCCAACACTGACTGCCAAGCGGGAATACTACGGCATTGGCGAAGTGATGATTGCCTTTGGAATCAAGTTTTCGATTGACAGCGGATGCCGTGGCGATGTCCTGTTTGAAGCCAAGACACCGGAACTTGCCAGACACTATGAGAAAGATTTCCACGCCCGCCAGGTGGCGACGCTGAACAGCGGCGGCCCGCAGCGCTATATGCTGGCCGATGAAAACGCATGGAATCTCTTTGAAAAATTTCTTGCAGAGGAGGAACCGTAATGGAAAAGATGCTGGATGAACGCTATAAAATCGATGAACTGGCCGATGCGGCAGGTGGATATTTTGCGATGCCGTCGGCGGACGAGCTTGCCTACACCGAACTTCTGTTTGACATCTGCGACCAATTTGGAATCCATTACTATTCTGCCGATAAGAAAGCGCGCGCATTTGTTGAAGAAGTGACACGCGTGACGTGGGCAAAGCAACAAGAAGAAAAGACCGGGGTACAACAGAGTATCCGCCCTGCATTTACCGCGTAAAAGAGAATGTGTATATGCCAGCCGGAAGGAATTTACTTCCGGCTGGTTTCTTTTTAGAGGCGTACTATAATGGAATATTGCTACTATTTTATCGCGTGCAATAGTATCTTTCCATGCACAGGAAGTCAAGTGAGTTGACTGAAAAGTAAAGTCCTTACCTTGCCGAAAGGCAGGGAAATTATGCAGGAGGACTTTTACTATGAATATTGACTATGAAGCAATCGGGCGAAGGATTCGTACTCGATGAATCCAAAAGGCAATGACACGGGAACAGCTGGCGGCACTTATCGAGCGGGAACCGGCTTACCTCAGCCGCATAGAGCACGGCAACCAAAAGCCAAGTCTGGATACATTGCTGCGGAAATATTCTGCAGCAATGTCGGATGTGAACATGGTAGCAGTACAGAACATGATACCTTCGGCAAAAAGGTTATTGACGAGAAGAAACAAGGCGGCTATAATACAAACCAACAACAAATTTTGCAGGAGGCGGCTTATGAACATTGACTGGAATGCAAAAGGGTACCAGAAAGACTTTGCCTTTGTGCCGAAATACGGCGAGGCGGTGCTGGATCTGATCGATGCAGCGCCGGGGGCGTTGGCGGTGGACTTGGGCTGCGGCAACGGCGGGCTGACCGGTAAGCTGATCGAACGCGGCTATCGGGTCGTCGGTGTGGATGCTTCCGCGCCGATGCTGGCGCTTGCCAAAGAGCGCTACCCCGATACAACATTTTTACAGGCGGATGCCTGTACGTTCCAACTGCCGGAGCAGGCAGATGTCATCTTCAGCAACGCGGTACTGCACTGGATCGATGCGGCAAAACAGAACGAGCTGATCGCCAACATTGCGTCTCAGCTCAAGCCCGGCGGGCAGCTGGTCTGTGAGTTCGGCGGCAAGGGTTGTGCCGAGACTGTCCATGCGGCGCTGGAAAAAATCTTTGCGGCCCATGGGCTGACCTACCGCCGCACCTTCTATTTCCCCACGGTGGAAGAGTACGCGCCTATACTGGAACGCCATGGCTTGCAGGTGCGTGCGGCGTTGCTGTTCGACCGCCCCACGCCCCAACAGACGGAGGACGGTCTGGCGGACTGGATACGCATGTTTGATAAAGCGCCGTTTGCAGGCGTGTCCGAAGAACTGCAGGAGACCATCATCCGTGAGGCTGTGGAGACACTGCGCCCGGTGCTGTATCACGATGGCTGCTGGTATGTGGACTATGTGCGCATCCGCATCAAGGCAGTCAAGGAGGAAAAGTAAATGGCTTTTAGTATCCCTTGGCTGGAGACGGTCAGCAAGAGAGAGCGCCAGCGGCGCGAGGAAAAGGCCCAGAGGCTGATGTTCCCATTTGGGGACGAGCAGCGCACGGCAGAACTGGCCGTGCTGCGGGCACTTATCCAGACGAAGGCGCGGGACGCGGATCTATTGTACCAGCTGTTCCAAGCGAAGGACTGCCTGCGGCCTATGCAGGACGAAATGCCCGAAGAGCAGCAGGAGCGGCTGGCCGCATGGCTGACAAGCCAGCTGGCCCGCAGCTTTAAACCGGCAGAACGCGCAGTGTTTGCGGCACTGGCGGAACTTGAACGGCCCATGCAGTCGATGGCAGATATGCCTGATGCCGACGCTGTGGCCCGGCAGGCCGAGCAGACAGCGCAAGAATTGCACGCTTACCTAAAATAATACGAAAAGGCAGCGGCCCCGGATTTTGTCAGAAATCCGGGGCCACTGCCTTTTTTTGGAAGATGAGACTTGGAGCAAGTCGGGAATGGCGGAAATCAGAACTCGTAGTCAAAGACGGTCTTGTCGTAGGAGACTTCGTTCATGAAGGCGCGGACCTTCTGGTGCTCAGGGTGATCGATGTAGGTGTTCAGATCCTCCAGGGAATCGAAAACAGAGTCGATGCAGACGTGAAAGACATCGCCCTCGTTGACATTGTAGCCAACCGTGGCGGATTTGATTTGCGGGATGATGGTCTGCAGGTATTCGGTCTTTTTGCGGAACGCCTCCACCGTGGCGCGACGGTCAGAATCTGTACCATCTTTATTGATTTTCCAGAATACAATGTGCTTGATCATAAGAAAAAACTCCTTTTCTTTTTTGACGCGATTTGTAGTACATCCGTGTAATAATTACTTGATGCGCTTTGATTTGTAGAACAAATCTATTTCTGAAAAGAGTATAGCTATATTAGGGTGTAAAGTCAACCGCCCCGGCAGAGATTCGGCAAAATGTACAATTACACCGAAATGTTTTGCTACAAAACGCAGAATGTAAGGAAAGTGCACAAAAACCCGTTGACAAAAATAAAGCAGATTGGTATAGTAAACTTGTAGAACAACTCCGGCAGACAAAAAGCTGTACTACAAATATACCGTTTGACGTAGAAGGGAGGCTGCACTACAATAAGAAGAAAACCCTTGGAGGTCTAAAATATGGCAGCAGCACTTGTAGAACAAACTTACGATGCGCTTATGCAAATGATCATGGACGGTAACTACAAGCCGGGTGACCGGCTCCCGTCAGAGATGGTTCTTTGCAACGACTTGCAGGTCAGCCGCAATACACTGCGTGCGGCGCTGAACAAGCTGAACGTATTGGGATTTACCGAGACCCGGCAGGGCGGCGGTACCTATATGCGGGCGGTGGACAGTTCAGTCTATCTGAATTTCTTTGTCCCGGCAACGCTTACCTCCAGTATGGACTTGCTGGAGATCATGCAGTTCCGCAAAGGCATCGAGGTCGAGGCCGCACGTCTGGCAGCAGAGAATGCAACGGAGGAAGATATTGTCCTGCTGCGGGAACTGTTTGAACAGTGCACAGAGGGCAGAAAGAATATGCGCACCTTTGCCAGCCGCAACACAGACTTCCACTTCGAGATCGCCAAAACATCCCACAATGTACTGTACATCAAGATGATGGAGATTGTTTCCCGGATGATCCTGCCGGTCATGCAGGACTTCCTGGACGCACAGGGGGCTGACATTGACAGCACCTTCTATCATGGCATGGTATTACAGTGTGTGATCAACCACAAACCCGAAGAGGCCGCTTTCTTCATGAACCGCCACATGACCCTGATCATCGAACGTGTAGAAAAGTACGTGCAGAAGAAAAAGCTGGAGAAAAACGGAGAAAATTGACTAAAAGAAAGGAAAAAACACCATGAAAAAGTTGATTAGCCTTGCACTGGCCGGCGGTATGGTCCTGAGCCTGGCCGCCTGCGGTTCCTCTGCTTCCACTGCTGCCTCTACGGCAACCGAGAGCACCTCCACTGCGGAGAGCACCGCCGAGAGCACTGCCTCCGAGGGCAAGCAGCTGAAGATCGCTTTCTTTATGTATGAGAACTCCAACACCTTTACCACCTACATCCGTAAAGGTCTTGAGAACTATGGCGCAGAGAACAACGTCGTTGTTGATTCCTTCGACGGCAAGAGCGACCAGTCCACCCAGACCGACGCCATCACCACCACGCTGGCCAAGGGCGGCTATGATCTGATCGTCGTCAACCCCGTTGACTCCGGTGCAGGCGAGACGATCAACAATCTCTGTCGCCAGTATGATATCCCCGTCATCTACGCGGACCGCGCACCCGACCTGGTCGGCGGCATCCTGGACGACTACGAGCAGGCTTACTACGTTGGTCTGGACTGGTCTGACCCCGGTGCTGTGCAGGCCCAGATGGTCTACGACGCTTGGACCGCTGATTCCTCCAAGCTGGATAAGAACGGCGACGGCGTGCTGCAGTACGTGCTGCTGCAGGGCAACGTTGCACAGCAGAACGCTATCTACCGTACCGCGGCCATCAACGAGTTGTTTGAGGGCTGGGCTGCTGACGGCACTATGAAGACCGAGCAGCTGGACATCCAGGACGGCAACTGGAGCTCTGACAAGGGCAAGGACGTCATGGACGCCTGGAACGTTAAGTTCGGTGATGAGATCGAAGCTGTCCTGTGCAACAACGATACCATGGCTATGGGCGCTATTGAGTCCCTGAAGACCGCCGGTGCGTTTGACGACGGCAACGGTCCTATTGTGTACGGCATCAACGGTATCCCCGATGTTTGGGAAATGATCGAGGATGACTACATGGCTGGCACCGTTTTGACCTCTCCCTATCGCGAGGCTAAGATCATCATCGACATGGCTAAGAACCTGACCGCCGGCAAGGAAGCCCTGGACGGCACCGAGTATCACTACGGCGAGTTCGGCAAGGACGTCCGCGTTGATGACGTTGCTATCACCAAGGATACCCTCAAGACTGCTCAGGACGACTACGCAGCCTGTATGTGATCCTGACGGCACAACCGTCTGACTGAAATTTCATAGAGCGCAAAGTGGAGCGGCACACGCTGGGCTGCTTTGCGCTACTTTTGTACCCAAAAATCAGGCAAAAAAGCAAAAACGGCAAGAAAAAGACCCAAAAGGGAGCAGAAAAATGAGTACGACACAACAGGAACAGACCAGAGCAGCGGCTTCGCAGGAATACCTGTTGGAAATGCGCGGCATTACCAAAGCATTTGCCGGTGTGCAGGCGCTCAAAGGGGTAGATTTCTATGTGCGCCCCGGCACAGTCCATGCACTGATGGGCGAGAACGGTGCCGGCAAGTCTACTCTGATGAAATGCTTGTTCGGCATTTACCACAAGGACGAGGGCACCATCAAGCTGCGCGGGCAGGAGGTCAATTTCCAGTCTCCGCACGAGGCACTGCTTAACGGCATCTCGATGGTCCACCAGGAATTGGAACAGGTCCCGGAGCGCAGCGTGATGGAAAATGTCTGGCTGGGGCGCTTTCCCAAAAAGTTTGGCCTGATCGACACCGCTAAGATGGTAAAAGACACCGAGGCTGTGCTGGCAACCCTGGGCGGCGAGGTCAAGATCGACCCCCGCGCCCGGCTTTCCAGCCTGACGGTCTCCAAGCGCCAGATGGTGGACATCGCGAAGGCAGTCTCCTACAACTGCGATATCATCGCACTGGACGAGCCGACTTCCTCTTTGAATGAGAAAGAAGTCGATATCCTGATGGAGATCATTGACGGGCTGCGCAGGCAGGGGAAAGGCATCATCTACATTTCCCATAAGATGGAGGAAATCTTCCGCATTGCGGATGATATCACTGTCATGCGCGACGGGGCGCTCATCAAGACGATGCGCGCCGCAGAAACGAATGTGGATGAAGTCATCCGCCTGATGGTCGGCCGTGAACTGACCGACCGTTTCCCGCCGAAGCAGGGAACCATCGGCAAAGAAATTCTGGTCGTGAAGGACTTGAATGACCTGGGCCACCACATCCATGATATTTCCTTCGACCTGCATGAAGGCGAGGTCCTGGGCATTGCGGGCCTGCTGGGCGCGGGCCGTACCGAGCTGCTGGAAACGCTGTTCGGCGCACGCACCCGCGAGAGCGGCACTGTGACGCTGAAAGGCAAGGAGATTCGCAACAAAAGCACGGCGGAAGCCATCAAGAACGGCTTTGCCCTGTGTACCGAGGAACGCCGCTTCAACGGTATTTTCCCTGATTTGGGTCTGGACTTCAATACGGCAATCGCAGGGATCGGCAACTACACGAACAAGGTCGGCTGGCTGTCCACCAAGAAAATGACCGAGGACACCCAGAAGATGATCGACGCCATGCACACCAAGACGCCGAGCACCAAGACAAAGATCCGCCACTTGTCCGGCGGCAACCAGCAGAAGGTCATTCTGGGCCGCTGGCTGCTGCTGAACCCGGATATCTTCCTGCTGGATGACCCGACCCGTGGTATCGACGTCGGTGCCAAGTACGAAATTTATCAGCTCATCTTTGACCTTGCCAAGCAGAACAAGGGCGTTATCATCTGCTCCTCCGAAATGCCGGAGCTGCTGGGCATCTGTGACCGCGTACTGGTATTGAGCAGCGGCCATCTGACCGGAGAGTATGATCTGGTCCATGACCGTGAACACGCCACCCAGGAAAATATCATGGTGGATGCCACCAAGTTCGTCTGATTTTAGGGGGAAACTTCAATGCTGAAATCCAAAAAAATTGTGGATTGGCTCTACGACTATTCGCTGTATTTTATCATTGGCGCACTGCTGCTGGTCATTATTGCAATCGAGCCTTCCTTTGTCCGCGTTTCTAACTTTACCACTATCCTGACCCAGTCCGCGACCAAGGTCATCTACGCCTGCGGCATTGCCGGTATCATTGTGCTGGGCGGCACGGACCTGGCTCTTGGTCGTGAAGTCGGCCTGGCCGCCGTTGTGGCTGCTTCGCTTTTGCAGGCAGTCGATTACTCCCAGCGCGTTTTCAGCGCTGACCAGGTTCCCGCACTGCCGCTGATCGTGCCTCTGCTGCTGGTCATGGTGCTACTGGGCATCATCTGCGCGGCCCATGGCTTCATCGTTGCCCACTGGGGCGTTGCACCCTTCGTTGCATCTCTGGGCGTGCAGCTCATCAGCTACGGCCTGTGTCTGCAGTACTTCAACACGGTCTGCAACTCCAACCCTCTGTCCGGCTTTACCAAGACCTACTCCAAGTTCTGCCAGGGCACCATCCGCATTGGCAATATCAGCCTGAGCTACCTGATGTTCTACGCTATCGCCGTTGTGGCGGTCATGTGGGTCATCTGGAACCGCACTACGCTGGGTAAGAATATGTTCGCCATCGGCGGCAATCGCGAGGCTGCCAAGGTCTGCGGTGTCAACGTCAAGCGCACCATCATCATCGTCTACATCATCGCCGGTCTGCTCTACGCTTTCGGCGGCGTGTTGGAAGCAGGCCGTACCGGTTCTGCCAACTCCACCATGGGTGCTGACTACGCCATGGACGCCATCGCGGCCTGCGTTGTGGGTGGTGTCTCCATGAAGGGCGGCACCGGTACCCTGCCCGGCGTTGTCATCGGTGTTATCATCTTCCAAATCATCAGCTACGGCCTGATCTACATTGGCGTCAGCCCTGACCTGCAGTACGTTGTCAAGGGTCTCATCATCATTGTGGCTGTCGTGCTGGATAACCAGAAATCCCTGCGCAAAGCAGCGTAAACCAATCATTTCTCTGCCTATTATATAAAGGAGTGTTAAACAATGGAAAACTTCAGCATCCCTGAGACTATGAAAGCTATGACTCTGGTCGCCTATGACAAGCTGCAGCTTGCCACCGTCCCCGTGCCGAAGCCCGGCCCCGGCGAGGTGCTGTGCCGCATCAAGAGCGTTGCCATCTGCGGCTCTGACCCCAAGATGATCCACGGCGACTACGCCTGGACAAACTGGCCGCCGTACTACCCCTTCATCATGGGCCACGAGTGGGCCGGACAGATCGTTGCCCTGGGCGAGGGCGTCAACGACTTCAAGGTCGGCGACCGCGTTGCCGGTGAAGCCCACGTTGGCTGCGGCAAGTGCGACAACTGCAAGAAGGGCCACTACACTGTCTGCCTGAACTACGGCAAGGACGGCCACGACGGTGGGCTGGATATGGGCCACCGCCACTACGGCTTCTACTGGCAGGGCGCCAACGCAGAGTACAACGTCTACAAGACTAGCGCACTGCACATCATCCCCGATAACGTCAGCTACGATGTTGCCGCTATGACCGACTGCGCCGGTGTTGCGTTCCACGGCGTTGAGATGGCAGGCGTCACCCCCGGCGGCACCTGCGTTGTCATCGGCCCCGGCCCCATTGGTCTGTGCGCCATGCAGGAGTGCAAGGCACTGGGCGCTGCCCGCGTTATCGTCGTTGGCCGCGGCGCCAAGCTGGAAAAGGCCCGTGAACTGGGCGCGGATGTCTGCATCGACTTCGAGAAAGAGGATCCCGTCCAGCGTGTTCTGGAGCTGACCAACGGCATCGGTGCGGATGAAGTCATGGAGTGCTCCGGCGCTGCCGACTCCCCGATGAAGGCCTGCAAGATGGCCCGCAAGACCGGCAAGGTCGCACTGATTGCCACCTACCATGCAGGTGACGTTATGATTCCCGCCAACACCGTCAACTTCAACGAGCTGACGATTGTCGGCTCTAAGGCGAACCCCAACGTCTCTGAGCAAGTGCTGCACTTCTTCTCCACCGGCGCGATCCAGGGCGACAAGCTTGTCACCCACACCTTCCCGCTGGAAGACTACGAGAAGGCAGTTGACATTTTTGAGCATAAGAAGGACGGCTCCATCAAGGTCGTTATCAATCCGTAACAGCTGTTGACAAGAACGGCCCCGGCCAGGAAACCATTCCGGTGCCGGGGCTGTTTCTTTAGAATGCGTGAAGGAGGTTCCGCAATGAAAGAAACCATGCGCGCGGCGGTGCTGCGCGGTTATCACGAACCCCTGCAAATTGAGGAAAAGCCTATCCCTGTGCCCGGCCCCGGCGAGGTGCTTGTCAAAGTGCGTGCCAGCGGTCTGTGCGTGTCGGATATCCACATTCAGGACGGTAAGATCGGCACGGTACACCTGCCCTACACCCCCGGCCATGAAATGGCAGGCGTCATTGTGGCCGTGGGGAAGGGGGTAGACCCCGCCCGCATCGGCGAGCATATCTCCGCTGCCATTGATATCGTCTGCGGCGAGTGCGAGTTCTGCCGCATCGGGCGCACAAACCTGTGCCGCAGCCTGGTCCGTATCGGCTTTGAGCGGGACGGCTCCCACGAGGAATACTGCGTCATCCCGGCAAAAAACGCCTTTACAGTGGACCCCACAATCCCGTTTGAGGAGATTACCGGCATCCCGGATGCAGTGGGCTGTATGTACAACGGTCTGAAAAACCAGGCAAAACTGGGCATCGGCCAGACGCTGCTGATTCTGGGCGTCGGCGGTTTGGGCATGAACGCTATCCAGATCGCCAAGCTGATGGGCGCAACGGTTTACGCCACCAGCCGCAAGGCAGACAAGCTGGAAGTGGCAAAACAGATGGGCGCGGACGCAGTCATAGATACTTCCTGCGAGGATCTGCGCACCCGCGTGGCTGAACTGACGAACGGGCGCGGTGTGGATGTGGTACTGGACAACATCGGCCTGGAATGGTCCATCAATGAGGGCGTCTACATGGTGCGGCCCGGCGGCAAAGTGCTGGTCTGTGGCTATATCAGCGAGGATTTCAAGGTCAACTATCAGGAAGTTATGAAATTTGAAAAGGAGATTCTGGGGATGCGCGGCATGACCCGGCAGGATATGGCCGAGGTCGTGGAGTTGGTGAACCAGCGTAAGATCATTCCCTACGTCTACAAGACAGTCCCCTTTGAACAGATCAATGAAGCGTTGGGACTGCTGCGCGACGGCAAAACAAAAGGCCGCGTCGTGCTGCTGTTCCCCGAAGATTGAACACAACGAGAGGAGAAAGTTAAAATGAGAGATATCGTAATGGTCGTTGGCAGCGGCATGATGGGCAGCGGCATCGGCGCTATGAGCGCCCTGGCCGGCAACAAGACTGTGCTGGTGGATACCAGCGCCGAACGCGCCGAGAATGGCCGCAAGAAGGCCATCGAGTGCATCCGCCTGCGCGAGGAGAACGAATTGAATACCCACGAGGAGGCCGAGAAGGCTATTGAGCTGCTCTCCACCAGCGACGATAGTATCAAGACGGCGGAGAACGCCCGCCTGGTCATTGAGGCCATCATTGAGAATGTCGAGGCCAAGCAGAACCTGTTTGCTCAGCTGGATGCCGTGCTGCCCGTGGAGGTGCCCATCTGCTCCAACACGAGCGGTCTGCGCATCACCGATATCAGCGCCAAGTGCGTCCACCCGGAGCGCACCGTCACCACCCACTTCTGGCTGCCCGCCCACCTGGTTCCGCTGGTGGAAGTCGTCATGGGCGACAAGACAGACGAGGCCGTCGCCGTGGCAGTCCGCGACGAACTGCGCAAGTGGAAGAAAGCCCCGGTGCTTGTCAAGCGCGACCTGCCCGGCCAGCTGGCAAACCGTGTATTCCAGGCCATCATCCGTGAGTCTATCGATATCGTTGCCTCCGGCCTTGCCAGCGCCGAGGATGTGGACACCGCCATCAGCTGCGGCATGGCAATGCGTTTCCCGGTCTGGGGCCCGCTGAAGCATCTGGACGCCATCGGTCTGAACCTGGGTCTCTCCGTGCAGGAGACCGTGCTGCCCAGCATCTGCGCCGACAAGACCGCCAGCCCCTACATCAAGGAACTGGTGGAGAAGGGCGACCTGGGTGCCAAGACCGGCAAGGGCTTCTATGATTGGTCGACCCGCAGCATTGAGGACGACATGAAGAAGCGCGACGCCTTTATCATCGAGGCTGTCAAGGCCGTTGAGCGTGTGGAAAAGAAGTAAAAGGGTGGCAGCTATGAAACAGTTTTTCTGCCTTGGCACCTACACCGAGCCAATTCTGTTCGGCACTGGTGAGGTTTTCCAGGGAAAGGGCAAGGGTGTTTCGATTTGCAGCTTTGAGGATGGCAAGATCGAGACGCTGACGACGCTGCCCGTGCGCAACCCGTCGTTTGTGGCAATCGACGAGGAACAGCGCAAAATTTACGCAGTCAACGAAATGAAGGAGTACGGCGGTGCGTTCGGCGGTGGCCTGACCCAGATTGGCTACGAGCCTGACGGCACCATGCAGATTGAGGCAGACTTCAACACCGCCGGTACAGATCCCTGTCATGTGGAGATTGCCCCCAACGGCGCATTTGTGTCGGTGGCAAACTTCGCCAGCGGCGCGGTCACGATCTTCCCCCGCGATGCGCAGGGTGATTTGCAGGCGGATAAGACGATTTTTCAGCATGAGGGCAGCAGCGTACATCCCATTCGCCAGAAAGGCCCCCATGCCCACAGCAGCCTTTTTGCGCCCGACTGCCGGCTGATGTTCGTGCCCGATCTGGGCATGGACAAGGTCGTGGCCTATCGGTATGACGGCGCATCGGTCTGCGTGGACGAGGATGCAACCATCACGGTAGAACGCGGCTGCGGTCCGCGCTACGGCGAGTTCGCCCCGAACGGCAAGGATTTCTACCTCATCAACGAAATCGGCTCCCGCGTCATGCACTACCGCTACAGCGCAGGCAAAATGACCCTGTGTGAGGAGACCTCCACGTTGCCCTACGGCTTTACGGGGGAGAACATCTGCTCCGATTTGCACATCACGGCGGATGGTAAATTCCTGTATGCCTCCAATCGCGGCCATGACAGCATCACGGCCTACCACATTCTGGAGGACGGCAGCCTTGCCTGGATCGAGTGCCAGCGCAGCGGCGGCAAAACGCCCCGCAACTTTGCGCTGGACCGCACAGGCAGCTACCTGTTGGCTGAGAACCAGGACAGCGACAATATCACGGTGTTTGCCATCGGCGAGGATGGCCGCCTGACAAAACAAGAGAGCTATGCGTTCGGATCGCCGGTCTGTATCCGTTTCTTCAAAAAGACCGCGTTTTGAGCGAAAGTGAGGAGCACTATGTTTACCATCGTAAAACGGAGAGAATTAAACCCCACCGTAACCGAACTTTGCATCCATGCGCCGCTCATTGCCAAGAAGGCAA
>OGYP01000743.1_pt1 | contig 15996 bp, 21 predicted proteins | sample 1576571 | NCBI WGS metagenome assembly OGYP01 (sample SAMEA3541559, study PRJEB24748) | human gut metagenome | biome: human gut; feature: human-associated habitat; material: faeces | place: China | collected 2012
AGGCTGAAGGTGCTGAAAGCCGACCACCAGAGCCAGCAGAGCCAGCAGTACCGCATGGAAGATAAGCTCCTCAAATACTTCCCGGCTGAGATTGAAAAGCAGACAGGATATATTCATGGCTTTGAAGCTGATATTAAAACCGTGGAAGCGCACCCGCAGATTGCCGAGGGCTTTTGCGGCATGGAAATCATGGGCAAAGCCTACAGCGAAAAGGCAGACGCCGGTGAAATCATTCTTGCCGCCTGCAAGGAGACAAAAAGTGCTGACCCGGTTCCGCTGGGTAGCTACCGGGGATTCCAGATGGAGCTTTTCTATGATAATTTCCGAAGCGAGTTTGACATCGTTCTGAAAGGCTCTATGAGCCATCGTGTAGCCCTTGGTACGGATGCAAGAGGAAATATCACCCGACTGGATAACGCACTTTCTGGCATTCCTGAGCGGTTGGAAAGAGCCAATGAACAGCTGACCAATCTCTACAATCAGCAGGAAGCGGCAAAGGCGGAACTTGGAAAACCATTCCCCCAGGAAGAGGAACTTGCTGCAAAAAGTCAGCGGCTTGCGGAACTGGATGCGGCGCTCAATATGGAGGACACGGTGGAGAGTCGTGCTGAAAAAAGCGAAGCGGAACGCCCCTCTGTTCTGGCTGATCTGAAAGCAAAGGCAGAGAATATCCCGCCGGCAAAACGCTCTGAGGGCTACGAGGAGGTGTTGTAATGGCAAAGCGAGACCAGGATGTTCATTTCCTGGCATCCAAGGAGGAGGTCGAGCGAATCCATCAGAAGATGGACGAGCTTGGTATCCGCAGTATGGGGGCATATCTGAGAAAAATGGCTCTGGACGGTTACTGTATCAATCTGGATTTGCAGGATGTGAAAGCACTGGTTTCGCTTCTGCGAATCTGTTCCAACAACCTGAACCAGTACGCAAAACGAGCCAATGAAACCGGCAGCATCTACGAAGCTGATATTAAGGACTTGCAGGAACGTCTGGAGACCATCTGGGCGGATATGAAAGAAGTCCTTGTCAGGTTGTCCTCCATTCAGTAATCCGATAATTTGTCGGGAAGTCGCAGCTTCGGCTGCGGCTTTACATAGGGAAAACAACCGTATTTAGCTGGTAGAATTATTCATATCCATGTGCTATAATCATGGCAAGTAGAGAACTTGATAGTTCGATCAATCGTTGTCTGGCGATTTGGTGAATCCCGATAGATTATTTTATAGGGAACAGAAAATTTGAATTTGGAAAAGGAGTGTGATGGTATGAAAAATACTTGGATTATTATGAAAAGGGTATTGGCATTATTTGGGGTATTGATTTGTATGTTGTCATTCGTTGCTTGTGATAAAGCAACTGGCAGTGAAGACCCTATAATAAGTGGAACAATTACTCGTATAGATGAAGATAAAATTTATGATTTGACCGAAGAAGAAGTAAAAATAATCGCAGACATTATTGAAAATGGCACTTGGAATACAGAAGGGACTGCCGACTGTGCCAATGATTGCAAACTTATAATTGATGAAAGAACATATTATTATCATTCGGAATGTGGAACACTCAATGACAAAGAGAACAATCAGAACTTACCTGTAACAGCGGAAGAGAAAGAAAGTATAAATGTAATATTAGCTCAATATATAACACTTGGTTTAGAGTAATTCATGCGATTATCTTTAAGGCTTTTTTGCTTAGAAACAGAACTAAAAATTTCAGTTTGTCGAACTGAAAACAGAATGAATGGGACGCATTGGTTTACAAATAGCCAGTGCGCCCTCTTTTTATGCTCAACGCCCTTTGGCTGTTACATAGGTGGTGACATCATTGCAGTTCGTCACTTCTCAATGTACAATATGGTCAAAAGAAAGGGGTTGTTCCTATGAAGATAATTCTGAAAGTATTGGCACTGCCGTTGTTGTTCATTGTAACTGTTGCTTGTATCCTCGGAAATTTGATCACTAACATTTCCTCTTATGTGATCGCTCTGTTGCTCCTGGTGATTGCAGGCTGCTCCATCTACTGCATTGTAAAGGCACTGTGGACTTCCCTGGCTATCCTTGCCGGTATGGGATTAACGGCGATCCTTATAATCTTCCTGTTGGTATGGGCAGTTGTAAAACTTGAAACTTTGGGAAATCATATCAAGGAATTTATTTGTTATTAAGATGGGAGAAGCTGATGGACAGAGGATTTATGGAGCATTACTTTGAGATAGCCTATAACGATGTAGCCGGGGAAATCGCCGGGGACGATGAGCGATATTTGGAACTGCAAAAAACGGCAGATGAAGCGATTTGCTCCCTGACAAGTATCGTAGGAGAATCGAATACAGCTCTTTGCAAACAATGTGAACACGCAATCAACAGCTTATATGCGGTTCAGCTGCATCTGGTAAAACTGGCATATCTGCGTGGTGCGGAAGATCGGGAAAGGATGCTTAGATAATTTTGAGGAAGTCACCTATGGGTGGCTTTTTCTTTTGGAAAGGATGTGATGTGAGTGGCGGCAACAAGACTGATTGCACTCCATGTAAACAAAGGAAAAACGGTTGCCCAGTGCCTGGCTGACCGCACCGATTATTCACAAAATGCGTCAAAGACCAATGATGGTGAATTTATCAGTTCTTATGAGTGCGATCCCAAGACTGCCGATGAAGAATTCCTTCTTTCTAAAAGGCAGTATCAGCATATCACCGGCAGACAGCAGAAGAACAATATCATCGCATATCAGATACGCCAGTCCTTTAAGCCGGGAGAAATCACTCCAGAAGAAGCGAACCAGGTCGGCTATGAAACAGCGATGCGATGGACAAAGGGCAAACACGCTTTCATCGTTGCGACCCACATCGACAAATCCCATATTCACAACCATATCATTTACAATTCGACCTCGCTGGATGCCACACGGAAATTCAAAAACTTCTTCCTTTCCGGGCTGGCAGTACAGAAACTGAGCGACCGTGTTTGTGCGGAGCATGGACTTTCCATTATCACGCCGAAGCCCTACCGGGAGCGTCAGAAACGAACGGTTTTTCCGAAAAAGCGAACCCAGCGTGACGAGCTTTGTGAAGCTATCGACTCGGTACTCAAAGAGAAGCCCAAGAGTTTTGAAGATTTTGTTCAGGCTCTTGCTGATATGGGATTCGAGTATAAGGATGGAAAGCAGCCAGCATTTCGAGGAAAGGAACAGAAGCGATTTATTCGTCTGCGTTCTCTTGGTGAGGGATATAGCGAAGAAGAACTCCGTGCCGTTATCTCCGGGAAAAGCCTGCACAAGTCTAAGGGTGGTTTTCGGCAGGCACCTGAACAGAAGCAGTTCCACCTTCTCATTGATATTCAGTCTAAGATGGCAGAGGGAAAAACGGTTGGGTATGAACGCTGGGCAAAGAAATACAACCGTAAAGAAGCTGCCAGGACAGTATGCCTTTTGAAAGAAAAAGGTGTGGACAGCTATGAGGACTTGGTCGCTCTCACGGATAAGCTGACCTCTCGCTTTTCAGAACTTTCCGACTCCATTAAGGCGGCTGAGAAACGAATGGTTGAGATTGGAGCATTGCAGACACACATCAACAATTACTCCAAAACCAGAAAGACCTACGAAGCGTATCGCAAGTCCGGGTACAGCAAAAAGTTCTTTGAAGAACATCGTGATGAGCTGATGCTGCATAAAGCGGCGAAGCAAGCCTTTGACCAGCTGGAGGGGAAAAAGGTTCCTTCCCGTCACGCTCTGCATGAGGAGTTTAACCGGCTCCTGATTGAGAAAAAACAAGCCTATGCGGAGTACCGTCAGGTGAAGAAAGAAATGCAGGAATATCTGATCGCCAAGCAGACGGTTGAAACGATTCTGAATATCGACAAGAAAAAAGAGCAGGAAAGAGAGGAAAAGAAACCTCTCCGGTAAATCAAAATGCCACGGTCTATGCTCCGGTATGGAGTGTAGATCGTGGCGTCTTTTTTATTCTACAAGTTCGGCACTTTTGGCCATTTTGATAATTTCTGAATCATCAATTTTGCTTGGAGTGTATTCCAGAACATAAGTAACTTCTGGAGAATACGTCCAGCACAGAAATGCCGTGTCGCCCTTCTTATATAGAGCGCCGGGCCAGTCCTGAATCATCATTTCCTCACAGCTGTCCATGCTGTCCACCGGAAAAAGAACTTTCAGAGCTTCGGTATGTAATCCGGTGATTTCTGCTGGCTTTCCTTCGTAAAATGTGGTTTTAAGGATACGGTAGTAAATGTTGTTATCTTTGTCGTTTTGATCTCCGTAGGTAAGTGTGGCTGCGAGTTCTGTTTTGGAGACCTTCTTTACATCTTCTCCAAGAACTTCTTCTGCGCTCTTTTCAAAACGGTCAGCAAATTTATCGAAGTCCATTTCCTTTTTCTGATGTGAGGCCACAGCAATTACGATTCCAACTGCAACAACAATAATAACGACAAATAGAATGGCTATTCGTTTCTTTTTATTCATGTTCTTCCTTTCCGAGAAAAATAATGCGAAAGTCAACGAGGTACATCTGGCAGATTCACGATTTTTGCACCTGCCTTTTTTGCATATTGCATGGTCTGATAAGCTCCGCCAGAATTGTGTTCTACGCAGAAAATAACCAAATCCGACCGGTCAACCATGGACCGATTTCTGACTTGATGGGCGGACTTGAAGTGTTTTTCTGCGGATTCGAGACAGATTTCAATTTCATCATAATACTCATGAAATGCCTGTTCATTGTTCCGGTATTCTGCCGTCATATATGGCAGTACAAGAACGAGAGAACTGTTGTCATCACGGATGGTTCGCTTGCATCTGCGGATCGTTGATGAAACAAGCTGGTCAAATTCTCCGTTTCTCCCTACAAGGAACTCGACATATTCTTTGGCAAGAAGCAGCTCACGGATGATTGCTTCCAACTGTCGTTCCATCACAAACGGATCATCAACTTCTCTGTGTCCAAAGAAGCTGACAGCGAATAAATTCATAAAAATCTCTCCTTTGGAGATACTTCATACTGGCATCGCCAATTAAAACCCGATATTGGTAATTATATCACCAACATAAGAAAGGATAAAGTGAAAATTCATTTTCTTGCTACCAACACTGCCTTCCAATTCATACTACAATAATTGAGGAAGGAGGGACAGAAGTGGCCAACGCGCAGTATGATGAATTTATTCGTATCAGAATTACTGAACTGAGAATAGCAAAGAATATTTCCGAACACAAGATGAGTTTGGATTTGGACAAGAGTGGCTCATATATTCGTGGTATAACCAGCGGAGCGGCCTTGCCGTCTCTCAGGGAACTGTTCAATATTATCTCGTATTTTGATATGACACCGGCAGAATTTTTCGCTCCGCTGGACGATGCGAATACCCCGTATCGTGAATTGTGCGAGAAGCTGAGAACCATGAATGAGGAAGATCTCGAAAAGGTCAGTACCTTTATTGGCTGGATCGAAAATAGAGAATAATCAAATGGAATTAAGATTTTAACCTGGATGCCAAATGGCAGTCCAGGTTTTTTCTTTCTCAGGAAAACGTTCAGAATGAACGAGCAGCCGGTATCGCAGATACCGTTCAAAGGGGATTGGGGACGCTTGCCCCAACAAGCAAATTTGTGAAGATTGCACCGGAGGGAAAATCGAGAAAATGAGTGAACCTGTACAGGTTTACACTGCTTGCCAATTTGTGAGAACTCAAAAACGCTTTCTCCTGCTTTCTCCTGCTCAATTTGCCGTTTCGTTCAAAGAACACAAAAATAACTTTGAATTTGAAAATAAAAATGTAGTTACAACTCACTTCTGCGTTGAATTTGTCGCAGAAAATGATATAATTTAATAGTGTTACCTTGCAGACGGGAAGTTTGTATGAAAGGATTGGTGAAGTGATGGCTGTCAGCTATAAAAGACTTTGGAAATTGTTGATTGATCGAGATATGAAGAAAAAGGATTTGGCTGAGAAAGCAAATCTTAGCAATTATACAATCAACAAAATGAATCGAGGAGACAATGTGACAACGGACACACTTGTGAAAATCTGTACCGTCCTTGGCTGTACATTTGACGATATTATGGAAATGGTTCCGGACGAAAAATAATGTCCGTTTTATAGGACAGTACTCTTGCTATACTACATACTGAGAGAAGATGGGGAGAATCGAGAATGAAACTAAGGCAACACCGCACAAATAGCGTATAGGGAGAGCCATAGTAAGCTCGTCTGTAGGGCAGCCGGTATTATCCCCTCAGTTCGCCTGGCAGGGCGCACCAACTCAGACTGCCAGGCAGGGTCTGTCAGCCAGGATCAGGTTCGCCAAAGCGAACAGCATATTCAATTTAGCGGTCTGCTTCCGCAGGCCCCGGTACCGTGTCTTTCGGTATCGGAACCGACCCTTGACGACCGCAAATACGTGTTCCACTTTAGCGCGAATAGATGACTTTTCGTGCTCTCTGCGCTTGAGCTGGCCCTGTGCCCTGGTTGGTTTCTTCCTGATTTGAGAAGGGCGGCGGTTAATCCTGTAGCGGATGCTCCTTCCCTGGCGATTCCTTCGGATGCTATCCTCCCGTTTGTCCGCACCAAGATACCCGCTGTCTCCATAGACACTTTCTTCGTCACCGGTCAGCAGCTTGGAGGTCATAACGACATCATGGGTATTGGCCCCAGTCACCTCAACGGTGTGGACCAGACCGGTATCCTTGTCCACTCCAACGTGCGCCTTGTAGCCGAAGTACCATGTGTTTCCCTTCTTCACCTGATGCGCGTCCAGGTCCCGCTGCTTTTCCTGATTTTTTGTAGAGGATGGCGCTGCAATGATCGTGGAGTCCACAATGGTCCCTTTTTTGAGGATAAGTCCTCTTTGCTGCAAAAGCTCCACTACCTGGCGGAACAGCTTCTCCTGCAGCCCATTGCGTATCAGCAGATTCCGAAAACGCCCCAGTGTATCTCCGTCCGGCACCTGGTTGCTGGAGTCCACTCCGCAGAACTCCGAAAAGGCTCGGCTGTCTATGACCTCAGCCACTGTTGCTTCGTCCGCCAGATCATACAGGTTTTGCAGCAGATAGATCCTCAGCATCCGCTCCAGATCGTAGGGCTTATTGCCGCGTTCCCCCTTGTAGTAGCACGGCCTGATGAGTGTGAGCCACTCTCCCCACGGGACGATGCGTTCTATCTGCGATAGAAATTCTTTTTTCTTTGTCCGTACCTGCGCCAATTCATCACTCAGGCCAGACAGACTTACTTGCTTATCCATGCCTATATTTTACCACACTTGCCTTTATTCCGCATCTTTTCTGTGCGGTATTGCTCTAATAAATAATACGACAAAAACACTTCGAGATGATTTGGCTACTGAGATCAAGCAAGGAAGTAAACTTTCTATCGCAGCAGCTTGTTTCTCGATTTACGCTTTGCCGCGTATAAATGCCTCGCTCCATTAAGGCTCTGCCAATTTCAATACGAGATGCGCCTTTCATGTACTCGGCATACATCCATCGTATGATTTCTGCTTCATCCGGTACAATTACCAGCTTGTCGTCCTGCCATTCGTATCCGAAGATTGAGAATTTCCCATTTGGAATGCCTTGTTTGAATCGCTTGATTGTTCCCCATTTGACATTTTCCGAAATGCTGCGGCTCTCTTCCTGTGCAAAAGATGCGAGGATTGAAAGCATCAGTTCGCCATCGCCGCTCAAGGAATTTATATTTTCCTTTTCAAAGCGCACCTCAATACCGAGGTCTTTCAGGTGCCGTACCGTGTTCAAAAGGTCCACGGTATTTCTCGCAAATCGCTGGATTGACTTGGTAAGGATGATGTCGATATTTCCGGCTTCACACTCATCCAGCATGCGGTTAAATTCTTCACGCTTTTTGGTGCCGGTGCCGGAGAGTCCGTAATCCGCAAAAACGCCAGCGTATTCCCATTCGGGGTTCTTTTGGATTAGTGCGCTGTAATAGCTCACCTGTGCAGAAAGCGAGTGCTGCATCCGCTCGGATTCCATCGACACTCTGGCGTAGGCAGCGACTCGCTTTCTTGTTTTCAAAACGGGCAGTTTTCGCTCGACTTTTTCTACTGTTTTCAATGAAATCCCTCCTTCCGGTAGTGTCTATATATCACTCTAAAAGGCAGGAATATCAAGCGTTTTCGGATAATAATGTACCCAAATATGGCCGGTATTTTTTGAGCAGAATTGTATCAATATCAGCATATTCTTCCTCGGTGATGAGGCCCTTTTCCAGCATGGTTTTTGCCATAGAAATGGCTGCATGATAGAGCATATCGTTATGAAGTTCGTCCTTGCTCATTGAGCATCACCGCCTTTGAACCGCGCTGCGATATAGCACTCATGGGAGCAGTATTTTCGCTTGGAATTTCCGTAGGTCGTGAACTTCTTTCCGCATTCCGGACAGGTGAAAGTGTAAATGGCTTTCTGCTTCACAGCCTCTGGATGAGCATTCCACCATGTCGTCCTGCATTCTGGGCAGCAGAATTTCTTCAGCTTTCGTCCTGGTAACTGAATCAGCGTTTTGCCGCAATTCAGGCAAATCTGCGTGGGGACCGCTGTGAGAGTATGACTGTCGGCTTTTTCTCCGGCGAGGCCGTGAGAGCGACAATATGCTTTTACGCTGTCCTTTGACAAACCGATGCTTTTGGCGATGGCTGTATATCCGAAACCCTGATGGCGCAGGACAGTTATCTTTTCTCTTTGTTCATTAGTCATGAAATTGTCCTCCAGTCCGAGAGGAGGCTCCTCTCACTACCCACTGGAGGGGAACGGCTGTTTTGAACGAATAAAAGGTAAAAAAATAATGGCCTACTGCAGTAGGTTGTTTACCAATTCGAAACCTTCAATTTCATGCCGCTTTAGATGACATTCAGTGTCAGACTGTTGAGCGTCTTGAATTCGGGATTATGTAAAATATTTTTCTTCCCCCCTTGACAAATAAAAAATCATGAGTATAATAGTAGTTGAAAGGTTGTTCAACTAATAAAGAAAGGCGGTGACATTATGGCAGAACAGACTTACACTTGCGATTGCGATGTGATACATGAGGAAGTCGTGAATGAGGTAAAAACTAAGATGCAGTCGAAGGATGATTACGTTCAACTGGCATCTTTGTTTAAGCTGTTCGGCGATGGTACCAGAGTGCAGATTTTACACGCTTTAGAGCAGAGCGAGATGTGCGTATGTGATCTTGCCGTATTACTTGGAGTGACAAAATCTGCGGTTTCTCACCAGTTAAAAGCATTGCGTCTTGCAAATCTGGTAAAATTCCGCAGAGAAGCCCAGATCGTCTATTATTCTCTTGCTGATGACCATGTAAAAGGAATGATAGAGATGGGTTTTGAGCATTTGCGGGAGTAAGGAATATATTTTTGCGCCCGTAGTTGAACGATTGAACAATAAAGCAAAGATATAAGGAGGCCATTATGGAACGAATTTTCATGCTGAAAGGGCTGGATTGCCCGAACTGCTCCGCAAAGATTGAAAAGGAAGTCGGGGAACTGGATGGGGTTACTTCCTCTGTTGTCAATCTGATGAAGCAGACATTAACAGTTAATGTGACACCGAGTGCCGCGAGTACGATAGCGGGCAATGTTGAAACCATTGTCCACAGTCACGAGCCGGATGTGGAGGTTCAGGAGAAAACCGCCGCGCAGGTTACCAAAACGTATTTGTTGAAGGGGTTGGATTGCCCGAACTGCTCCGCGAAAATCGAAAAAGAGGTTGGAGAACTCGACGGCGTTACCTCCTCCACGGTCAATCTGATGAAGCAGACTTTGACGGTTTGTGCAGATATAGAAACTGTCCCCTCACTCATGGAATCTGTCACCACCATTGTACACAGCCATGAGCCGGATGTCCCTGTTTCGGAATATGTGGCAGAAACTGCTAACGTGGAGAAAGCCAGAGATGATGATGATGGCGATGATGACGATGACGACGGCGATACCAGAAAGATGATTATTCGACTGGCGTCCGGCGCGGCTATTTATGTGCTTGGTATCGTCCTGTCTGTCTTTGCCAAGGTACCGCTGCCGGTTGAACTGGGCTTCCTGATCGTCTCCTACATCATCCTCGGCGGTGATGTCGTGATGAGAGCCATGAAGAATATCCTCAAGGGACAGGTATTTGATGAACATTTCCTCATGAGCCTTTCCACCATCGGTGCATTTGCCATCGGCGAATACCCAGAAGCGGTCGCCGTCATGCTGTTCTATCAGATTGGGGAACTGTTTCAGGATCTTGCCGTTCAGCGTTCCAGGAAGTCTATTGCCGACTTGATGGACATTCGCCCTGATGCGGCTACGGTAAAAAGAAACGGTGAACTTCTCACCGTTGCGCCGGAGACGGTTGCAGTCGGAGAAGTCATTGTTGTAAAGCCCGGAGAGAAGATCCCTCTGGACGGTGTTGTGCTGGATGGGGAATCCATGCTGGATACCAAGGCCCTGACCGGCGAATCGGTTCCGAGAAGTGTTCACAAGGGTGATGATGCCCTTTCCGGCTGTATCAACCAGAGCGGTGTATTGACGATTCAGGTCACGAAAGTTTTCGGGGAATCCACCGTTTCCAAGATCATTGATCTGGTGGAGAATGCGTCGAGCAGAAAAGCGCCTACGGAAAACTTTATTACAACCTTTGCCCGGTACTATACTCCTGTAGTTGTGATCATGGCCGCAATTCTTGCCATTGTTCCTCCGCTGGCGTTTGGCGGCGCGTGGGCTGATTGGCTTCACAGAGGCTTTGTGTTCCTCGTTATTTCCTGCCCGTGCGCATTGGTCATTTCCATTCCGCTGACCTTCTTCGGCGGCATTGGCGCTGCATCTAAGCACGGTGTGTTGGTGAAGGGCAGCAACTATCTGGAAGCGCTGAATAAAGTCAGCACGGTTGTTTTTGATAAGACGGGAACGCTTACCAAAGGCGTTTTCAAAGTAACCGATATTTTCCCGGCAGACGGGTTTACCGCAGATCAGGTACTGGAATGCGCGGCGAAAGCGGAGAGCTTTTCCAACCATCCGATTGCCAAATCCATTCTCACGGCCTACGGTAAGGAGATCGATCAGGGTGCAATTTCTGATTATAAAGAAATCTCCGGACATGGTATCAGCGTGAATGACGGCGGCAGAAATGTTCTGGCCGGAAATACCAAGCTGATGGACGCAGAGAAGATTTCCTATACTCTGTGCGAGAAAGCCGGAACAAAGGTTTATATCGCCGTTGACGGGAAGTATGCCGGTTGTATCCTGATCGCGGATGAAGTGAAACCGGACAGCAAGAAGGCCATTTCCGATCTGAAACGGGTCGGCGTAGAAAAGACCGTCATGCTCACCGGCGATGATGAAAAGATCGGCAGGGCTGTGGCTGAAGAATTGGGCCTTGACGAGTATTACGCGCAGCTTCTGCCGGATCAGAAAGTGGAGAAGGTTGAGCTTTTAGACAGCAAAAAACGGTCAGGAGGCAAGCTGGCATTTGTCGGTGATGGCATCAATGACGCTCCTGTCCTTGCCTGTGCGGATGTCGGTATTGCAATGGGCGCTCTTGGTTCTGATGCTGCCATTGAAGCCGCCGATGTGGTACTCATGACAGATGAACCGGGAAAACTGGTGGAAGCGATTGACGTAGCAAAGGCAACCAAAAAGATCGTTACGCAGAATATCGTGATTGCCCTCGGAATCAAGGGTGTGTTCCTAATCCTCGGCGCGATTGGTATTGCCGGGATGTGGGAAGCGGTATTTGGCGACGTAGGCGTTACCATCATAGCTGTTATCAATGCCATGAGGATTTTGAAAAAATAAGGGATTTAGACGAAATTGCTTTTTTTGCTACCTGCCCTAAGAGGTGATTGAAATGAACACGCAGGTTTGGATAGGAATCATTTTGCCATTTCTGGGAACCTGTCTTGGCGCGGCTACAGTGTTCGTGTTGAAGGACAGAATATCCAACAGCGTTCAACGTATGCTCAGTGGTTTCGCGGCCGGCGTGATGGTAGCGGCGTCCTTCTGGAGCCTGTTGCAGAGAAGCACCGCCATTAAGGATTACTTGTCTATGACTATGCCATATAAGCTTTGGAAAAACATGACACAGGATTTAGACAAAAGCTGTCTAACTACCCATAGTTGGAAAAAAATCGAGGCACGGTTATAAGGGGTAAATTTCAGTTTGAAGATTGGAGGAGGTGCGGTATGAGCAATTCAAACAACACGCACAAATACGACGATATAATCAATCTGCCGCACCATACTTCACCCACAAGGCCACGTATGGCGATGATTGACCGTGCGGCTCAATTCTCACCGTTTGCGGCTCTGACTGGATACGATGCAGCAGTCAAGGAAACAGCCAGACTGACCGAGAATAGGATTGAGTTGGATGAGTATGAGAAATCAGCTCTTAATGATCGGCTTCAGATTGTGCAGGAAAGGCTGTCGGATACTCCGGAAATCTCCATTACGTATTTTGTCCCGGATGAAAGAAAGTCTGGTGGTGCATATTGTACGGAAACAGGTGTCACCAAAAAAATTGACTACTATGAACGTGCCGTCATTATGCGGGGCGGCACACACATCCCAATCGACGAAATAATTGGTATCGAGGGAGACTTATTCAATCAGTTAGATGGAAACATGATATAGAAAGAGAAGCAGCAAATAAGGAAGTCCACAAAACCGGTCTGATATATCGGTGAGTGGACTTCCTTTTTTTGAGACAATCAGTGACCATACAATTAAATTTATTCTGCCGGAATTTGTCTGTATAGGCATTGTTGCTCTATACAAAATCGACATTTAGGCAATTAGCCCATAGAATAAAAACCACAGACTCGGATAGGAGGTGATCGGAGCGATGGACGTAAATGAAGTGGATTATATCAAAATTGGGCAGCGTATCAGAGCAGCTCGATTGAAATTGGGCTGGCAGCAGGCAGAGGTTGCTTTTCGTGCAGGACTGACTACTTCTCACATGAGCCATATCGAAACGGGACAAACCAAAGTGGCTCTACCGACTATCGTAAAGATTGCTAACACATTGTCTGTTTCTGTCGATGAATTGTTGTGTGATAGTCTGGAACAGGTGAAGCCTGTTTATGACAAGAAAATTGCAGAGGAACTGGCAGACTGTGATGCCGCAGAGCTGCAAGCGATGTTGGAGATTATACATACAACAAAGACTGTGATTCGCAAGAATCGAAAAGTCACCTATGCACCTTAATAACAAAGGCATCTTGGAATTACTGCTTCTGAGCAAGACACACCAGCTAACCTGTGCAAACAGGTCAACTCCTGTGAATGCCCATTGAGTATATCAGGAATAACTGAATACAGATTGCATTTCATATAGCAAGTTGTCTTGACTGCCGGTATCAAACTGATATGACAGCCAAAACCAAAAACCAGATTAAGCAAGCCGCAGAGCTGTCATGATCCGTAATGGGTCAGTGGTGCTTTGCGGCTTTTTTTCTATATTCAGCATAAGGAGGGATTCGTTATGGAACAAACCAGGAACTGTGGAAATAACGGATTTGATATGTATAATATCGGAGACAGGTGTGAGTACGTTCAATATGCAATAGAGATTGAGCGTACTCTACATAATATGCAGAAGGAATTAAACACCTGCATTGACCCCAGGAAAGCAGCCATGCTCATCATGCGTGTCGCAACAGAGTTTTACGATGCTGACTGGTGCGGCATTCTTGATGTGGATATGGAGATTGGTGTCTGGACACCGATCTGGTGGTATGACAGAGAATTTGGAGAAATGGCGCAGACCAAGTTTGAAGAGTTTGAGCTGTCAGAGAAATATGGGCGCTGGATACACTGCTTGAGAGATCATGAGCCAATCATTGTCCCTGATGTTGAAGCCATCAAAGAAGAAATGCCGGATGAATATATGCTTTACCATAGGCTGGATGCCAATGCGGTTATGGCGGTTCCTTTTTGGAAAGGGCCGACTGGTTTCCTCACTCTGCGAAATGCAAAGAAGTATAAGAATCAAACCGGTTTTCTGCGAATGCTGAACTATGCTGTTATTTCTTCACTGAACGAATACTTCCTGCTGGAAACGAGAAAACTGACCATCATTTCTCCGAGAATTACAAATGCCACCGATGTTTATATCAGTTTATTTGGGGAACTCAAAATTACAACTGAAAAAGGTGTCCTGACGGAGCAGGAACTGAAATCGCCTAAGATAGCGAGGCTTCTGGTGTATCTGCTTTTGAAAGGGAAAATGACAGCTTCCCCACGGGAAATTGCTTCGTCAATCTGGCCGGGTGAAGATATTGAAGCTGCGGTTAAAAATATAAAGGGACTGGTCTACCGCTTTAGGCAGACATTTGAACTGCTATCCGATCACCGCCTGATTGAGTCTACTCCGACGGGTTATCAGATCAATCCCCGGTTGAATGTGTATACAGACTTTCAGCTGTTTGAGAAAAAGTGGAGTATTGCGATGAAGGCAACCGATCAGAAAGAAAAATTGAGTTTCTGAAAAAAGCAATAGATTTGTATCAGGGACCGTTATTCAGTTCTGCACGGGATGAGCACTGGATTATGTCCAAAGTGGTAGCTTTTGAGTACCGTTATCTGGGCGCTGTATGTGAACTGATGAAAACGCTTGATCAGGGGCGTGATTACGTTTGTATCCAGCACTATGCCTCTAAGGTGCTTCTGATTGCACCACACAGCATTGATGGCTACTATTGGATGATTTACGCAATGTTTCAGTTGGATCATCCAGAGATGGCACGGGGAGAGCTGCGGATGGCACAGCGCAATCTCTTAGAGGAGGAATACGACGAGCTGATTGAAAGATTGAAAGAGGCGGGTTTTTCTCGGTGCTATGGCATAACACCGGCATAACACCAATAAAAACCATCATAACACCCGATTTTTCCCATAACACCATCATAACACCGTCAAAACACCGATACGAACCGGCATAACACCGGTCATAACACCCTCGCCAGTTATGTTTTCAGGGCAAGAGCAAAATTGCCTAAGAAAATGTAACTGGCGGGGGTATTTATTTGAATCATAAACAGCGCAATGGCGCACCTGTTCTTGCAAGAAATTGTGAGATCGGGTGCGCTTCTTTTATTTCAGGGGATATTCCCCGCAACCATTCTCCTCCCGGCTTCTTGGAATTTTCATTTTCAAAATTTCAAGAAATCGGAGGAAATCAATATGTATTACAACCCTAAAGACAGCGGCATGAGAATTGCCAATTTGAGAAGAAAAAAAGGACTGACGCAAGAGCAACTTGCAGAAAAACTGAACATCAGCACAAGCAACCTCGGAAAACTCGAAAGAGGTCTCCAAGGAATGTCTATCGACCTGTTGATTGAAATCGGGATGTTTTTCGGTGTGTCAACCGACTACATATTGCTTGGATGTGAAATTCAGCCTAATGCAGCTAAGGCAGAGCTTGATTCTGTTATTGCTCAGCTGACTGCGCTGAAGCAGAAACTATAAAATCCGCCGTGCTACGGTGGGAAATCCGCCGTGAGAGGTCATAAAAAACGAATCGTGAAAACAGTACAATTTAGACACAGCCAAAGAGAAAGGCTGCTTGTTCCTTGAAAACTGAATAGACAATCATCGAATACGTTCCTGCTGTCGGTGCGAAAGCATCAGCCACATCAGCGGTACGCCGTGACGTATCGGAAAGAGAAACAGAACGACTTTTTTCTTATATTGACGCAGTAGTCTCTCACCCGGTGCCAGCGATCAATACCGGCTCGTAAATATTGGGTTGCTACCAATACGGCAACGAAAACAGTCAGGGTTAATGATACTTCTCTACGGAGCTGGCGGAGAACCCGGCAGAGGTTAGATTCCTATGGAGCTGATTCGCAATCAGCCGTTCGATGGTTCCCTGAGGGCAACCGTCCTCTTTCCCAGGGGTGCGTGGCAAATATGGGAAACATAGATTTTGGAATGACTGCCCGATTTATTTCGGGCAGTCGTTTGTTACATACCCAACGAAAGGAGGTCATGGCA
>OGYP01000763.1_pt1 | contig 15844 bp, 18 predicted proteins | sample 1576571 | NCBI WGS metagenome assembly OGYP01 (sample SAMEA3541559, study PRJEB24748) | human gut metagenome | biome: human gut; feature: human-associated habitat; material: faeces | place: China | collected 2012
GCTACTGATCGTCGACTTGGTAGGCCGTTACCCCACCAACTATCTAATCAGACGCAAGCCCATCTATCAGCGGATTGCTCCTTTCCCTTTTGCAACATGTGTTGCTAAGGCATATGCGGTATTAGCAGTCATTTCTAACTGTTGTTCCCCTCTGATAGGCAGGTTGCTTACGTGTTACTCACCAGTCCGCCACTAAAGCCATTGTTGTAAGTCAACTTTCACTTTCTTTGAACAAGTTCTCCGTCCATGTCTATATCATTACAACGACTTCCGTTCGACTTGCATGTCTTATGTGCGCCGCCAGCGTTTATCCTGAGCCAGGATCAAACTCTCTTGTTTTTGGTATCTATATTTTGTCTTTCGACAATTTATAAATCAAAATAATTAAGTTTTTCTCAAGCTCTTTTTGCTTCTTGCTTTTTTAATAAAAAACTTTTAAAAATTTTACTGTTCGGTACTTTTATTTTGTACCGCTTTGGTTTATTCTCTAAAGGATTTTACTGTTTACTTTTCAATGTACTTTCTCGTTCTTTTCTGTGTAGAACGAAACTTATTATACTATAAATATTTTTACTTTGTCAAGTGTTTTTTGAAAGTTTTTTTATTTTTTGTCAAAATAAAAATTAGTAATTATTTGTGTCATTTTTAAAAGTTTATTTTATTACTAACTCTTTCATTTTATTTATTATTTTTTCTCTTGCAAAGTACTTATTTATATTAGCACAAATTGTCGATATTTGTCAATAGTTTTTTTAAATTTTTTTTAAACTTTCTTGTTGTATTTTCCTCTTCGCTTTGTGCTTATTTATAATAACATCTTTGATATAAAATGTCAATGTTTTTTTTATATTTTTTTATATTTTTTTATTTTAATTTAAATTTCAACCAAGATTAAATCATTTCCTATACATTTTACATTTTGCCAAGGTATTACAATATCATTATTTCCAGCAAATATATTCATAATTTTATTGCTTCCAGGTACAATAATAGAAGTTATAACTCCAGTCTCTAAATCAGCACATACATCTTGAACATATCCTAGTCTTTTTCCATCTTTTATATTTATTACTTCTTTATGTTTAAAATCTAATCCTTTATCTTGCATATGTTTTCCTCCTAAATAAAAGTAGACGACTATATTTTGCCGTCTATTCTTTATTTTATTTTATGTTTTTTATATAAAAAACATTCCTTATTATTTGTATAATCTTTTTATATGTTCTAATGCATTTTTTTCTAATCTAGATACTTGAGCTTGTGATATTCCAATTTCACTTGCCACTTCCATTTGTGTTCTTCCATCAAAAAATCTTTTTTGTATAATCATTTTTTCTTTTTCATTTAGTTTTTTCATAATCTGCATAATTGTCATTTTTTCTGCCCAGTTTTCATCTGTGTTTTTATTGTCTTTCACTTGGTCTACTATATATATACTTTCTGAACCATCATTATATATTGGTTCTTGTAATGATACCGGGTCTTGAATTGCGTCAAAACTAAATGCTATCTCTTCTTTTTCTACATTTAGTTCTTTTGCAATTTCTTCTACTGTAGGTTCTTTTCCATGTTCTTTTGTGTACCTTTCTTTGAATTGCATTGCTTTATATGCCAAATCTCTAACAGATCTGCTTACTCTTATACTATTATTATCTCTTAGATATCGTTTCACTTCTCCTATTATCATTGGTACTGCATATGTTGAAAATTGTACATTTTGTGTTAAATCAAAATTATCTATTGCTTTTATTAAGCCGACACAACCAACTTGAAATAAGTCATCTGCATTTTCTCCTCTTCCGTAAAATCTTTGAATAACGCTCAATACCAATCTTAGATTTCCATTAATAAATTTATTTCTAGCTTCTTCATCTCCATTTTTTATTTTAATAAATAGTTCTTCTTTTTCTTCTTTACTAAGTAAAGGTAGTTTTGATGTGTTTACTCCACATATTTCTACTTTATTTAACAAGAAAAAACCTCCTTTTAAAATAATTATTTATATTATTTCCAAAAGAAGTTTTTTTATTCCTTTAACCAGTTTTACTCATTATGTCTTTTTTCATTTTATTTATAATTTTCTTTTCTAATCTTGATATATAACTTTGTGATATTCCGAAGCTCATCAGCTACTTCTTTTTGAGTTTTTTCTTTTCCTGTTTTAAACCCAAATCTCATTTCCATTATGTCTTTTTCTCTTTGATTTAATTTTAATATAGAAGCTTTTAATAATTTTTTATCAACTTCATCTTCTAATTTTCTTGATGTTATATCTGGATCTGTTCCTAAAATATCTGAAAGCAGTAATTCATTTCCATCGCAATCTTTATTTAATGGTTCATCTATTGATATTTCTCCTTTTATTTTGTTGTTTTTTCTTAGATACATAAGTATTTCATTTTCTATGCATCTTGAAGCATATGTTGCAAGCTTTATATTTTTTTCTGCATTAAATGTATTTACCCCTTTCATAAGACCTATGGTTCCTATTGAAATTAGGTCTTCAATTCCTATACCTGTATTTTCAAATTTTTTTGCTATGTATACTACTAATCTCAAATTTCTTTCAACTAATATTTGTCTTGTTTTTAAATTATCTTCTTCTGATAATTTTTTTATAAGTTCTTCCTCTTCTTTACTTTCTAGTGGTGGTGGTAGTGTTTGACTTCCTGCTATATAAAATATTGGTAGATATTCTATTTCATCATTTTCATTTATGTATTTTGCACAAATCGTTGTTAAATTGTCTAAGCCTTTTTTTAGCCAATCGCTTATATTCATTTTTTTCTGTCATTCCTTTCTTTCAAGGCACAAAATTTGATTAAAAATATTGTATTTTACAATTATTTTTCAAACTTACACCTCCTGATTTAATATAGTTCTATTCCTATCAAAGCATTATACTCCCCTCTTTTTGTTAAAGATTTATTATAAATTCCTATAATTACATCTTTTTTATCGTTTTCATAATTTTCATTTAACACTTCAATTTTTTCAGCTTTTATTCCTAATAGCATACCATTTTGTTTTCCTAAGGATGAAAATGGTATCATTTTGAATTTTGATATGTATTTATTTTTTATTTCTTCTGGTATTTTTTCAAAATCACCTCCTAATATTTCTTCTGTATGTTCTAATATTTCTTTTGGTATTAGTTCATACAAGGATGTTTTTTCTACTATTATTACAGGAGTACCAGATATTGGTTCTTTTAGCATATTTCCTGTGTCAAGCATTGTATTTAATGTTATTTCTTTTCCTTCTAATTTTATTTTTGTTTGACATAGCATATCTTTTTTAGTCATTTTATTTTTTGAGATTTTAAATGCTATTATTATTATTACTGTTCCTAGTATTGCTCCTAAAAAAATTGTTTTTAATACATATGTTCCTACAAACATTCCATTTTTTATTATTATATCTTGTGGTTTTATTACATATATTAAATATGTTGCTACTCCTCCAAAAGTAAATGTCGTTAAATAAAATAATATTAATTGTTTTCCTAATTGTTTTATTTTCTGTGGATTAAATGCTATGAATATCATTAATATTGATAAAATAGTTTTTACTATTATATTGGAATATATTTTTAAATTAGTTACATATTGTATTGCTACAAATATTGCTCCTATTAAACTTGATATTAACACTCTTGTTTTTTTCATTTTTACTTTTGTTACTATTCCTGTGGCATATAAAATTATATAGTTCATTATTAGGTTTTCAATTATTACAATATCTATATACATTGTCATTCTGCTCACCTGCTTTTATATTCTACTATATTGTTTTTACAAAGTCTGTCTTTTTTTATTGTAGAAAAAAAGAAATAATCGAATATTTTCGATTATTTCTTTTCTTTTATTTTATAGTATGTCATTTTACATATTTTTATTTCTATTTTTTCTTAAAAATGATGGAATGTCTAAATCATTTTGTGATGAACTTACATCAGAACTTGATGGGATTGAATTTATTTTCTTTTCCCATGTTTTTGAAACTATGTTGTCTACTCCTATGCTTGATATATCATTTTCATTTTTTTCAAATCCAGTTGCTATAACTGTTATTTGGATTTCATCTTGCATGCTTGGGTCTGTAACTGTACCAAATATAATATTAGCTTCTGGGTCTACACTGCGTTGAACTAATTCAGCAGCTGTATTTACTTCATGTAATCCTAAATCTTCTCCACCAGTAATATTAATTATTACTCCTTTAGCTCCTTCTATAGATGTTTCTAGTAATGGACTTTGGATTGCTTCTTTAGCAGCATCTTCTGCTCTATTTTCTCCTGAAGCTCTACCAACTCCCATATGAGCCATTCCTTGATTTAACATTATTGTTTTTACATCAGCAAAGTCTAGGTTAACTAGTCCTGGTACAGCTATTAAGTCTGATATACCTTGTACACCTTGTCTTAATACATCATCAGCCATCTTGAATGCTTCTATAATTGATGTTTTTCTATCAATTATTTGTAGTAATTTATCGTTTGGTATTACTACTAATGTATCTACTTTTCCTTTTAAGCTTTCTATACCACGTTCTGCTTGTGATAATCTTTTTTTACCTTCAAATGTAAATGGTTTTGTAACAACACCTATTGTTAATATTCCCATTTCTTTTGCTATTGAAGCAACTATTGGTGCAGCACCTGTACCTGTTCCTCCACCCATTCCGGCAGTAACAAATACCATATCTGCTCCTCTTAAAATTTCAGCAACTTCTGATTTGTTTTCTTCTGCTGATTGAGCTCCAATATCTGGGTTTGCTCCAGCACCTAATCCTCTTGTTATTTTTTCTCCAATTTGAATTTTTGTATTTGCTTTTGATTGTTGTAATGCTTGTCTATCTGTGTTTACTGCTATGAAGTCTACTCCTTTTATTCCAGATTCAATCATTCTGTTTACAGCATTATTTCCTGCTCCTCCAACACCAATTACTTTTATTGTTGCTGTTCCATCCATCATTGTTATATTGTTATCTTCGTATTCCATCATTTGGTTTTTTCCTCCCTTAAAACTTTGTTTATATATTTTTAAAAATAATAACTAATTATTAACTATAAAAGAATTCTTTTATTCTTTCTATTATATTTTTGAAAAAGCTTTCATCTGATTGTGTATCTATACTGCTTGATACTGTTTTTGTAAATGGTCTTGATGCTATATATCTAACTAATGCAAAGCTTGTTCTATATATTGGGCGTGTTGTTGTCATTAATCTTCCTGTTGATATCTTTACTGGAATATTTAAGTTTATTTTTCCAGCCACATCACTCTTACTTATATTCACTATTCCTTGACCTGTTAAAATAATATTATTTATTCTAGGTTTTACTCCTTGATTTGTCAAGTCTTTATTTATAATAGAAAACATTTCTTCAATTCTTGCTTCTATTATTTCAATTAATTCAGAGCTTTTTATTATTTTATTTTTGTTATTATCTTTGCAAGTATTAAGTATTATATCATTATCATTATCTATAAAAGATTTTAGAGCTAGTCCATATTGTCTTTTTAATTTATCTGCTTCTTCTTCAGTTATATTTAATACTACTGCTATATCATTTGTTATATTCTCTCCTCCAAGTGGTATAGAGTTTGTATAAATAAAACTTGAATTTTCAAATACACCTATATCTGTATTTTCTGCTCCCACGTCTATAATTGCAATATTGTCATGTAATTCATTACTATCTAATACTAAATTTCTTTCAGCTAATGCAATTGGAACTATTCCATCTATTTCTAAGCCAACTTTTTTAAATATGCTATTTAATTGTCTTACATAATCTTTATCTGCTAAAATAACTTGTGCACTCATTGTAAAGCTTGAACTTAAACTTCCTACTGGATCTGCTACAACTGTACCATTTTCTAAAACTATTTTGTCTGGTACTATGTCTATTAGTGTCTTTCCTTCTGGTATCTCTATATCTTTAACTTGCATAATTGCATTTTGAACGTCTCTTATTGATATTCCAGAATATTTATCTTTTACTTCTTTGGTTATGCTATTTTGTACAATTGTTACATATTTTCCTGGAATTGTTACATATGCAGAATTTATTTTTAAGTTTGTTTCATCCTCGGCATCTTTTATAGTTTTTGCTAAACTTAAACTTATTTCATCCTCATTTATTATTTTTCCTTTTTTTAATCCACTACACTTGTATGATGTATTACATATAGTTTCTATTTGTTCAAAATTATTTACTTCCCCTATGACTGTTGCTACTTTTGTTGTTCCTATATCTACACCAACTATAATATCACCTATTGCCAAGTTAATTCCCCCATTTTTTAGTACTAAATTTCTAGTTGTATTTATATTACATTTTTAAAAAATTGTCAATAGAAATTGTTATATTTTTGTAATATTTTTGTAATATTTCTGTAATAAACTAGATAAGTGTTGAAATCTTGCTATTTTTCTTTTATTTCATTTTCTTTATTATTTTTTTCTTGTTTTTTGCTTTTGATTTTATCTGTCCATTTTTCTACATAATATCTTCTTATTATTCCTAAGTTCATAAACATTCTCCATACAAATACAACTATTGCTGCTAAATATATGTCAACATTTAATTTTTGCCCTAATACAGTTAGTAAAATTGCTAGAATTGCATTTCCAAAAAATCCTGATATGAATATTTTTATATCAAATTTTTTGTTTATTACTGATGCTATTCCACCAAACACTGAATCTAATGCTGCGACTATTGCTATTGCTAAATAGCTTGAATATGTATAAGATATGATTGGAGCATTTAATCCTACTATTGCTCCTAATAAACATGCAATTATTATTACTAATAAAACCATTTTTTCCAGTCCTTTCTTTTTTATATACCTAATTATTGTATATATTTATGTGCTAATTCTTTTTGATATTTTGGTATGCTAATTTTATTGCTTCTTTCTATATCAACATCAAATCCTATTTTTTTTAGTTCATCTACATAACCACCATTTCCCAATAATACACTCTCTAAATATGTTTGGTTTCCTATGGCTTTTATTGTATATGGAGATAATATTCTTTGTTGATTTATATATACTATAGAATTTCCGACATAAACTATTTCTGAAGTATTAACAATTCTTTGTTCATTTATTGATATTGCTTCTGCTCCTGCTGACTTTAAATAGTCTACTATTACTAATAAGTCTTCTGCTGTTATTGATTGTATATTTCCTTCTTCATCTGTAAAATCTTTAAGTTTTATTGTTATTCCTTCTCCAGTTACATCTGTTTTTCCTAGATACATATTTATTTGTTCTAATTCTTTTTGAACTAATTGGGATGTTTCTGTATTTGATTCCTCTTTATCTTTATATTCTTGAAGTTTGGCTGTTTTTTCTTGATATTGTTCATCCGCTTCTTTATATTTTTCTTTCCAATTAGCAAGCTCTGTTCTAAGTTCTTCTTCTCTCATTGTTTCTATTGAAGTTATATCAGTCTGATTTACTACTTTAAATTGCATAAACATTACTGTAACTAAAGCAAAACAAGCTATTGCAATTGTTATAACAACAGTTATCTTTCCTTTTTTCAATTTTCCTTTTTTCATCTATAATGACCTCCTATTAATCAATGCTTTTTGCATATTTAAAACTAAACACACCTGTATATTTTGGAATTGTTATGTCATTATTTTTTTGTAATTCTACTTTTATTTTACGTTCTTTTAATCTTGCTAATGTTCCATCTGGTCTACTTAGGTTTGCTAATGTCTCTGGTAATCCTATTGCTTTTATAACAAATGGTGAACCTATTTTTTCTTCATTTATGTTTATAACATTTCCACCACATATTATAGATGTTGTTAGAACTATTCTTTCATCATTTATTGATATTGCTTCTGCACCCGCATTTTTCAGTTCATTTACAATGTCTAATATATCTTTATCATGTACTAGATACTTACTTGAGTCCACTAAATTAGTTGCTTCTACATCACTATCTTTTACAGTGATTGTAACTCCTGGTCCTTTAACTTCAGATAATCCTAAAATCTTATTTCCAACTTTTATTTGTTCTTGTGCATCTGATAATTCTGAGTTGTTTTCTGTCGCTTTTTGAATTTCTTCTTCTAATTCTTTATCTATTTTTTCTATTTCTTTTATTTTGTTATCATATCTTTCTTTGTATTTTAAGACTTCTGCTCTTAAGTTATTTTCTGTATAGCTTTGACTTACTGTTGAATTTGAGTTTTTTACTGTCTTTATTTGTATACAAATTCCAGCAGTTAGTGCAAAGCACATAATTCCTAGAACAATACTTATTTTTATTTTGTTTTTCATAACTATCATCCTTTACAATAATTATACTTTTTCTTTAAATCTTGGTTTGAAATTGTTATTTAAATCTCCGTTAACAAAGATTTCTCCTTCTTTTCCACGATTTTCTTCTATTATTACTTGCACATAAAGCATTTTGTTGCTTAAATTGCTTTTGTCTCCTAAATATATTGTCTTTTTTTCTTCTTCTAGATATAGTGTATATTCATCTTTTGTTGATATATCTATATTTGTTATTTTACTGTCTAATTCATAATTTTTGCATATATTCATTATTTGAATAATAACTTCTAGTTTTTCCAAATCTTCTGAATTTAGTCTATTTCCTTCCACAATTTGTTCGTCAGGTGTGGATATTCCTTGAATTGTAGGTAAAGCTTGTTTTTCTTCTGATATTTGTAATATATAACCTTGATTATTAATATACGCATATCCATTTAAGAATTCTACATTATATTCTTGTTTTCTTTCTTCTATTTGAATTTGTACTTTATTTGGAAGTTTTCTTTTTATTTCAATGCTTTCTATATATGCATTAGTTTTTATATTCTTGTTCACTTTATTTTTATTAAATTTGAATATATTTTGACCTAAGTTTAATTGTGATAAACTTACTATTGTTTCTGTTTTTATTTGTTCATTGTTACTAACATCAATTTCTTTTATATTAAATATTGGTGAAACAAGAGCAAATATAATTCCTGCTATTATTATAATTAATAATGCAGTGAATTTTAACATTAGTTTTATTCTTTTTTTCTTTTTTAATATTTGTCTTTGTTTTTTAGACATTTTTTGTTTAGTTTTTTCTTCTTGCCTTTGGTTATTTTTATTTGTCATCTTGATTACCATTTCATTATCATAATCAAATTGATTTTCTACCTTCTTTTGACTATTTTGTTTTTTTATTCTTTTTTCTCTTTCTTTTGTTTTCCTTTTTTGTTCTTTTTGTGTTGTTTTTTCTGTATTTATCGGAGAATAATAGAATAAGTCATCTATTTTATCTTTTTGATTTTTGGTCAAAGTTTTCACCTCCAAATTTTAACATAATGTATTTTATCAAATATTTTTGCATATTTCCATAGTTTTTGCAAATATTTTTTATTAAAATTCTTGTCTAAAAGATTTTAGCTTAAAAGCACAGCCTAATATGATTTGAAAATAATTGATTTTTCGGTTTCTTTCATAATTCAAGAAATTCTAGATTGATTTTGTGGCACCCTTTCACTTAGTCCTCGCTAATCGCTCGACGCGAACATTTTCCACAAAATTAATCAAGAATTTCTAAAATTATTCCAGTCACATCAAAATCAATTATTTTCAAATCATATTAGGCTGTGCTTTTAATTTTAAATTTTTTCTAATTAGTATTTATCATCTATCATTTGTATATCTGCATTTATATTTCTTAATTTTTTGTCAAAATTTTCATAACCTCTTAAAATGTACTCTATGTCATCTACTTTTGTTACACCTTTTGCTGATAGTCCCGCTAGTACTAATGCTGCTCCTCCACGTAAATCTGTTGCTTTTACATTTGCTCCATATATTTTACGTACTCCTCTTATTATTGCACTTTTACCTTCTACAGTTATTTTTGCTCCCATTTTGTTTAGTTCTTGTGTATATTTAAATCTATTTTCAAATATGTTTTCTACTATTATAGATGTTCCTTTTGCTGTAGTTAACATTGCAGAGAATACTGATTGCATATCTGTTGGAAATCCTGGGTATGGCATGGTTTTTATGTCTAATGCTTTTATTTTTTTATTAGAGTTGATTTTTATTTTGTTTTTTTCTATTTCTATTTTACATTCTGCTTCTTGCAATTTTGTTATTACTGGTGTTATATGTTCTGCATTTGTGTTTTCTAAGATTAAATTTCCTTTTGTAGCAACTGCCAAACATAAAAAAGTTCCTGTTTCTATTCTGTCTGGCATTATGTTGTAGCTTATGTCTTTTAGTTTTTTTACTCCTGTTATTTGTATTTCATTCGTTCCAGCTCCTATGATTTTAGCTCCCATTTTATTTAAGAAGTTTTGTAAATCTATTATTTCTGGTTCTCTTGCCGAATTTGTTATTGTTGTTGTTCCTTCTGCTAACACACTTGCTAATATTGCATTTTCTGTTGCTCCTACACTCGGAAAATCCAAATCTATTTTTTCTCCTTTTATTTTTTCTGCATCACATATTATATTTCCATAGTTTTGCACTACGTTTATTCCTAATTTTTCGAAACTTCTTAAATGTAAGTCTATTGGTCTTGAGCCTATATCACAACCTCCTGGGTATGAAAATATTGCTTTTTTGTATCTGCCTAGCAAGGCTCCTGCGAGTATTACTGATGAACGCATTTTGTGCATTAATTCTTCTGGGATTTCGAATTTGTTTATTTTGGATGTGTCTATTATTATTTTGTTGTTTTTCTTTTCTACTTTTCCTCCTAGTGTTTCTAATATTTTAAACATCATTTGTGTATCTTGTATGTTTGGAACATTATATAAGGTTGTTTTACCTACATTTAATACTGTTGCTGCTAGTATTGGTAATGCTGCATTTTTGGAGCCTGATATTTTTACTGTGCCTTCTAGTTTGTGCCCTCCTTCTATTATGTAACTTGACATTTTCTTTCCTCCTTTACGTTGAAGCTATAAATTTATAATATTTTTATTTTATAGCTTATGTTTTTGCTATATTTTATGATTTGTTTACGTAAAAAGTGAATTTGCATTTTTTCAAACCTTGCTATATAATATCATCATTAAGGGTTGTATATAAATATCATTTTAAAGGTAGGTATTTATATGAGCAAATTATATGAAGTTTATAAAAAATTAAAAAATGATTATTCTGATACCGTTTATCTTTTTAGAAGTGGCATTTTTTATATTGCATTAGACGCGGATGCAATTTTTTTATCTAATAAAATCAATTTAAAATTAACTAATTTAAATCCATCTATTGTTAAATGTGGTTTTCCGTCTGCTAGTTTAGATAAATATGTTACTTTGTTTAAAAGTAATAATATTAATTTTAAAATCATTGAAAATGATACTGTTTTTTCTGCAGAAGAATATAATGGCAATAGAAAAGCTAATAATATTATAAATCTAATAAAAGATGTGAATATAGATTTATTGTCTGTTGGAGATGCTTATAAATTTATTGAAAATTTGAAAGATTTAGTAAAGGATTTATGATGTTATGAATATTTGTTTTTTATTAGGAAAAATTATTTCTGAGCCAACTTTTGACTTTTTATATAAATGTAAAAATATTTCTATTTCTAACTTTTGTTTAAAAACTAGAAATGGTAATATTGTTCAAATTTTTGGCTATGATGAAATTGCTGATTTTTTGTATAGTCATTTAGCAATTAATGATGATGTTTATGTTGAGGGGTATTTAACTTCTTTTAAAAATAATATTTCTGTTAATATTATAAATATTAATAAAATTATGTAGGTGTTCAAGATTTATTGTTATACATTGAACTAAAAATATTTATAATCTTTTAACATATAAATATAGAACACGTAATTTTATATCAATAAAAAAATAGAAACAATTGCTTTTAGCTTTTGTTTCTATTTTCATAATATACGTATTTTCAATATCTAATATTTACTAATACATATTTTATTGCTTCATTTTTACCTAAATAGGAAGGAATAAACCTCTTTAATATCTAATACTTCTCTGTATATATTCCTTAAAATATATAATCTGGAATAATATTAGAGTACTGGACGGAACCCGTTGTTCGTGTTAGTATTAGGGGCATAATTGTATTCACGGTAACAAGCAGGGTTGCTCGCGTATGCGTTGTTGAAGGACCCGCCACGAAGCAATTGAGCCTTTGATTTATCCCTAATAAATAATTTATTAATTAAATTATAATTATTAGCATATTTTATATAGCCTAAATGACCACATAAGTATTTTTGTGCTTCTTTACTAGTCATCTTGCCTTCTTTTATTTTGTTTTTCAATGTTTTCACTTTATTTTTTAGTTTTTTCTTTCCTCTGTTTCTTATTTTCATTCTATATTCATTTATTTTATACCCACAAAAATTCACACCTTGCTTACTTTTAAATATTTGTGTTTTGCTATTAAGTTCTAGTTTTAAATTTTCTTTTAAAAATTTTTTTATTCTTTCTAATACTTCTTTGGCTTCATCTTTGGTTTTTAGCAATATTACAGAATCATCCATATATCTAAAATAATATTTTACACGTAATTCGTGTTTTATATATTGATCAACCTCATTTAAATATATATTTGCAAATACTTGTGAAGTATAATTTCCTATTGCTATTCCAGTTTCTGAATTTTCTCCATCTGTTGAAAATATAACTTCTCTTATAACTCTTAATAATTTTTCATCTTTTACTTTTCTTAAAATAATTGAATATAATACATTTTTATTGATGCTTTGAAAATATTTTCTTACATCCATTTTTAATATGTAATATTCGTTCCATATTCTTTTGCAATGTTTCATACTTTTTTGTATATCTATTGCTGCATTGTGCATACCTTTGCCTTTTATGCAAGCATATGACGAATATATAAATTGTTTAACAAATGCATCATATAGAAAATTATCTACTAACCATCTATGAACAATTCTGTCTATATATCTGGATTTTTGTATTTTCCTTAATTTAGGTTCATGTACGTAAAATATTTGATATGCTCCATGTTTATAGGTTTCATTTTTTAATTCATCATATAAATATTTTATATATTCTTCTTGCTTTAAGTTAAATAATATTATGTCTTTTTTACAGCTCTTGTTTTTTCTACTTTCATAGTGTGCTTTCATTAAACTTTCATATGTTAGTTTTTTATCAAACTGATTTCTTATTGTTTTTGCCATAATATTTTAGCAATCCTCCAATTATTTTTCCTAATTCATATATAAGTTCTATGACATAATTAAATTTTTTTTCATCAATCCATTTATTCTTGTACATTATTCTAAGTAATATTCTCTGAACATTTAATTGGGCGTCTATCATATTTATATAATTTATTTTTTCAGAGTCTATTACTTTGCTTAACATTAAAATATTTTCAAGCATTTTGTACATTGATTGTTTGTATTCATTTCCTATACTAAATTTTTCTGTTCTTGGTAATTTCATTATTATTTCGAGCATATATTGTATATATTTTTCTGATTTTGGTATTAATGTTAGTTCTTTTTTTATTTCACTCATACTTTTTCCTTTGTTTTGATACTTTATAATATATAATAGTGTGTAAAATTATATACACATTATTTTCCATTTAAAATTTCTAGTATTCTGCCTATATTCTAGCATGTTATATTAATTGGTTCATCGCCTGTAAGCGTTCAGGTCTACTTGATATAAAGTACTGGACGGAACCCGAAGTTCGTGTGAGTAACAGGGGCATAATCGTAGACACGGTAACAAGCAGGGTAGCTCGCGCATGCGTAGTAGAAGGACCCGCCACGAAGGTTATATGTGTTGTATGTTGTATTATAGCCTAAATTTGCTACATATGAAGCCTCTTGTGTCCATTCCCATAAGTTTCCTGCAACATCATATAAACCTTTTCTTAGTACTTGACTTGTTGAACCTGTTGTTAGTATTACCCATGAACTTGTTCCTGAATTTGTTGTAAAACTACTTGCATCTTTAAATCCATCTGTTGAAGCATTTGATGTATTTACATTTGTGTAATACCCTCTTAGATTTGATAATGATACATTGTCATAATTTCCCCAGTTTGTGCTTTTCATGTCTGAATAATCTGAACTATCACTTAAAAATTTCATCATCATATCCCATTGTGTTCCTGTTATTAATCCACTTTGTACATATGAATTATTGTCATATAATCTTCTACTCATCTCTACTGCTGTATAATAATCTACATGATAATATGGTATACTATTTGCTTTTTCTACTATATTTCCTGTTGCTTTATTTGGGTAATTTGAATCTGGTACTGTTTTTCCTCTTGCTATATAATCATAGTTTTGCCATCCCCATCCATTTATTCCTGATTGTATTCCTACTGCACTAAATAATGATTTATTGTTCGTGAATGTTACACTTTCTTTAAATGTGTTTGTTTCTTCATCTAATGTTGATACTCCTGCTTCATATCTTCCTACATAAAATCCACCATATTTTGAGATTTGTTCTTCTTCTGCGGTATTTGTTTCCATATCCCATGATGCCATATTTTGCATTCCGAAATTTATCTTTTTATATTCATCTTTTGTACATGGTATCCATACAAATTGATTTCCTTTTAATTTTGTTGCGTATTCGTGTGTTGTTTTATCTGTTTTTCCGTCATATTTATCTGCTTCATTATCCGAGATTATTACTCCTGTATCTATTGTTCCTCCTACATAGAAAAATCCTTTTGGTACTGGGATTGTTTCTCCATTTCCTACTGATACTGCATATACTGTTGATACTTTTGTTAGTCCTGTTACTTCTGTTCCATCTGACGTTTTTACTACTGCTGTTGTCTCTTCTCCCCAACCAGCTTTTAATGCTACTTCTTTTCCTGCATCTTGTGGATTGTCTTTATTATTTTCTGGTAATTTTTCTTGTTCTTTTCTTCCTAAACATGTTACTGTTCCATATTCTGTTATTGTAAACTCATAACTATCTACATTTACTTTTAAGTCCCATTCTACTTCTGTTACTTTGGGATTTATTCCATCTATTTTATTTAGACTGTCTTTTAATAAATCCTTATTTAAACTTGCGTTTTCGTCATATGATGCCATTACTGCCATTTTTACTTTTTCCTCTGCGTTGGCATATTTACTTTCTTCTACTGCCCTTTTAGCATTTTCAAATAATCCTGTGTTTGTTATTGCTTGGATGCTTATTCCTGCCAATATTAGTAAAATTACTATTGTTATTACTAATGCTACTAAGGTTATAGCTTTTTGTTCTTTTAATTTTTTGTACATATTCTTCTTCCTTCCTTTTTTATTTATTTTATTTTTTTAACTCAAAAAAGATAGCAATATTAACCCGTATCAAATTCTAATACGAGCGTAATATTCCTATCTTTACTTATATTTATTGTTATTCTATTCCTATTATTTAAAATACCTGTGTGTGTGTGTGTGTGTGTGTGTGTGTGTACTCTTGCAAGACTTTCAACGTTTTTCATATTTTATACTCTTTTTCTTTTGTCTAAGTTTTAATTTGAGTATATATTATCATATGAATTCGTTTTTGACAAGTAGTTTATTTTATTTTTTCTATTTCTTCTTTTGATAGTTCAGTAAATTTTTCTATCATTTCTATTGGTACTTTTTCTTTTAGCATTTTTTTTGCTATTTCTATTTTACCTTCTTTTTTCCCATCTTCAAAAAAGTTATGTTCACTTACTAATCTATTATATTCTGCCATTATTATTGAATTATGTCTCTCCCTTTCTTTTGGGTCTTTGCTTAAAAAGTCTAAAGTGTTTATTGCTCTTTTTATTTCTTTATTTTCTTTTTCTGCCAACATAATCCCCTCCC